>Ga0307431_1001731_pt1 | contig 12184 bp, 6 predicted proteins | sample SalMarWE160170MG_FD_202155 | JGI IMG/M metagenome (GOLD analysis project Ga0307431, IMG submission 202155) | Salt marsh sediment microbial communities from the Plum Island Ecosystem LTER, Massachusetts, United States - WE1603-170 | ecosystem: Environmental > Aquatic > Marine > Intertidal zone >...
ACCGCTTGTCTATCCAGCGATTCATCTGCACTGAATGTAACAGACCAGTAAAGCCTGTGATAACGTCTAATAAGCGTTACATCGCTTCTGACTGTTGCACCGTAATCAAAATCAACCTGCCCAGAATAAACGAGAGTATAACGTGGGTCAAGAATATAAGTAAATGCGAAAATAACCGCATTCGAACCCTTTTCCCCGTAATTATTCTCGATTCGTCTCAAATATCTGCTTCCGATATAATAGCTTAAATTTGGCCAGCGAAGATGCGAAAATCCTACGTTATATTGCTGCACTACGCCGCTCTGCATGTCATAGTTCATATCAGAGAGCAATGCTGTAGTATCACTGACCCTCCAGAGATAATCAGCCCCGAAGTAGTTTCGCCTTGGCCCGTAAATAACACTTCCACGTCTGTCCTGTAGCGGAATTGTATCACTAAACACATTTACGAGCGGAATGAACGGCTTGTTCCAGATAAATTGGTCCGCTCCCGCCGAAGAATCACCCGAATCATTTACCCAGGTCACGTCCATATCCAGCCGCATCCAATCAACAGTTCGTTTATCCTGTTCTGGACCACGTTTCGTCTGAAGCCGCTGTGAAATACCCACACTTAAAGTATCACGTTGTTCGATAACGGAATCACCCTGAGTATAGCCAACAGCGGTCAAACGCGGAGCAACGATGTGCCGTAATTGATTTATGTCCCATAGTTCAGATTTAACATCAGAAAATACCTTCCAAAACGGCTGCGGCGATACCCTAACACCCCCTTCACCAACCCAAATATAATCTTCCCGCGGTGCTGTTGCTCCATCCAGCTCTCTATAAAAGCCCAAACCATCTTCAAAGGCCGTAGTCCCAGCCACGAAAGGTACAACTTTCGTTTTACCTACAGCCATCGGTATATCAATCTCGTTTCTGGTTGTCATAAACGTGAAAAACTCCTCCGAGCCGATTGGGGTGCTGTCCGAGGCATAACGCTGTCGGAATCGGCTTACCTGACTATCGCTATAGAACGTAAGTTTATCATCAAGAAATGACTGACCGGTCCAGTGAAACTCAGTTGTCGGCAATTCTTCCAGTTCGTTAACAAAATCATTCAATCGTACCTTACCAAAAATGGAAAGTCCCCAGTTATCTTCGATGCGTTTGAGATGTACGAGTGTCTCCTGCTCTTTGTCGACGTAAAATTCATCACGATAATAACTTTCTATGAAATTCTTATCGGAGATGTAGCTTACTTCGGTCGTCAACTGCCAGCTATAAGGCAAAAAATGCCTGTGCTGCCAGCGGAATCGACCACGAAGCTCACGTGGCGGATCAAGATTTTTACGAGAACTGTTCCTGCCAAGCCGATCTTCACCTCTATCGTTAATAATATAACCTAAAAGTCTCCCGAAATAGTTTTCTCTTTCATATTCAGTTGCTATACCGCCCCCGAAGCCACGGTCGCCATAATAATCCAGTGCCAGGGTACTGTCCGTACCCTCAGGCTCTTCCAGTCCCAATAGTCGAGCTAAGTACCACCGAGTCTCAAGATACGTTCCAAAGGTATTATCATTACCTATATGCATACTTTTAAGTGGAACATCGGGTCTTTGCATATTGCTTCGCATGTAGGGCAAATAAAAATATGTTTTGTCATACATTTTCAAACGCACATCTTCCATCCGTGCATCGAAACCGCCTTTTGGGGCAGAATCCTTTCTTTGGTCAACACCGGTGATATCAGTTACTACTATACTCGAAGCGTTCAGAGAAATCTGAGGCACGTAAAATTCGCTGGTTGTAAGCGTGACATTTTCAGCAGAGAATTTATCTGCCGCCAACTGCTTTAACTTCTGCGCCCTGATATAAACAGGAATTCCGGCATCTTCATCGAAATTTCGCATGACGGCATTAATTACAATCGCCTTTTCCTGTTCGAGGTCATAGTAAATTTCGTCCGCTCGAATCGTTCGCCGGCCTTCTGTCATCACAACATCGCCGGATAAATATATCGCTTCAACCTCTCCGCTTGCTAAAATATCGCCAAGTCCCCTTTTGCTTTCGTCTGTCTCAACTTCCTCTTCCGGCATAAATATTACCGCATTGTCCGCCTGCAATTCGAGTAAGCCACCTTTTTCGTCCCTTTTTTGCCAGAGATAAAACCTGCCAATCAACGTGCCGACCTTCATTTCTTTATGCCACTCAAAAATATACGGCGTATCACCGAGAGGTGAGTGATAAAATGGATTTTCAAAGTCCAGTTGAATATCCTGCACTACCCTCGGAGTTTCAGCAGGCTTCTCTGTTGAGGATTGCGCCATATTTTCCGTCGATATGACAACTGTTTGAGGTTTAGCCCGCCCGGTCTGCGCGTTGAGCCCGTTCTCGGTAGTTGTTAATTCAATCCCAACGGCTCGTAGTAAGTTAAAGGCCTCTTTGTAAAGCTCCAATCCCCTGGGATCTTTCGCACTCTTTGTGTCGGCCGTTATAAAAACTTCGCCGCTTACACCAAATCGAACTATCGTCTGCTTTTTCTCTTCTATCGATTTTCCGCCTACCTCGATTGTCTGCTCAGGCCCGAATTTCTCAGAGGATACATTGCCCTGCAGATACACTATTGTGTCATAATTAATATCGCCCTCACTAAGACGCGGCAGCAGCCAAATCACCGCCCTATCACTGGTATATTGATTAGCCTTGATAGACATTGAGAATCCGCCTTGAAATACGAGAATATGCTCGCCCGTGTCCGGCTGATAGGTGATAGCCTCTTTGCCAGACAAATGCAAATCCTGCCCGGTAAAAGCCCCGGTATCCTTGCCCTTCGTGTTTTCACTCCCCGCAGCCACGGAAGAAGTGGCCAAGACCACTACACAATTTACACAAATCAAAACAGCTAAGAAACCAGATCTTAAATCCTTAATTGGCATTCTCATTCCTGTAACAAGAGTTTTTTCATCTTCATAGAATTATCAAGCCTGCTGAGCACGAAATCCTCTTTAAACTCACCGAGATTATAGCTGGTTGTTAAAGCAAAGCCAGTAAAAAGGGACTCCATTTTGCTACATCTCGTAAAATGGGAATCCCAAACTCATTCTATATATCTATAACTTGATTTTTTCGAGTGTTTAGGATATAAAAAAGATGTTTGGAGTTAGTCAACTACACAGGAACCATATATGCCTAAAGACGAATATTCAGAATATCAAAAGGCGGTTATTTCCGATTATTATACCAACCTCGACGCAATCATGCTTGAGAGATTAAGCTCTCTGGTTAGTGAACTGTACTTAGCCGATTCAAGTGAACAGAATAATAAACTCTGGCAGAAAGCCCGCAAAATTATGGAAAAACTAAATATCCCGCAGGCAATTATTGAGCACATCATGGAAAAGCGGGATGAAGAAATTCTGGCTAAGAACCTCCAGGACTGGCTTAATCGCAGCGGAAAAAAATAAACCACTGTCCACCATCGAAATACATCCTCCGTCGCTCGCAGGATACGAGCTATGGAGGATGCCCTGCGAAGCTTCAGCAAAGCAAGGCCTTTCAATAATCTGTATATCTATAATTTGATTTTGATTTGGAATATCCCGGTGATATACTATTAACAGGCTCAGGCCGAATGGGAAAATTCCGGAATTTTTTATTATTCCCATTAACAAAACACTGCTTGGAAACGACTTATCTCATTTGGAGATAGATATGAATCAAGACCATAAAGCACCCTCCGGAGAATACTCCGTTTTAGAAAAGGTATATCCGACGGCAGAGCACGGCAAATTCAGCCTCAGAGATATGCTGGACTACTTTGTAAAACGCGGCGCGCTGCGGGTCTCGGATCTGCACATCAAAGTCGGCGCCCCGCCGGCATACCGTATTGACGGTGACCTGGTCAAACTCAAAGGCCCGAATGTGACGACCGATATGGCAAAAACACTCATATACCCGCTTTTGAGCGAAGAAAATATGCAAAAATTGAAGAACAACTACAGCGTAGACTGCTCCTACCGACTCGGTACTTTACAGTTTCGCATCAATATCTTCATGGAAAATGACGGCTTAGCCGCGGCAATAAGAGCGCTTTCACTGGAAATTCCCCAGGTAGAGGAGATAGGTTTTCCGAATACCGTCTGGGAAGATATAATTAACCGCAGGCACGGCCTGGTCCTTATGACCGGTATTACAGGCGCGGGAAAATCTACAACAATCGCTGCTATTATCCACCGAATTAGCCAGAAAAGCGCCTGCCGAATTATGACCGTTGAAGACCCTATCGAATACATCTTTCCGCAGCATTACTCGATTATCTCGCAGCGCGAAGTTGGAAGGGACGTCCAATCCTTTCACGGGGGCTTAAAGGAAATGCTCCGGCAGGACCCGGATATAATATTTGTCGGTGAAATGCGTGACGCCGAGACAATATCCATGACCATGATGGCAGCAGAAACGGGTCATCTTGTCTTCTCCACACTGCATACCAGAGATGCCACCGGCACAGTGACGCGAATTCTCGACTATTTCCCGGAAGGCAGACAGGCCGAAGTGCGAAATCAGCTCTCGCTTGGACTGGCGTATATCATTAGCCAAAAACTTGTGCCTAAAAAAGATGGAACCGGCAGAATTGTTGCAATGGAAATATTGAATAACAACTACGCCTGTGCGAACCTGGTACGCACCGGTAAAATCGAGCAAATATACTCACAACTGCAAACGAAAACTCGAAACAGGCCTGATGAAAAAATGTTAACGATTGAAAAGCACCTGTCAATGCTCGTCAAACAGGATAAGATTGACCTGCTGGAAGCCAAAAAATGGGCCAACAATATAAAAACCTTCACCGACTGTATGCAACAGAACTAAATTCGCCATCTGACAAGCCTGTCACGCGAAAAAACAGAATACAACATACGCAATACCTGTGATCGTCCTCGGGACTCCGCCTTATGGCGTGCCTGACGATACTTTCGGAGTACTATAAAAATGACAATTCAGTTCAATTGTCCCAATTGCAATTCGGTAATTGGTTTTGAAGAAAAGTACTGCGGAAAGCACGCTCAGTGTACCACCTGTGGTCAGCGTTTTATCATCCCATCAAAAAACTACGAAAAGGCAAAAAAAGTAGAACCGCCAAAAGAAAAAGCTGAACCGATACCCGGCTTTTATCGCGCTGTATTCGTCGATAGCTGGAAACTTTTTGCAATAAAAAATCAGGAGAATATAACCGCTCTTGCTTTCGTTGCGATTGTAGTTTGCTTTAAATTTTTCGTGTCCCGAATGAATTACAGCGTCACGATTCAAGGAAAATCACTTGCTATGGATTTTTACTTTCCATTCGGGTGGATCCTTAGGGCGGCTTCCTGGGGTATTCTGTTTTGGTATTACACGGAGATAATTTACACAACCGCTTTTGACCAGGAAGAACTGCCGGAAATCAAACTCGGAGGATTTCATAGCCTTTTATGGAAAATTGTTAAGTCATTATACACAATTTTCATAATGCTATTGGTCGTTGGACTGCCGTATCTGGTTACTGCTTTAATACTATGGAAAATGGAAGTTCAATGGCCTGCACTTTTATATATATTTATGTTCGTCGGTCTGTTTTTATCCCCAATGGCCATACTCACCGCCGCGATAGGGAAAGACCTGACACTTTTAAGGCCCGACTATTTTCTGGTCACGATATTTAGAGCTTTTATGCCTTATATGGTCACGGTAATACTTCTTGGTGTCGCATGTTTCCTCCAGGCACAGGTAGATCAGTACGCAGGTCAAACTACCACAGCGGCTTTTGGTCATTTATTGCTGAATTTTGCCATCCAGATTGTACTGATAGTCACGATGCGTTCGATAGGCCTGTACCATCGGTACTATAGTTGCCATCTTCCCTGGTAAAGTGTAAAAATTATCCGGTCCGGCAATTTGCTGCAGGATATTCATTAAAAAATAAAACAATATAAAATATAAGACATGACAATCCAGTTTAACTGTCCCAACTGCAATGCGGTAATAGGCTTCGAAGATAAGTACCGCGGAAAAAGTGCACAATGCACCACCTGCGGACAGCACTTCATCATCCCTTCAAAAAGCTATGAAAAAGCAAATATAGTTAAAACAAAAAAAGAAAAGGCCGAACCGGAACCCGGCTTTTACCGTGCCGTTTTCGTCGATAGCTGGAAGCTGTTTACACGACTTAATAATGTCACGGGCCTGGTTTTTGTTACGGCGGCGGTTTGCTTTAAGTTCTTTCTCCTGGACGGTGGGCAATTTCAGATTTCAAGCACCGCTCGGAATTGTTATAACACTGACAGCCTGGGGATGTCTGTTCTGGTACTATACGAAAATGATTTGCCTGGCGGCAATCGATATTGAGGAATTGGCGGACGTTTATATGGGAGGTTTTTTCGGCTTTATTTGGAATGCCGTGAAATCTTTATTTGTTTTTGGCTCTGTGTTCGTGGCTGTTGAATTACCCTGTATAATTTACCTTGCAATACTTGGCAGAGAAAATATCGTTTCAGTCATCTTAAGTCTTGCGGGACTTTTTGTTTTTCCAATAGCAATTCTTACCGTTTCGGTCGTTGGTGAGATAACCAGGATATTACAGCCGAACTATATCCTCAAACCTATCGCGAAGGCTTTTTGGCCTTATTTCGTAACTGTGGGCCTGTTTGTATCAGCCTGGCAGCTCCAGCTGTTAACCGTCGAATACAGCCGGCTAATAGGTTCAGATAAACTCATTATAGGATTACATCTCTGCGCTAATCTTGCCGTTCAGGCATTAGCAATCATCGCCATGCGTTCGATAGGTCTGTTCTACCGTCATTATAGTTGCTACTTCTTATGGTAAATCGCAAAATATAAAAACAGACCTCTATAAACAGGATTTGAATAAATAAAAAGGGGCCTCTACCAAATCAATCGGCACAGGCCCCTAAATAACCCAAAGCTATTTATCAGCAACCGTTAAGCAGTAAAAGCCGCTGCTGCATAACGTTCCATTGTAACTTATTCAGATCGATACAGACGAATGTCATCGAAGAATACCAGACCCGAACCGCCGGCCTGAGGATTGTCCCTGTCTCCGAAGCCGATGCCTATACTGTCAACGTCAGTTAAGTTCACACCCTTATCTGCAAAATTCTGCAGGTCTATATTCCACTGTGTCCAGACATCTATCTGTACTGCAAACGGGTCATCATGATAGACCACAGCGTTATCATTTAGAACCACATACATCGACTCAGGATCGTTACTAAGCATCTCGGTACCGATAGCTTCCTCTGTCCACGTCGCCGGAGTCACCGTACCGGTAGTACTTACATCGGAGAACTGAGCCTTGCACACAGCAATAGGATTATGACTGGTCAATGCCAGGCCTATATACACATCGGTAGGCATTGGAATATTCTGTGGATTCCATGCCATCGCCGTCCAGTTTACACCGTCACTGGAATAAAAGCCGTTGAAGTTGTTGGCATTGTCACGTTCTATTTTCACCCAGTAAGGCGCTGTGATTGCCCTTTGTTCGGGTGTCGCTACCGAGCTGTCGCTGCTGAGCCCAGCCCCGATAGTAAGCCGGCCCTGATATCTACAGCCGTTCTCCGGTGTTATGTACACCGCCGCAAACGGCGAGCTTGAATCCAATGTTCGACGAATCATCACACCGGCCTTAGCCCACTCATTCGTGTTCTCGACACTGAGCACCTGAGCTGTAATCGAACCGGCTCCGGAAAGTTGTTTATATGCATAGCGGAACTCGTCAGCGGTGCCACCAATATCTGCTCCTGAGGCGCTCATTGTGTAAGTACCGACCGGATCCCCTTTGAAACTCGCTGGATAACCCCTGAACCATAGTGTTAATACACTAACTTGTTCCTCTGTCCAGTCACGCGGGTAACTCAACATCATAGTAGCCTCAGAATTCCCAACGCCGTTATTGTAAAAGTACGGCATAGACTGGCGACCGCTGTGAATGATAGTTGTTTCGACGAAATGCTCACCAGCAGCAAAATCCGGATATGGATAACCTACTATAGAACCGTTTACAGAGGGATTGTCAAAACCGTCCAACCACGTCAAGAATATCCTGTTGCTATCTTCCTGGTCGGGATCAAAATCATTGTAGGATTCAAAATCATCTATGAGAATATAATCGGCCACTGTAAATTGCCAGATTCTACCTTTGGTAATTGTTCCGTCTGTATTATATTCATCGACACGCCAATAATATGGTCCTGTCCCCCATTCAATACCTTCGTCGGGAATATAGCTGGTATCAGACCGACAACCCCGATATATGCCTGATATATCGGATATATCGGCATCAGCAACAGCGTCCCTGTCGGTGCCGAAGTAAACATCATGCTCAACAGCGTTATCTCCGGCCGACCAACTCAGAGGAAGTGTATGGTGCAAATCCGGTGTCGAGCCATTCGCAGGGCTTGGATTCCAGGCAAGGTCAGATTCACCTCTCATAACCTGTGTTATATCTTCGGCCGTAAGAACAATATTGTAGATACGAACATCATCTATATAACCTCTCCAGCCGGAGGTCGTACCTATATCCTTACCACCTTTGCCGATAATCAATTTTGTGCAATCCGTAATGACACCTCCGGCATCATTAGGTTCGGTGGTTCCTGTTGGTGTATCTTCTACACCGTTAAAGTAAAATCTTATTACTTCCCCACCGCTCCAGGTCATCGCAATATGTTGCCACTGTAAGGTCTGGACATTGCTGGAGCTTTCTAATTGTTGTTCATAATCCGGGCCTGTCTCCGGCGTTGATACAACTCCTATTTTTATCACATTCCTGCCTCCGTAACTTGCACCGGTGCCGTCATAACGCATTGTCAAGACACGGTCTTTATTGTCTGGTTCTACACAATCCATAAAACCTAAGTCTGTGCCAATTCCGCCAGCCTTGAGCCACATACAAACCGTAATAGCGCTTAAACCGTTCAGGTAATTCTCGGCGTCTTCGTCAACGACAAAATCACCGCCGCCACCAAAGTATAAAGCACCGCCTACCCGACCGTCCAATTTTGGTGAAGCACCCTGAACAGTTCCGAAATGGTCGTAGCCGGAATCATCGAGAACGATATCACCGAAAACCTCGTCAAATCTCCACCAGCAAAGAAGATTCGGGTCGGCAATCGGTACATCCGGTATTGTTGTAAAACTCCAGATGTCTCCTTTATGTTTAGTAACGCCGTCATACTCATCAACCCGCCAGTAATAAACTGTGTCTTTTGCAAGAGGGGCAGGAGTATAACTCGTAGCATCCTGGAGATCGCCTCCGGAAGCATTATTCACATCATCAAAATTACTACCGATATAAACTGTGTGCGATTGTGCACCGAAGCCGGCTGTCCAGCTTAGAGTGACATTAGGATAAATAAATTCGGCACCGTCTGGCGGATCCGGTTTATAAGCGGTCATAACAGGAACGCTAAAACTCCATATATCGCCCTTCCACGGACTATCCAGATGGAGCTCATTGACCTCGTCGATTCTCCAGTAATAAGTTGTGCCCGGAACAAGATTCTCAATAACTAAAGAGGTCTCAGACTGGTTGCCCTTAAATGTATCGCCGGTACCATTGTCAACATCGTCAAAACTATCACCAAAATAAACATTGTGTGAAACAGCAAAGTCTCCCGGGGTCCAGCTCAGGCTCACCGAGGCCTCGGGGTGGACGGTATCATCGGCAGGGACAGGATCGTAGGCCTTAAAAATAGGAAGAGTATCAATGTGTACAAACATTATTTTACATTTAAGTCCGTCTGGTGCCGGCTTGATTGTTAAACGACCATCACTTATTATAACCGTCACATAGTACTCGTCATAGTTGTCCCGACCGTCCGGATCAGTTAGAATGTTTCCTTCCACATCAATAGTATTAATCTGGTCATTGTATGATGCGTCACCACAAGCTACAAATACATCATAAGCCCCGTTGGGCAATTCAATCTCCCATGTCCTTGGGTCTCCCTCCTGCATCTGGACCAGTGTATCATAGCGCTGATCTATATTTGCGCTTCGCTCGCGAGCGTCGCCCGTTATGTTTTCGTCCCAGCCGTAACTAAAGCCGTTTCCACGGTCACCGAAAATCTCACCAGAGTCGGGCAGATAACCTTCAGGTGTCACGCTGCTGGGATGCTGAAAGTTGATTTTCACCTCTAAACCTTTTGCTAAATCTGTAGCCAGGCTAAGAATCAACATTAAAGAAATTAGATAAATCAGTTTTTTACGCATTTTAAAGTCCCCTTAAAACTATTAGAATATACAGGTCCGACAAATATATCAGCCTTGATAATTTCATGAAATATATCGACACAGAATGATGTTTTATTGATTTGCTTTAACCTCCTTCCACTATAAAGTTTATCTTGCTTGTTTATAAAGCAAAAACACATATTATCAGGTACTTATTTCCGCCAAAAACTCCATATTTTCTTTCAAATTCCCCTTCTTTGACGAAAAAATATATTATCCTGCCTGTCGAAGAGCTTAAAAAGTTGTTGACATTTCCATTTATATTAATATCAAATCAGAGGTCTGACTGTCAAGGCAAATATCAGACTTTTCGGCCTCTATGATGGATATAATCCCTTTTATAGGACTACCTATTTCTATGATGATTTTCCCCTCCTGTTCCGATGCCTTACGTCCATTAAAAAAAACCAGGGCCTATACCGAATTAATCGGTATAAGCCCTGAAGTGTTTTAAAAGAAAAATCCTGTTTTTCTTTCCGTTATACTGTAAACTTAATGGTTATCCCTTCATTACTTTACAGGCCTGCAAGGGCCGCCACCTCATCTGCGGATAAAGCCCGGTCGAGGATCATAACCTCATCAATGAGGCCGCCCCATAAACGATCTTCATATGTAATGTTCGCCCCAATCCGCATGGGGTCGGTACTTATACCTAAGCCGGAATCACTGGCGAGGGTCCCGTCAACTGCTCCATCAATATATATAGTAATCGTAGCACCATCATACGTTCCACAAACATGATGCCATTCCTCCATGGGTATCTCGGTGGCTCCATTGACTCCGTAGTTAGGATTCTGCCAGTAAGTAATACCAAAGTGGAAACTTGTCAAGCTGCCATTGGTGGAAATCCGCCATGCATCTTCACCCTTGACTACAGCAGGAGCCCACATAGTCGGCAGCGACTTTATATTGAGCCATGTAGCAACGGAAATCTCTCCGGTTATGTCGAACGCCCCATCAGGATTTCCACAGTCCACATAGTCTCCGTCACCATCTAAATCTATCGCCATGCCAACCACTCCTTCAACGAAACCCGGATCGCCCATAAGAACTCCATCAAGTCCGTTGCCGGAACTATCCGTGGCGTCACCTTCCAATGCATAATATGCAACCAGACCTTCGGTGGACGGACCCGCCGGCTCTGTCGGACCTGCGTCATAGTTTGCTGCAATCTGGCCTGCAGAGAGAGCCTTGTCGTAGATGTTGAACTCTTGAATCTGACCGATCCATTCCGGATCGGCGCCATAAGGACCCTTTGCAAGGTAAGCAGAATCCTGTGAAATGCCTTCAATATGGTTGTCGGCAGACAGCTCAGCGGTGCCCATTAAAACGCCATCAACGTAAAAAGCAATTTCAGTAGCGGTAACCGTTGTAACCATGTGATGCAGCAAACCATCATCATATTCAGGGCCGTCTACACCGGTTTCAGTCGCCCATGGATCAGAGTAATTGCCTATTGAGATCGCAGCACGGCTCTTGTCATCTTCCCGTGCAGATGTCATAAACAGATAATCAACTCCCATCCAGTCTGCATCAGGATTCGTCAGACCAAAAGAGGCCAGCATGGTAAATCCACCATTTGCCGCTTCAGCCGGGGTATACCACGCTTCGATTGTCACTGCGTCATAAGTGTTTATTGCAATAACATCGCCAGGCATCTCCATCCATTGATCTTGAGCAGTTGTTACCATAGCTCCATCAACAACGGCTGCACCACCTACCAATGTACCATCGGCCGAGCCTACGCTGTCGGCGGCCGTACCGTCTTCGAACGTGTACGAGTGAGTCAGCTTAGCTGGAAGCATGTAATTGAGAGCATTGCGGAACATCTGCTGACCGGCCTCGTTCAAATTGAACAAACCTACCGGCATTGTCAGGCTGGTGTCCGGGACGGTGTATGGGTCGTCCT
>Ga0307431_1001734_pt1 | contig 12157 bp, 8 predicted proteins | sample SalMarWE160170MG_FD_202155 | JGI IMG/M metagenome (GOLD analysis project Ga0307431, IMG submission 202155) | Salt marsh sediment microbial communities from the Plum Island Ecosystem LTER, Massachusetts, United States - WE1603-170 | ecosystem: Environmental > Aquatic > Marine > Intertidal zone >...
CAGGGTGCCATCAAGATCGAATGAGATAAGCCTCTTCTTTCTCATCTTGCAAGTCTAAGCACGTTAGGTTCACCACAGAGGCACTGAGAACACAGAGAGTTTACTCTTTTCTTACCCGATCGGGAGGTACCGATCGGGTAAGACTACTCCTCCGCAATGCGGATCATACTCGTGGTTGGAAACTTTAATCGTTACAGCTAGAGCGCTAATCGTTTTATGCCTTCCTTCAGGACGGGCACATTAAAGTTAATGAGTAGTCCATATTTGATGCCCGTCAATCTTAAGTATGTGAGCAATTGCGCCTGATGAATGGGCTGGAGGCTCTCGCAGGTTTTTAGCTCCACAATGAGACGTTCATCAACTACTATATCTAGGCGATATTTACAATCCAATGTAACACCTTTATATTCTATAGGCAGTTCCCTTTGCCTTTCGAACGGTATTTTTCTTAATCCAGGCTCAATACAGAGACATTCTTCATAAATAGATTCCAGCAAGCCAGGTCCAAGGCTCTTATGAACGTCAATGGCTGCACCTATGACCTTTCCGGTTAGTTGATTTATGTCCATAAGCTCACCGATCACAAATACTCTATCTCTGTGTTCTCCGTGCCTCTGTGGTGAAAATAGATACATAAAATTCTGTCTACTATTCATTGTTCACGTATCTTCGTAAATACTCCGCAGTGTAGGACTTGTTGCCGTTTGCGAGCATCTCAACGGGCGAGCCGGCTGCCACCACGTAGCCGCCCTTGTCCCCGCCCTCAGGCCCGAGATCGATAATATAGTCGGCCTCCTTTATGAACTCCATGTTGTGCTCGATCACTGCCACGGTGTTCCCTCTGTCCACCAAGGCCTGCAATACCCGGATCAAGGTCGATACATCAGCGAGGTGGAGCCCTGTAGTGGGTTCGTCAAGGATATAGAAGGTATGGCCCTTTGTGGGCTTTGCCAGTTCTTTTGCAATCTTGATCCTCTGGGCCTCGCCGCCGGAGAGGGTTGGGCTCGGCTGCCCCAAGGTAAGGTAACCGAGGCCGATGTCGCATACCACACTGAGCGCATGCCTGATTCTGGGCACTGCCGAGAAAAATTTCACCGCCTCCTCAAAGGTGAGACCCAGGACCTGGGCGATGCTTTTGCCCCTGTATGTGATCTCCAGGGTTTCCCGGTTGAACCTCCTGCCTTCGCATACCTCACAGGCAATGTACACATCGGGCAGAAAGGCCATCTCCGCCTTAATAGAGCCGTGCCCTTGACAGGCCTCACACCTGCCGCCTGCCACGTTGAACGAGAACCTGCACGGCCTGTATCCTCGTGCCCTGGCTGCCGGCGTCATGGAGAACAGGGTTCGGATAGGGGCGAGGGCGCCGATGTAGGAGATAGGCACCGATCTGGTAGTGAGCCCGATGGGGCTGTGATCTACCTCGAGGATTCTCTGTATCGGCTCCCATCCCTCTATGGCGCTATACGAGCCATGCCCGTCCTCTTTGCCTGCCAAGCGCCTGTGCAGTCCACGAAAGAGCACATCCTTGAGCAGGGACGACTTTCCCGATCCTGAAACCCCGGTGATGCAGATCAAGGCGCCCAGGGGAAACCCGACATCGATCTGCTTGAGATTGTGCTCCATCGCACCCCTGACCTTGATACAGGGAGAGTCATGGTAAGGCCTGAGTCTCGAGGCAATTTCACGGCTATGCCTGGTGAGCATGCGCCCGGTTGCCGATTGAGCTGCCTTCTTTATCTCCTCTACGGTCCCGCAGGCCACCACCTCCCCTCCCCCTGTACCGGCTCCGGGTCCGAGATCGATGATATAGTCCGCCTCCCTGATCGTTTCCTCGTCGTGCTCTACAACGAGAACGGAGTTGCTGCCCTCTTTGAGCCGCTTGAGTGCATCGAGGAGCATCCTGGTATCCCGGGGATGCAACCCGATGGTGGGCTCGTCCAATATGTAGCATGCACCGGTGAGGTTTGATCCGAGCTGAGCCGCCAGCCTGATCCTCTGCGCCTCTCCTCCTGAGAGGGTGTCGCCGTTCCGGGAGAGGGAGAGGTAGGATAGGCCGAGCAGGCTCATAAAGGAAAGCCGCGTGAGTATCTCATCGATAATCGGATCTGCGATCAAGGCCTCCTGGCCGGTAAAGGAGAGACCCTTGAGTATCTCCAGCAGGCCATAGGCTGGATATTGAACCAGGTCCCAGATGGAGTAGCCCTTCACCTTGACAGCCAAAGCCTCGGGCTTTAACCTGCTCCCTCCGCACACATCGCACGGTGATATGCCGTCCCCGATGAGGTTGTTCCTATACCCCATGCCTTCGCATGCCGGACAAGCTCCGTACGGGCTGTTAAAGGAGAAGAGCCTGGGATCGAGTTCCTTTGCAGCGATGCCGCAAAACGGGCACACCTTTTTTACCGAGAAGACCTCCTCCTTGCCGTGATCGTCAACAACGAGGAAGGTTCCATTTCCCTCTGAGAGGGCCCGGGCCACCAGGCCTTCCGGATCAGGGCATGGAATAGCCCCCATGACGAGCTCGATGTTATGATCCCGGTACCTGCTCAGAGACATCCCCTCTTTGAGGCCTCGCATCCTGCCGTCAATCCTGGCCTCCCTGTAGCCCCTGGCAAGGGCCCGGGCCAACAGATCCCTGTAAAAGCCTTTCCGGGCGGAAACCAGAGAGACCAGAACGGTCCCCTTCCTATCCCGGTATCTCTCCCGGACCTTATCCAGGATCGATTCTTTCGATTGGGCCATTAGCTGCCTGCCGCACACCGGGCATTGCCGGGAGCCGAGCTTGCTGAACAGGAGCCTCAGGAAGTGGTAGATTTCCGTCAAGGTCGCGACCGTGCTTTTCGGGCTCCCGTGGTGTATCCGCTGCCGGATGGCAACAGTGGGAGGGAGCCCGGAGAGCACATCGATCTCCGGCTTCTCAAGGACCTTCACGTAGTGCCGTGCATAGGGTGCGAAGCTCTCCAGGTATCTGCGCTGCCCTTCTGCAAAGAGGATATCAAAGGCGAGCGTGGATTTTCCGGATCCGGACACCCCGGTGAACGCAACGAGTTTCTGGCGCGGGATAGAGAGGGTAAGGTTCTTGAGGTTGTGTTCCCTGGCGCCTGTGAGTGAGATCATGCCAGGTCTGATGGCTGCGGATCCGGCTTCTGGTTTCGCTTCTCCGCCGGGTTTTGTTCTCCCCGAGCCGCGAAGCGCCTCTCGCAGGAACTTCCCTGTGTAGGAATCAGGATGGACGGCGATCTCCTCCGGGGTTCCTGCTGCCACTACCCTGCCTCCCCCATCGCCTCCCTCGGGACCAAGGTCGATTACCCAGTCCGCGTTCTTCACCACATCCATGTGGTGCTCGATTACCAGCACGGTATTGCCCTGGTCCACGATCCCCTGAAGAACAAGGATGAGCTTCTCTATATCCGAGAGATGAAGGCCCGTAGTGGGCTCATCCAGGATAAAGAGGGCGGCGCCCTTGTGGGAGGGTCTGAGGAAGCGGGAAAGTTTGAGACGCTGGGCCTCTCCTCCGGATAGGGTGTTGATAGGCTGCCCGATCCGGATGTATCCGAGCCCTACATCGGCAAGGGGCTTGAGGGATTCCTGTATAAGGGGTTGGCTGCTGAAGAAGGCCAGAGCCTGATCGACCGTCATGCAGAGGATCTCGTGTATGTTCTTGCCCCGGCAGGTGACATCCAGCACCTCCTTTTTGAATCGTGTTCCCCCGCATTCTGGGCAGGTGATAAATACATCCGAGAGGAATTGCATCTCCACCTTTTCGCTGCCCTGCCCTTTGCAGGTCTCACACCTGCCCCCGGGCACGTTGAAGGAGAAATAGCCTGGCCCATAGCCCCTTGCGATCGCCGTTTCGGTACCTGCAAACAGTCTCCTGATGGGATCCATGGCCTTTACGTAAGTAAGGGGATTGGCCCGCGGCGTCCTGCCTATGGGTTTCTGATCGACCATGACCACATCCGCGATCCCTTCCAATCCGGCTATTGCCTGGTGACGCCCGGGGATTTCCTGGGAACCTGATGCGGCCCTTTTTATGCCCTTGTAGATGATCTCCTCGGCAAGGGTGGATTTTCCGGAGCCGGACACACCGGTCAGACACACCAAAAGCCCCAGGGGAATCCGAACATCTATGTCCTTGAGGTTGTGCTCAGCAGCACCTTCAACGGTCAGCCATGCACCTGCTTTCGGTTTTCTCCGAGACTCGGCAAGGGGGATGTGTCTCTGCCCCTTGAGATACTGGCCGGTGATGGATCCGTTGGCGCCGGCCGTGGGCCCGAAGTACATGAGCTCCCCGCCCCGCTCGCCGGCGCCCGGTCCGAGATCGATCATGTAATCGCTCTCGCCGATGATCTCTGGATCGTGTTCAACCACGAGCACGGTGTTCTGGATATCCCTGAGCTTCTTCATGATTTCGATGAGCCGGCGGTTATCCCTGGGATGGAGCCCGATACTCGGCTCATCCAGGATATAGAGGCTGTTGACCAGGGATGAGCCGAGGGCTGAGGCAAGGGTCACCCTCTGGAGTTCTCCGCTTGAAAGGGTCCTGGACTGACGGTCTATGGTGAGGTATCCGAGGCCGACCTCCAGCAGGTAGGCAAGCCTGCTCTTGGTTTCTCCCAGGACAAGGGTGCCGGCGCTGTCGCCCGGCGGAACCCCGATGGATCCGAAAAAGGAATTGGCCTGCTCTATGGTGAGGGCATAGATATCTGCTATGGTCAACCCGTTGAGATGGTACAGAAGGACCTCATCCTTGAACCTGGCGCCGTGACAGTCAGGGCATATCCTGTAGGTTCGGTAGCGGGATAAAAATACCCGTACATGCATCTTATATGTCTTGGTCTCGAGCCATTTGAAAAAGCCTCGCACACCGTAAAATTGCTCATTTCCATCAAAAATGGCATTTTTTTGGTCTTCGGTAAGTTCATCGAACGGCAGATTGGTAGGGATAGCCTGCTGGTGACAGAACTCGATCAGATCCTCATACTCCATACGGTGATCCCTCTCTGTACCCCACGGCTTTACGGCGCCCTGCTCAAGGGAGCGGGATCTATCGGGGATGACGAGCTCAGGATCGATATCGATGATCCTGCCGAATCCCCTGCACGTTCCGCAGGCCCCTATGGGGCTGTTAAAGGAGAAGAGGCTTGGGACAGGCGCCTTATAGGCTATCCCGCACTTGGGACATTCCAGGCGGCTGCTGAAGGAGAGATGGGCGCCTCCTTTGATCCATACATCGATACGGCCTTCCCCAAAACGGAAGGCCTGTTCAAGGGAATCCATGATCCGCTTTCGTTCGGAGCGGCTCACAAGTACCCTATCCGCCACCATGTGAAGCGCTCCACTGCCTCCTTCCCATTCATCGATTGAACGGATGCGGCCGTGGGAGAAAAAGCGGTCTATGCCGATCATTCGAAGCTCTTCCCTCGCCTTCTCATGGCCGACGTTTTTCAGGAAAAAGGGGAATGTGATGACTGCCTCGGTTCCCTCCTGAAGGCTCCTCAAGGCCTTCCATACATCCTCGGGCCCTTCAGGAACCACCGGCCTGCCGCATTGCCGGCAGTGGAGCCGGCCCATGCGGGTGAAGAGGAGCTTCACGTAGTCCGTGATCTCTGTCATGGTGCCCACGGTGGAACGGGATGTCCGCACAGAGGACCTGTTATCGATTGCAATGGCAGGGGGAATACCCTCGATGCCGTCAACAGCCGGCCTGTCCATCCTGTCCATAAATTGCCTGGCATAGGGCGAGAAGGTCTCAATATACCTGCGCTGGCCTTCGGCGTAGAGGGTATCATGGGCGAGAGAGGACTTTCCTGAACCGCTCACCCCGGTAATAACCGTAATGGCATTGAGCGGGATCTCCACGGAAAGGTTTTTCAGATTGTTCTGGCGGGCGCCTCTAATCCGGATGGCATCTCTCGGCATGATTCTCTTTTTAAGCACCTTGCAATCTGTTGAGGATCTCCCTGCCTGCTACTATCCCGCTGATCGAGGCCTGAACAAGGCCCCTTGAGATGCCCGCACCGTCTCCTACAATGAAAAGGTTCTTTATCTCCGATTCGAGGCGGTTTGAGAGTTTTATCCGATGTGAATAAAATTTCACCTCAACCCCATAGAGAAGCGTATGCCTTGAGAAGATACCGGGCGCAAGGTGGTCGAGCATTTCAAGCATCTCGATGATATCCTTTAGGTACCGGTAGGGAAGCACAAAGCTCAGATCTCCCGGCGTGGCGGCAGCAAGGGTCGGCTTGGTGATGCATTTCTCTATTCTCTTGTCTGTCGACCTTCTTCCCTCGAGAAGATCGCCGAGCCTCTGTATGATTGCACCTCTTCCCAGCATATTCGCGAGGGAGGCGATATACTTCCCGTACTTGATCGGATTATTGAAGGGCTCGGTAAAGGTGCTGCTCACAAGGATGGCGAAGTTGGTGTTATCGGTTTTTCTGCGGGCATAGCTGTGTCCGTTCACGGTGGTGATGTCATCTGATTCCTCGAGCACCACCTCTCCATAGGGGTTCATGCAAAAGGTCCTCACTTTATCATCGAAGGTCTTTGAGTAATAGATCAGCTTCGCCTCATAGGCCTCTCTTGTGAGGGGTTCAACGATTGGCGCGGGAGCCTCGATACGCAATCCAATATCAACAGGGCTGGGTATGGAGGTAAGGGTGAGCTTCTCTGTCTGGATTTTTATCCATCCGGCTCCTATCCTGCCGGGCGCAGCTACCACAAAGGAACTGGGTATCACCTGACCATCGGCAAGCCTCACGCCGGCGAGTACACCGTTATGGGCCAGGATCTCTTCTGCCCTGCACTCGGTTTTTATGGATATCTTGTCGGTGAGGTCATTGCGCATGCCTTTTAGAACGGCGACACAATTCTCGGTGCCCATGTGCCGTATCATGGAGGGAACCAAGGTTAATCCAACCTTTCGGGCTTGAGCGGAAAGGGCTTCGATCTCGTTGATGTTCGTGCCGTAGACCTTTTCCGGTGCGCCGTATCCTAGGTAGACTTGATCCGCTTCTTTCAATAGTTGATCCATTTCTTGGGCAGATATCAGCTCATTGAGAAACCCTCCGACCTCTGTTGAGAGGCTCAGCTTCCCATCGCTATAGGCACCTGCCCCGCCCCATCCGCACAGCATATCCCGGCTCGAGCGCCTGTCCCTTTTATCGATATCGTTGCCCTGCTCGATAAGCAGCACCCTGTACGTGCCCGTATGGGCCAGGGTCAAGGCGGTGAAGATGCCGGCCGGTCCTGCCCCTATAATAATCACATCATACTCAGATCTCATGAGATCGATCACCTCTAAGAGTCCTGGGATTTGAATGCACGCCTATGGCCACCCAGCGGGCTCCAAACAAGCATGTCTCTAGACGTACGTTCTTTATTTACATACATACAGTAACACTGATTGTAAAGAGAATCTCCCTTGAATACGGTTGCGAGTTTTTATATACTTTCTTTGTTTAAAGGATTGAACGCACAGGCTACCGAGAAAAGGATGGATGATGGCACAGATAGGCGATGTTGTATTGGTATACCACAGGGATAGAGCCAGCTTTTTTGCCAGGATTGATTCTATCGAGCCGGATATAAAGAAGGGTTGGTATAACGTGCAGTTGCTGATCCTAATGCTTCCCATACGATCTGTTACATGGACCCTGAGGGAGGAATACCTTAACGGCATACCATTTACCATGGAGAACAATCCGGTGAGGATAGAGGCCGTGAAGCCACTTGCAGCTGAGCGCTCCTCCGATGATATGAGGGAAGAGCTTGCAGATAAGGGTTCACCTCAAGGCGCGAGAAAGGTGATACCCTTTAAAAGGACGAGGAGGTCCGACAAAGAAGCTTGAACCAAGAAGAGGAGCCATGGTACAAAATTGCCATGGGCACGAATACCTTCGATGTCGTGAAAGATATATTGACAAACGAGATTTCTTTGCATTAAACACAGTATATTGATGCCTGGATTTTATCCAGGGGGGGAGGAGATTCTATGCTAAGAGCAATGACAATATCTTCAGTAAATATGGATCAGGTAACCAATAGCCCGATCATTATCCTTAAAGAGGTCGAGGGAGACCAGACATTGCCTATATGGATCGGATTGCTTGAAGCAACTGCAATTGCCAGCGAGATAGAAGGCGTGAAATTTTCCAGGCCCATGACGCATGACCTTTTTAAGAATGTCATGGATCAGGTAGATATAAAGATCAATAAGATAGAGATCTGCGACCTGAGGGATAATACCTATTACGCCCTTATTCATCTCACCAATAGGGGCAAAACCCTCACCATTGATTCGAGGCCGAGTGATGCTATAGCCTTGGCGCTTAGAACACAGGCCCCCATCTTCGTTTCCGATGAAGTACTGCGGAAATCAAAGCAGGTTGAGGCTACCAGAGAAGGTGTACCCGCCGACAAGAGCGAGCAAGGGAAGAAATGGCAGGATATCCTCGAGGAGTTAAACCCGGAGGATTTCGGAAAGTACAAGATGTAGCCACACTCTGCGCACCATCCGGTTTGCACGCCGACCGCAAGAATCTCTTAAAAGAGGTATTCCATGATAGATCTCCATATGCATTCCCTGTTTAGTGACGGCGAACTCCTTCCTGCCGAGATCGCGAGACGTCTTGAAGCCATGGGGTATTCCTGCATTGCGATAACCGATCATGTTGACTCCTCAAATCTGGACTTTGTCGTTCCCAGGTTGGCGGCTGCGGCAGGGGACCTTAATAAATCGCAAGCCGTGAAGGTGCTCCCGGGAGCAGAGATCACCCATGTGCCGCCTAAGCAGATCGGTTCCATGATTGCAAAGGCAAGGGAGCTGGGAGCTCGCATCGTGATTGTTCACGGAGAGACTATTGTCGAGCCGGTCGCAGAAGGGACAAACAGGGAAGCGATCCTCTCAGGCGCTGATATTCTGGCTCATCCCGGATTGATTTCTTTAGAGGACTGTAGACTGGCTGCTGAGAGGGGGGTGTATCTTGAGATCAGTGCCCGCCGCGGCCATAGCCTTACCAACGGCCATATTGCCGGCCTGGCACGAGATTGTGGGGCAAAACTCGTGTTAAACTCAGATGCTCACAGCCCCAATGACTTCATGACCCGCCGATTCGCCGGCATGATAGCACAGGGGGCCGGCCTGGGAGAGCATGCCTTTGAGGAGATGTTAGGCAATTCGCGGGAACTGGTAGATAAGGTCCTATGAGTTAACAATACCGCCTTATGCCGGCAGAAGCCTTGTGTCTCAAAACCGTCGTCTATGTCTTTGAGCTGAGTTCTCAGCATCTATCCGCTTCAAGGACCCGCTCGTTTGCCTGCCAGCAACGTTCTCGCTTCCGAGGCGGCGCAATGACAGCATAGAGGAAGGAAATGGGACGAGACCATCAATTCTGATGAGCTCGTAAAAAGTCTGTTTACCCGTCATTGCGAGGAACGGAGTGACGAAGCAATCTAGTAATTTCAAGTAGTTGTATTGCATCAGATTGCTTCGCTTCGCTGGCAATGACATTAATGTCGACTTTTTACGAAACCATCGATTTTGACTCTTGCACTTTTCATTTCTTATTCTACAATTCAAACCTTCGGGAAATGCATGGTGCTCACCTATCGCCGGCCTGCTCTGGCGCAACGTTGCAGGAGCATTATCATGCTTTGCAAAGATTGCGGCATCTATAGATATGAAGCCATTTCAAAGCCGGGTCTGGGCCAGGGTTTGAAGTGAAGCTTGGATGGATAAAAAGATGAAGAGATCCCTTGCTTATAAGATCGTCGGAATCGCAGTAGTGGTTCTCTGGGTCTTGGTGATAGCCGAGTTGGCGAGGAGAACGCATTACATGTCAAAGGAGGAGGAGTTTGCCCGAATTGAGGAGGGGACGGCACAAGGGAATTCGGAACAGTGGATGGATATCCTGTTAAAGGGCAAAAAGGCAGGCTACGCGGTCAACAGGGTCAGGAAGGTTGACGGACGATATGAGGTGAACGAAAGGATATTTCTTATCGTTACCTTGATGGGCTCAACGAAGAAGATCCTCAGCAGCACCAGGGCAGAGCTCGACGATGAATTTCATGTAACCGGTTTTACCTTTTCCCTGTCATCGGAGCTGATTAATTTTAGGGTATCCGGCTGTATAGAGGGGGATGAACTCTCTCTCAGGATGGGTGAGGGGGATGAGGGGGAGGTAAAACGAATCAGGCTTCCAGCAAAGCCTATGATCAATGCAGGGGTAAGTTGTTACCTGCGATCCAGGGAGCTTTCGGTCGGAAGCAGCTTTTCCTTGCCTCTCTTTGATCCGATCAGCATGACAACGAATCCGGCTCTCATCAAGGTGGTCGGCAAAGAGGAGATAACGATCAACGGCGAGGTCTATAATGCCTTTCGCCTTGAGATGGAGGTTTTAGGAAGACCCCTGACCTTCTGGCTTGACGAGGGGGGCAATTCCCTTAGAGAGGAAGGCTTCATGGGGTTTACCCTTGTGAGGACTACGCCTGAAAAGGCGCTCGCCGGCTTGGACAGTTCAGCGAGGGCGGATTTTTATGAGATCTCATCCATAACGGTGGAAAGGAAATTGAAAAGTCCACGGGAGGCTTCCTATCTCGCGGTGCGCCTTGATCCACTCCCAGCTTCCATACCTGTAGATGGCTCAAGGCAGATTGCTGAGGCCGGGGTGCTAAAGGTGATAAAGGAGAGGCCTCCCTTTGCGGCCTCCTATGATATTCCTTACAGGGGCGGGGATAGAAAGCTGATGCCGTATGTAATGCCTGAACCGTTTCTGCAATCCGAAGACGAGGAGATACTTTCGATTGCCAGAGAGATTGTGGAGGGGACTGCCGAGCCTTATAAGGCTGCGAAGATGCTTATGGAATGGGTCTTTGAGAGCTTAGAGAAGACACCCCTCGTATCGGTTCCGGATGCGCGGCAGGTCTTGCGGCAGAGAAAAGGAGACTGCAACGAACATGCAACGCTTCTTACAGCGTTGTTACGCGCCGTTGGGATACCGGCAAGAATAGCCACAGGTCTCATTTACAAAGACGGCAGTTTTTATTATCATGCCTGGAATGAGGCATACTTGAACCGATGGATTTCTATGGACGCGACCCTTAACCAGATGCCTGCGGATGCTACCCATATCAAGCTTGTTGACGGCGGCATAGACAAACAGATACAGATCGTAGCGATGATTGGAAACCTTTCCCTCACCATTTTGGACTATCGATGATTGCACTAGAGAACCTTACCAAGGTTTACAGCGGCATAACGGCTGTCGATGATCTGAACCTCCGGATCTCTGAGGGAACGATCTTCGGCTTCATAGGACCGAATGGCGCCGGAAAGACGACGACCATCAAGATGATGGCAGGCATCTTGAAGCCTACCAGAGGGCGAATCCTGATCAACGGTCTTGACATTGCTAGGGAGCCATCAAGGGTAAAGATGATGATCGGCTTTATTCCTGATCGCCCCTTTCTCTATGAGAAACTCAGCGGCAAGGAGTTTCTCAGGTTCAAGGGAGGCCTGTATGGAATAACCGGGGATGTCTTGGATGAGAGGATTGACCGCCTGCTCGAGACCTTCGAGTTAACACAGTGGGCTGATGAGCTTATTGAGGCCTATTCACACGGCATGAAACAGAGACTCGTGATCGCCTCTGCTATGATACACGAACCCAAGGTGATCATTGTGGATGAACCCATGGTCGGGTTGGACCCAAAGGGGGCAAAGCTCGTGAAGGATATCTTTATAGAGTTGGCAAGGAGCGGGTCCACAGTATTTATGTCAACCCACACATTAACATTGGCCCAGGAGGTGTGCGGGGAGGTAGCGATAGTAAATAGGGGCCGGATTGTGGCATCAGGCACATCAGAAGAGCTGGGACGACAGGCCGGCGTAACGGGCAGTCTGGAGCGGATTTTCCTGAAGATAACTGAAGGGATGGAATAACGGTGAGGATGTTTGAGCTTCTCGTTTCGCCCAGGCTCATAGGGTTCCGAAATGGTCTGAGGAGAGCGGAAGGTAAAAAGAGGATAAAGATCTTCGCGCTTGCGGCGGGGGGGGTGTTGTTCTGGTTCGCCCTCTTTTTCTTTGTCCACCGGGTACTTGTCTACTTTTCTTCCCAGGAGATCATCGGCGAAATCCTTGCGCGACATCTCC
>Ga0307431_1001737_pt1 | contig 12151 bp, 9 predicted proteins | sample SalMarWE160170MG_FD_202155 | JGI IMG/M metagenome (GOLD analysis project Ga0307431, IMG submission 202155) | Salt marsh sediment microbial communities from the Plum Island Ecosystem LTER, Massachusetts, United States - WE1603-170 | ecosystem: Environmental > Aquatic > Marine > Intertidal zone >...
AACTCCGAACCTCGTCTGCGAGAGCCTTGTGTATGAGCAGATTCCTGATCATTGACATCGGGGCCGGGACCATGGATGTCCTCTGCTGCGATTCTGAAACAGACCTGAGCTATAAGGCGGTTGCCCAATCGCCCACCCTTTCCCTGGCTCAAGAGGTTCAGGGCCTGCACAACAATCTGCTCATCACCGGGTCTGAGATGGGAGGCGGGCCCATCTCTGAGGCCCTGATTCAGAGGGCAAAGAACGCCAGGGTAGTCATGTCCGCTTCAGCCGCAGCCACGATCCATCATGATGTGGATAAGGTACGCTCCCTGGGCATAGAGGTGCTCAAGGATGAAGAGGCAGAGGCGATGCGGGGCGATACAGGCCTTAGCCGTCTCCCTATCGGCGACCTGGACATAGATCGGCTGCGATATCTTCTCCGGGGATTAGGCGTCCCTTTTTCATTTGATGTGGCCGGCATCTGCGCCCAAGACCATGGGATACCCGCCAAAGGTGTTTCCCACCTGGATTACCGCCACACCTTCTTCAAGTCCCGGCTCGATGAAGATCCCTATCCCCATGCCCTGCTCTATAGAAACGATGAGGTACCGCCGACATTCAGCCGCCTCACGGCTATAGCAGAGAGCGCCGAGGCCCTGCCAGCCGATGAGATCTACCTTATGGACAGCGGAATGGCGGCCATGCTCGGTGCAACCCTGGATCCCCAGGCAGCGCGAAACGAAAGGGTGCTCACCCTGGATGTGGCCACCTCTCATACCGTGGGCGCGGCCCTTGAGAGAGGAGAGATCTGCGGATTCTTCGAATACCACACCAGGGATATCACCATGGAACGTCTGGAAGCGCTGCTGCCTGAGCTGGCAGACGGAAACCTCGAGCACGCAGACATCGTGAGGGAAGGCGGGCACGGGGCATACATCCGAAAGGCCTTTGGTTTTGAAGCCGCAGAGATCATCGTGGCAACCGGCCCAAAACGAGGGATGCTCAAGAACACACATCTGCCGATCGTATTCGGATCTCCGATCGGTGACAACATGATGACCGGAACAGCCGGGGTGCTGGAGGCTATTTACAGGCGCAAAGGCCTTGAGTCGATGCTCGATGCATGAGAGTTTCCGGCCTATGTCCCCTCAGAAAACTCCAGGGCTTACGCCTCTATAGGTGCTGGTGAGGCCTTTTAAGCCAAGTCCCGCCGCCCCTTCCGTAGAAATCAGCGCTGAGCTCCATAGCACGTAAAAACCTTTTCTCTATTTTAAAGGCGAGAGTTCATCTTTAACCAAACAGATCAACTCATATGAAAGAAAATGACCGGGAAAACCTATCTCCACCTGAATTGGCACGACTGAAGAAAATGATAGATATGAAAATCTATCACAGGGCTTTAGCTACGTTGGAAATTGCAGATCAATAGCAGATATCTCAAGTAGAAATTACAGCTTGCAGAGGAACGAATGCTTATCTACTAATGCCTGATCCCAGTTACTAGATTCGCTCTGTGCGAATTGAGTAGTGTCGCCGAATCACACCATGCATGGCATCAAGGATCTTACTTGACAAAAATTTCTTCCTATTTTGTCGCTATTTTGTCAGAAAGAATATACTCTACTGAATATTGATAATTTCGTAAAAAGTCAATCTAATTTAACATATTGAAATAATTATGAATAGATGCATTTTTTGTTTGCTTTTCGCCCTACATTTCGGTATAAAAAAGGCAACTGATCAACCAAACTGCAGGGAAAAAGCATGATCCATATCAAAGACCATACACAAAAGAACCTTTTCGATCCATGGGCTTTTCTTGGCCCCAAACGTCGCCAACTCTTGGATCAGTCCTGGGCCGGCCTGTTTCAAAAAGAGCTCCTCGGTGAGCTTCCCGTTGAAAAACTGATCCCCTTCTTTACCCATGGGTTCGGCCGTCCTACCAAAGAACTGTACACCGCCTTGGGAGCTCTCCTTCTCCAACAGGCACATGACCTGACCGATGAAGAAACCGTGAACCAGGCAGCCTTTAATACCCAGTGGCATTATGCCCTGAATATCACCGAAGAGTCGGATTCAGCAAAGTATCTCTGTCCAAAGACCTTATGGAATATGCGCAGCATCGTGGTTGATAACGGCCTCGACACCATGCTCTTCGATCACATTACCGATAAACTGGCAACACTCTTCAAGGTCAACGCCGACCACCAACGGATTGATTCGGTTCATATCAAATCCAATATGCGGCGTCTGGGCAGAATCGGTATTGTTGCCTCAACTATCCGCAAGTTTCTGGTCAACCTCAAGCGAGGGCACCAAGAGCTGTTCGACACAATAGATGAAAGCATCATTGATAAATATCTCTCGAAACAATCCCTCCAATGCTTCTCCATGGTAAAGCCTTCAGAATCAGCCACAACACTCGCCTCGGTCAGCAGTGATCTCTTTCATCTGGTGGAGCAGTTCAAGGATCACCCCGACATCACAGGCATGCACAGCTATAAACTGTGTGAGCGGGTGTTGAAAGAGCAGTGCACCGTAAAAGATGATGGCACGCAGGTTACCGTAAAACGACCGAAAGAGATACCCTCTGACTCCCTTCAAAACCCCTCAGACCCTGACGCCACTTACAGCGGCCATAAGGGACAGGGCTACCAGGTACAGGTGATGGAGAGCTACGGTAAGGAGAAAGAGACCAGAGACAAAAACCTGAATCTCATTACCTATGTTCACGTGGAGCCTGCCCATGAAAGCGATGCCCATGCCCTGATTCCGGCAATAGAATCGAGCAAGAAACAGGGCCTTGCCCCTGGAGAACTCCTGGCCGACACCCTCTATGGCGGTGATGAAAACGGACAAAAGGCGAAAAAGCTGGGGGTAGAGCTCATCTCCCCCACCAAGAGCACCAAGGAAAAAGACGGCATCACGCTTTCAGATTTTGATCTGAACAAACAAGGCAAGGTGGTCTCCTGTCCCCAGGGTCATATGCCGATTACCACAAAGAAGAAGAAAACCCGGCACACGGTCTCCTTTGATTCCCGCTGCTGCAGCGCCTGCCCCGTTCAGGAAGCCTGCCCGGTACAACAAGGCAAAAAGCATCACTATCTCCGCTACACGGAGAAAGAGAGGCGATTGGCGCAACGAAGAGCCTATGAGCGTACCGATGCATTCAAAGACCGCTACCGGTGGCGTTCAGGGATAGAGGCTGCCATGTCGGAGTACAATAGAAAAACCGGCGTGAAACATCTCCGAGTCAGGGGTTTTAAAGCAGTTCGGTTCTGTGCCACCTTAAAGGCGGTTGCGGTGAACATCTTCAGGGCAACTGCCGTCCGAAGGGCGCTCAACGGTGATACGGCAGCCCCTGGAAGGGTTCTCTCTGCTTTCATATATGCTATTTTTGTTGTCAAAGAGCGGCTATTGAAGATTTGGGACCAATCAGTAAAAGATTTTCACTCTCTTCCATCATCACTATGGGCATCCGCTCATAATGGCCGCGTAAGGGAGGTCTGACTTTTTACGAGTTTATCAATATTAGAAGAGAGCGAATTTGCTTGTTTGCCTTTTCGATATCAGGATATCAGGCAAAACTGTTCTATAAGTAAATGTTTGGGCTAATGGAGACAAAATGGAAAGGAAGACCATAGGAGCATGGATTATACATCATTGCCGCAAGCTTCAAGGGGTAACTCTTTCCACACAAGACTATGAAGAGATAGCTTTTGCTGGCAAATGCGGCACCATGCTCAATGCTCTTGCTGGGACCCGAGAAGTTGATGTTACAATGGACCGACTCCAGGCTCTCGCCAAAGCTAACGGAATTTCAACCAAATTGGAACTGCCATCAATTCTTCAGGAACTACAAAGGCAAAAGTTAATCGACCGGAGCGAATCAGAGATTGCTGTTTTGGGCCTTACTACAGCGCAAACACTTGAACAAACTGCAACAATCTTTGATGATGCATCTCCGACACAATGCGAGAAGGCTGCTCTTGACGTCGCTGAAAATGTCTCTGAACTGCCTGTTGCCAAGAATGATGCAAAGGAATATGTTTCAGACACCTTTCATCTTCCAACGAAGGATACAGAAGAATTCTTAAATCAATATACACAAATTGGCTTCTTTGATTCCGAAAATATCTCTGGCAAAGATATCTATTTCAATGGAAATCTCTTCCGGCACGAAGATATCGGCAAGATTAATGGAGTGCTATCTTCGTTGAGTTCAGCTGATGAAAAAAAAGTAGTCGAGTTATCTGCAAAGCTTAAATCGACAGGATGTATTCCAAAAAAAGAAGCGATTGGGATACTTGACGATGTTCTGTATTCAAAACTATCTTCTATTGGATTTATCGATGAAAATACAATCGGAAATGAATTTGGACGATTCTCGTTCATAACGCGGCCAGCCTCTTTCTCCAAGTTTACGAATTCTGCCGCTGATGACGCCTTTGATTTGGCCAAAGCGTTTGTTACTTCCCTGACTTACGGTATGACTAGCAGCCCTCACGGTCGGGGACAAATAATAATGATTGAAGCCCTTATGAGAAAACTCATTGCCGGCTCTTGGGTCGGGCCTGCCACTGCCATTGGGCAGGATTATAAGGTTCTTGAAATGAAGGGAGTCTTGGAGGTAAAATCTGCAAGTGATGGCCTATTTCATATGCGACTTCTAAAGAAAGAGGTTGGGCAACTTGCGTTGTTGGTCATCACCGAGGGTGAAGCAAGCGCTGAGCCCCTCTTACAAATGCCATCGGTCTCTGCAACCAAGTATTATGGCCCTGAGGAAAATCGAGTTATTATTCGCAGGAAACAGGCAGAACCGCTTAAAAAGGGTGTCGCCAAGCTCCTTAGTGATCTTCGAACTGGAGGGATTCGCTAATCACAACAACATCCAAATCTGAAAAAGGAGCGGCGGCCGAAGAAGCTCTCAGGGCGTACTTTATTTCTCTCGGGTATTTTGCTGTTCGGAGTCTACCTTTTAACTATAAGGGTTTCGATGTGACCGACGTTGACCTTTGGCTTTATATGAAGCCTACCTCACTTACTCGGGAGACGGTATGTGTCGATGTCAAAAGGAAAAAGACACCGCAGGCTATGGAGCGGGTGTTCTGGACCAAGGGCTTGCGTGAGGTATTGGGTGTAGACCGGGCAGTGGTTGTAACGACTGACAATCGCAAGGAGACGCGCGAATTTGGGGCATGCAACGGTGTTACCGTTTTGCACGGCAACTTCCTGCAACGTGTCATCACCGGGTTCAGTAACATACCCGATAGGATTAGCGAAGAACAATTGGTCAATGATCTGCAAACACCTTGTGTCTTAAATACTAAGATCGTCTGGCCTCGCTTTTACAGAGAAGTAAAAACAACATTGTTGTCTGGATTAAATTTTAATGGCTGTAATCAACTTCTCACTCGCATCCGCTTTCTGATGGAAGAGTATTTGGCCACGAACAAAAACTCCATGGCTTCCATTCGACTGCTTTATTTAGTGACTTCCTATTTATTGATTGTGTTTGACTATTCCTCGCGGCTCACAACTCATCTTGATATGGATTTGCGAAAGTTGAGCCTGGCTGAAGGGTTTCGATATGGCGATGCGGGTCGAGAACGCTCTGAGCAAATCGTTGATACAGCCCTCCAGCTTTTAGTGGAAACATCGACTGCTGACGTGTTCTCTCGTACAAAACTCAAAAATGAAGTTGAGAAACAGCTTTCTGAATATCCAGCGGAAATGATCGCGGAATATTTTGCCAAGCCAGAAGTCCTCAAACGGCTGTTTGTTAATGCCTGCGAGTTTGAGAAGATTGCGTACGCATCTCAGGCAATTATGCCTCATCAATGTTCAAGTGAACAAAAGGCTCTTCTTGGTTTACTGTGCGATTTTTTGAAGATCGACCGGAGGCGAATCATATGAGCCCAACCAAAGGCTCAAACTGGCAGCAAAGCACCGGGGGCTGCTCAAGACAGGATTGGCCGAGCTGGACGAGAGCGCCGAGCAGGTTCTCAAGAAGGTCCACAAACCGGGAAAGGCCGAAGCAGATCCCATACGCGGCCTCTATTCATCGCCCGTTGGCGATCCGGGGTTGATCGTTGAGTACGAACCGGATTCAACCCTTCGTGATACTGAGCAGGTGCCGCTACTTGAGGAGGGAGGGATCGAGGCCTTCTTCCGGCGGGAGGTGCTGCCCCACGTCCCGGATGCTTGGATTGACGACACCAAGACCCAGATCGGCTACGAAATCTCCTTTACCTGGCATTTTCACAAACGGACGTCGCTGGGTTCACTCGATGAGATAAAAGCCGACCTTGATGCCCTCCAGAATGAATCCGTGGGCTTGGTAGATGAGATCGTCGGCGCTGGAAAGCGAGGTTAAAATGGCACGAGCAGACCTAATACTGAATTTGGTAAAGGCTAGCGCACGCGGCGACCAGACTCAGTTTCGAAAGACCGTAGAAGCGCTGGCGGCCGATGAGCGGGCAAAAAACCATGGTATTTTGGCCGACCGGCTCATTGCGCAACTTCAACAGAACAGCAACGGACAGCCAAAGCCATTCTCTCCACAACCCTCACGATCGCTTACCAGCCCTCTTGTGGCTGAGCTAAATCCGAGACGACGAGTAGAGGACTTGATCTTGCCCGTAGAAGTCGAGCAGGCCGTTCGTGAACTGGTGGATGAGCAACACCGCGCCGATTTGCTGCGGTCGCACAACTTGGAACCACGCAATCGCGTATTACTGGCCGGGCCTCCAGGGAACGGTAAGACGTCACTCGCTGAAGCGATTGCCGACGCCCTAAGCACGCCTTTTCTCGTTGTTCGCTACGAAGCGATCATCGGTAGCTATCTTGGAGAGACGGCACAACGCATCGGGCAGGTTTTCGAACACGCCCGCTCACGGCAATGTGTTTTGTTCTTCGATGAGTTCGACACGGTTGGAAAGGAACGGGGCGACCTCCATGAGACGGGTGAGATCAAGCGTGTGGTAAGTTCACTACTATTGCAGATCGACGCTCTACCCAGTTACGTAGTGGTTGTGACGGCGAGCAATCATCCCGAACTGCTCGACCGTGCCGTGTGGCGTCGATTCCAGATACGGTTGGAACTGCCGATGCCAAAACAGGGCCAGATCGAGGCATGGGTTAAGCAATTCGAAATGCGGACAGGACATACACTTGGCTTATCGCCGCGCAGCCTTGCCCAACGCCTAAAAGGATTAAGCTTCGCAGAGGTCGAGGATTTCGGAATGGATTTCATGCGCAGAATCGCACTGAATCAACCGGATGCGGATGCCAGGACAATTGCTGGGAAATGCCTGGACCAATGGAAAAAGCGGTTCACATTGAAGTCTTCAGACACTCTCCCAGAGGATAATTAATCATGGCCGAACATCCGCTTCTTATTTTCCCGGAACCCATACGTGCTGAAAAGGCGAGACGGTACGGAGGTGGACGGCCGCCACTAATCCCTGATGCACAGAGACAATCCGAACGCTTGGCGCCACAATTCCAGCGTCTTCAACAGGCGATGGACCGGCAGCGCCTCGCACTTCAGGGGAGTTCACTCGGCATTCAACCGGAACAAGCGTTGGTGATCGAGACCATCGGCCCGATAGATAACTTCATCAATGCCGTAAAGAAGATAGACGGCCTAGAATGGTTGGGAGAGTTTGAACTGGATGAAATCGGTCCCGACTTTGGCTTCGAAGATGAGAAAGACCCGGAGAAGCAGTTGAAAGGTCAACTTTTTCTGATCATGACCGATCAGCGTGCCCTTCAGGAATTGCAAAATCTTTTTGCCAAATGGAAACAAGACGATAGCATACGTTTTCCGCGCAGCCTTGCACCGCTGAAACAGGCCTTCGTCCATCTTCACACGATTCGCCCCTGGGATGCCGAGGACCGGATTCGCGATACAGGTATCCTAGAGGACTGGAAGGAGCGGATTACACACGGGCAGGAAGTTGTTCCCTTCGAAGTGGAGCTTTGGTTTCGAGAAAATCCTAACCGTCAGCGACAAGCGGAAACATATCTTGGAAATGTGGTTGACTCGGTTGGTGGCGAAATTGTCCAGCAATGCGTCATCCCCCAAATCGCCTACCACGGCATTCTGGGAAAAATTCCGATTGAGGAGCTTTCTGTACTTATTTCCGAAATGGAAAGGTTGCTAAATTTTCGTCTGCTCCAGTGTGAGGATATCATGTACGTTCGCCCGGTCGGGCAGTGCGCGATTCGCATGTCGGAGGATTTGTCGCAGGCGGGAGCTCTTGGGAAGGAAAGTCAATTGGATCTTCCTCAGGGCGAGCCTCTCATCGCTATGTTCGACGGCTTGCCATTGACGAGACACAGGCTACTCGATGGCCGGCTGCTCGTCGATGATCCTGATGGATACGAAACCGCCTATCAGGCAAGGGAACGCGTTCATGGCACCGCCATGGCCTCGCTAATCTGTCATAGTGATTTGAACGAAGGTGGCAGACCATTGACAAGACCGGTGTACGTTAGACCGATTATGCAACCCCATCGCAGTTTCGACGGGCAATTTAGAGAGGCAATACCCGATGGCGTCTTGCCCGTGGACTTGGTGCATCGGGCGGTGCGGCGGTTGTATGAAAGCGAAGGCGGTGAGCCGCCGGCAGCATCGAGTGTTCGCGTAATCAATCTATCGGTATGTGACAAGTCCCGGCCCTTTGATCGTGAAATGAGTTCCTGGGCGCGATTGCTGGATTGGCTCGCATGGAAATACAACGTGCTATTCTTGGTTAGCGCGGGCAATCACACCCATGATATTGAACTGAACGTCCCAAGAACGGACTTCAGCAATCTGCCCGCAGACGACCGAGAAAAATCCGTGATAGAGGCGATAGCAGCAGATACACGCCATCGCAGACTGCTGGCACCTGCAGAGACATTGAATAACATAACGTTGGCTGCTACTCATACGGATGTCTCTGCCCCTGGGGCGAATCCCAGATTGATTGATCCTTTTGCACGAACAGGGCTCCCAAGCACAGTCAGCGCTCATGGGCCAGGATACAGAAGAGTCATCAAACCCGACATTTTTCTTCCAGGAGGCCGACAGCTCCTTTCGGAAAAATTGGGAACCGTTCATGTCAATGCTATTTTGCAGACGGCTTATTTCAATCGTTCCCCAGGCCAGCGTGTGGCTTCGCCCGGACCGTTGGGGGAATTGGATCGGACCATTTATGCACGGGGGACAAGCAATGCAGCAGCCTTGGCCTCGCGTTGGACAAATTACATCTTCGATGTCATCCAACAGCTTCGTTTACAGCCAGGGGCCAATTTGCCATCTGAATACGATGTTGTCTTACTGAAAACGCTTCTTGTTCACGGGGCGGATTGGGCAGATGTAGGGGTGCTTTACGAGTCGGTCCTAAAGAACACTGAAAACAGACGTACCTTCAGAGACTATGTTGGGCGGTTTTTAGGTTATGGCTCAGCCAATGTGGCGAAAGTACTGCTTTGTACGGATCAGCGCGTTACGGTTTTGGGTGTCGGCAAACTCGACGATGGCGAAGGACAGGCGTTTTTCTTACCCCTTCCGCCAAGCCTTTCGGCAACCACCGAAAAACGGCGTCTGACGATTACACTTGCCTGGGTGACCCCAGTAAACAGTAAAAGAAAGAATTATCGCATTGCTCATTTGTGGTTCAATCCGAAGAACGATCTCGCAACGGACCGAGTTTGTGCCGATCACCGCGCGGTGCAAAGGGGAACCGTTCAGCATGAAGTGCTCGAAGGTGCGGAGGCGGTGGACTTTCAGGATGGAGACGGCGTAGCGATCAAGGTGAATTGCCGCGCGGATGCTGCTGACATATCCGAACCGATCCGTTACGGCTTGGCGGTCACATTGGAGATTGCCGAAGGTATCGATATCCCGATCTATCAGGAAGTAAGAGATAGGCTGCGCGTTCGTATTCCGGTGCGAGGGGTGGGCATACATGACCATAGACATGGGGCCCCATCCTGAATAGAAAGAATACGGCCTAAAGTTAGGTTCGAAAACGAATTCCGTCGCTAATTGCAGATCTCTTGCCACGATCCAACAAATAGGTCAGCCTGTGATCTGTAATAGTAACCTGAAGAAAATAATTGGCAGGAAGGTGCCAGGCTTGACCTGAACCTTTTGTGGATACCTGTAAGGTCGAGTATTAGTAACTGCATCGAAAGTTTATCGTTATATACCCAGATAACCTCTCAATTTGAGGGCTGCCTCTTGATGTTTTGAAGGATCCATTTTCCTGATATTCAACAGCTTCCATTTAACGGCAGGCAAATTTTCAATCCCTTTCAGTGCGAGGAGTTCCCACCTGGGGTGGCCCTCTTTAACCGAAACAATGAACCTCCTTTCCTCAGTGGTCAACTCGTTTCGGAGCATTGAGACCAGTTTATCTCTCGTGCTATCCAGATCATAATATGTCACATCTTTACCGATCATGCTTTTAAATTCTTTTTCAAAGATATCTATCATATCTTTCGGGTGGGGATTGAGGATCTCAATCATCGGCCGTGGATGGCTGATAAGATATACAATAAACGCTCTCCGTATCTTGGCTGTTACGCCTTCATTATTTAATAAGAAGTGGGCATCAAAGAGATCCCTTGGATGTTGACGATCAAGGGCTGCACAGATTTTTCCCGCATAGAGTTCTTCCATAGAGAGGGTGCGGCTTTGTACCGAAAGCTCAAAGAGCTCTTGAGCCTTTTTCGATAGTGTTTTTATCTCGGGCGGATACACAGAGCCCCTCAAAACGAGATTGGGCTCTATCTTTACGGTTGCTCCCTCTTGGTTGACGACCATACCTTTCAATCTTTTGGTGCCACGGACATTCTTCAAAACGATTCGCGAGCCTGGAATTCTCCTTTCGATCTCTTTGGCGATACGGATTAAACCATGGCTGATATCATCCAGTGCAAAGTCCCTCTCGTTTACAGGAAGGTATGCGAGATCTATATCCACTGAAAGACGCGGGAGTTCCCTGACGAAAAAATTGATAGCCGTGCCTCCTTTCAGTGCAAATACCTCTTCTTTGTGAATCAAGGGCAAGATTCTGAGGAGTAAATCCGCTTGTTTGAAAAAGACCGTATCCTTCATCCAGAAATCTCTTCTCGATGGTCTTGGGGAACGGTGATACGATATTTCCTATCAAACTTTCCGTTCGGAACTATCATTCGCTTCCCTTTCCCCATATCGATTTTTGAAATGTCAAGATCCGATACCCAGGAATGGCCATGCTTTTCGGCCATGTACATAAAAAGCCTTTTCACCTTGACGGACCGGCACATAACCAGCAACCTCTCCACCAGATCCGGCCGCAGGCTCACGAGGTTTTCCATGATCAAAAGGGCTTCTTCAAAATTGATCTTTCCCGGTATAAGGTGAAGCATCTCCATGGCAGCCCTTTCGGGGGAAGATATCCTTATGGAGAAGTCCCTTTCCTTGAACTCTGATAAGCCATCCTTGCTGTCCGAAGGAAATAGATTTGTCCGGGTCATGACGATATCTACTCCCAAATGCTCCCCCTTGAACCAGCTCGGCAAAACTTGACCTTGCCTTCCATACAGAAATAATTTTCTTCTACCAAAGGGCAGGTAATGGGCGTATCCTTTTAACTCAAGGGCTGTCTTTCCCCCTGGGTGTATATTCAGGCCCAGTTGGCTTTGAAGCGCATAAATGGCACCTGGCCATTCCACTTTGTCTCCATAGAGTATGTAAGCACCTCGCCCGAAGGATTGAATCCAGCCGCTCTTTTTGTATTTCACCAGGAGATCGTGACCAAAACCCAACCTATTAAGGTAGGATGCGACGCTGACCGTGCCTCTGGGCCATTGATTCACCAAGCGGTTTATTTTTGATTTTATTTCCTTACTCATAATCATTAAAAAAGCATATTTTTAAACCAAAGTCAAGGGTGGGTTTAAAAAAATCCATGATTACTAACTTAAAGCCATCAAATATGAATATTTTTAAACTCCTCAATTTGTCTACTGGTTAAGACTATGCTGTGGTTTCATATCCAATGGCTTTATAGCTTGCAAGCCGCAACTGTCATACAAAATGATATGGAGATTGAAACCTTGGAGAAGAGCACTTTTTTTGACAAGGGGTGAAAAGAAGAATAAAATCAAAAAGATTAGGAACCAGGGGGGT
>Ga0307431_1001742_pt1 | contig 12127 bp, 11 predicted proteins | sample SalMarWE160170MG_FD_202155 | JGI IMG/M metagenome (GOLD analysis project Ga0307431, IMG submission 202155) | Salt marsh sediment microbial communities from the Plum Island Ecosystem LTER, Massachusetts, United States - WE1603-170 | ecosystem: Environmental > Aquatic > Marine > Intertidal zone >...
AAAATGGCCTTAAGCCGCACTCACCGGCTTCAGGATAGTAATCGTCTAATTTCAAAAAATTTTTAATATCTTTTTTCTTTAAAAACCCTATTAAGGCCTTATCAAATTTAGGACCATCAGGATGAAAACCATAAGGACCCTCTTCTTTTAAGCAGTGAGACATATCGCCAGAAGCAATTAAAGCATACTTTTTCTTTTCCTCAAGTTCTTTGTAAACTTTTTTGCCTTCCTCAAAATAAAATTGGGGTGGTTCCAAATCTATCAGATGCTGTTTCATCTCTCCTTTGAAATCTTTAGCTAAAAAATATAGAGGGACGCCGAAGCCCCAATCAGGATGAGGAGAAGAAATTATTATTGAACCGGGTTCTGATTTTTTTAATTTCTTTCCTAAAGACTCCAAACTTTCAATGGTTTTTTTAACCTTGGCTCTATCTTTGGGTGAGCCAACCGAAGGAAGAATTATAGGGGGATGGGGAGAAATACAGGCAAAAACAATATTTGTCATATTAATTCAAGGTTATATATTTATACCCTAGCGAATCAAGGTTCTGCCGAAGGCAGGTTCTTAGACTATGCGAAGCATTCAAGGTTCTGCCGAAGGCAGGTTCTTAGACTATGCGAAGCATTCAAGGTTCTGCCGAAGGCAGGTTCTTAGACTATGCGAAGCATTCAAGGTTCTGCCGAAGGCAGGTTCTTACTTCAAGATTAAATTTAAATTAGCACTACACTTAGGGCATTTACCCTGTTTGTCGTGGCGATGAATGATGTAGTTTGTTCTGTCGATACAGAGAGTGCTGCATTCGGGGCAGAAGGTATCTTCTGAAGGAATACCTGGTACATTACCGGTGTAAACATATTTCAGGCCGGCTTCCTTACCAATTTTATAAGCTTTTTCCAAGGTTTCAACTGGAGTATTTGGTAAATGTTGTAATTTCCAAGAAATAGCTCCAGAAAACTGAGTAACATGCCAGGGAGTTTCTTCGCCTAATTCTTTTTTAATAAAATTGGCAATTTTTTTAAAAATTTCTGCCTTGTCATTTAAAGTAGGAATGACCAGGGTAGTTACTTCCACCCAAATTTTTTTATTTTTTAGTCTTTTCAGAGTATCTAAAACTGGCTGTAATCTTCCTCCGCAATATTTAATATAAAAATCGTCTTCAAAGCTCTTTAAATCAATGTTGGCTGCATCTAAATAAGGAGAGATTAAATCAAATAATTCTTTTGACCAAAAACCATTTGAAACCCAATTATTTTTTAATCCAGCTTTTTTGGCTAATTTCATCGTATCTAAGGCGTATTCTGAAAAGATTCCTGGCTCAGTATAGGTGTAAGAAATACTGGGAAGATTATTCTTAAGAGCTACTTCTACAATTTCTTTTGGAGAAATTTCTTGACCTTCGATTTTTCCGGTTAATTGGGGCATCTGAGAGATGTCATAATTTTGGCAAGATTTACATTTGAAATTGCATCCAACAGTGGCAACAGATAAAGAATGACTTCCGGGCAAGAAATGGAAGAAAGGTTTCTTTTCGATTGGATCAATATGTACAGCAACAGCTTTACCATAAACCAAGGAGTAAAGTTTACCATCTTGATTTTCCCTCACCCCACAAATTCCTCTTTTCCCAGGTAAAATCACACAATAATGAGCACAATTTTGACACTGAACCTTTTTATCCTTTAATTTTTTGTAAAGATAAACCTCTCTCATAATTGAATTTTAGCATAATTTCTGCTATATTTTAAGTATGCGACGCCGGATTTTTATTGCCATAAATTTGCCAGAAGATGTAAAGAAAAGGCTTGTAGATTATCAATCGAAATGGCCAGAGTTGCCAATTAGATGGACCAAAAAGGAGAATTTACACATTACTTTAGTTTTCTTAGGTTATCTAAATGACGAGGAACTTTTGGAAATTTGTAAAATTACCGAAGAGGTAGCTTCCCGAAATCAATCTTTTTCTATAAATTTAAATAAAATTTATTATGGTCCACCAAAGAAAATGCCGCCACGGATGGTTTGGGTTGAAGGAGAAAAATCTCAAGAATTTACTAAACTACAAATTGATTTAGAAAAATCTTTGATGACTTCCGAGGAAGTCCATTTCTCTTCAGAAAAGCGGGTTTTCTCGCCCCACATTACTTTAGGAAGAATCAAAGCCTGGGAATTTAGGCAGATTGAGCCTGAAGAAAGGCTAGAGGTTTCAGAAGAAATTTCTTTAGTTTTCCCGGTAAATTCAGTTGGAGTAATGGAAAGTGAATTAAAAAGAGGAGGGCCAGAATATACTATTTTGGAATCATGTTCTCTAAAACCTTAAAGATTCATTTTATTGGCATAGGCGGTATTGGAGTTTCAGCTTTAGTTAAATATTATCTTGAAAAAGACTGTCAGGTCTCGGGTTCTGATTTGGTTTCTTCTGAAATCACCAAAGCCTTGAGGAGATTAGGGGCTAAAATTTTTATCGGAGAACACAAAACTAAGAATTTACCAAAGGATGTTGATTTAGTAATTTACAGTCCAGCTGTCCCAAAGGATAATCCGGAGCTGAAAGAAGCAAAAAAACTAAAAATAAAATGCCTAAGTTATCCCGAAGCTCTGGGAGAGCTGACAAAAAAATACTTTACGATTGCTGTTTCGGGCACTCATGGCAAAAGCACAACTGCAGCAATGACCGGCCTTCTATTGAAAAGGGCTGGTTTTGACCCAACAGTTATTGTAGGAACAAAGCTTAAAGAATTTGAAAATAGCAATTGTAGGGTAGGGAAGTCCAGATATTTAGTAATTGAGGCTGATGAGTGGCAGGCCTCTTTTTTAAATTACTGGCCCAAAATTATTGTCTTAGCCAATATTGAAAAAGAGCATCTTGATTATTATAAAAACTTAAATAATATTTTAAAAACTTACAAAGAATATATTAGGCATTTGCCAAAGGACGGGGTGCTGGTAGCGAATGAAGACGACGAAAATATTAAAAGAATTACGAATTACGAATCAGGAATTAAGAATAAAAAATATTATTCTTTAAAAAGTAACGAAGCAAAAAGATTTAAAAAAATTTTAAAAGTTCCGGGGGAGTATAATATTTCTAATGCCTTGGCAGCTTTAGCCGTAGCTCGAGTTTTAAAAATTCCTGATAAAATAAGTTTAAAAGCCTTATCAGAATATCGGGGCTCCTGGCGTCGCTTCGAAATCAAACAATCAACAATTAACAATAAACAATTAACAATCATCTCAGATTACGCTCATCATCCTACCGAAATAAAAGTGACATTAGAAGCAACTCGGGAGAAATTCCCGAGGAAAAAAATTTGGTGTGTTTTTCAACCTCACCAATATCAAAGGACTTTTTATTTATTTAAAGATTTTGTTAAAGCGTTTTCAAAAGCTCCGATTGATAAATTAATAATTACTGATATTTACGATGTGGCTGGTCGGGAAAAAGGAAAAATAAAAGAGAAAATAAGTGCAAAAAAGTTGATTGGGGCAATTAATAAACAAAGGACAATTTACCGAGCACATAAAAATTTATGTGCTTCGGTTTATCTGCCAAAAGAGGAGATTGTAAGATATTTAAAGAAAAACTTAAAAGGTAGGGAGGTAGTAATAATAATGGGCGCCGGAGATATTTACAAACTTGTGCACTCTTTCACTTGACAGAAAATTAATGAAAGGGGAAAATATAAATAGATTACTCTTCAAGGTCGAACAATTTTAAATTTTAAATTATAAATTGTAATATGACTCTTCTTTGGATAATTATAGCAATCGTGGTGATAGGGCTAGTGGTTTGGTATTTAATGGCAGGAAAAAAGAAAGGTCCTACCGTGCCAAAGAAACCCGAAGGTCCAATGGTTCCGCCACCTCCACCGCCTCCACCGCCTCCGCCACCACCAGAAACCCCAGCTTTTTAGCTTTATCTGAAACAAAAAAGGGCAGTGATCATTTCGATTCCTGCTCTTTTTATTTAAACATAATAATTTGATTTTAATCTTAATATGCTATAATAAAAACAGTTAATAAAAAACAATGGAAAATTTTGAAAAAAAATTTGAATTTGATGAAGCAGCAATCCAGTTATTTAAAGCCCTAGAGAAAGAAAATAGCCAAGTGAAAGATTGCCTTATTAGAAGCTATAAAGGGTTACCAGTTTCTCTCCAGATGAAAGAAGATAGTTATAATTATTTTATTACTCATAGCATTATTAGTTTAGCAATTATGGCAAATCCCGGCAGTTCAATAATTACTGAAATACTTTATGATGGATTACCTTCACCATCTTCTCTTGATAATTTTATTTTACAATCAAAATCTGGTAAAGCAATAAAATCTCGGTTGATTGCAATAGAAAAGGAATTTCCTAGAATTATTGAAGATTACCGCAATAGAAATAGAGGTGAGGTTTTAATTGGCAATTTGGGTTCTGGCCCTGGTCGAGATATAATTAATGTCCTTTCTACTAATTATCGGAATGTTTCTAATGTAAGAGCTGTCAATATTGATAAAGATTTAGTGGCTCTAAGAAGAGGAAGGAGGATGGCAATAGTTAAAGGAGTTGATCATCTCATTGATTTTGTTGAAGGAAATTTTTTAAAATACAAACCAAACCAAAAATTTGACATCATACTTCTTGTCGGTATTTTGTGTCCCTTAAAAATTGAGGCCTGTATTAATCTTCTTAAAGTAACTAGAAAATTACTAAAAAAAGAAGGGTGTCTCCTGGTAAGTAATGTTTCCAAGAGAATGCTGGAAAAAGATCCCTTTACTTATTTTCTTATGTCTCAAGTCGGTAATTGGAAATTAGTTTTTAAGACCGAGGAAGAACTCAAACAAATTTATAAGAAAGCTGGATACAACTGGAAAGAATATTTTACTGATTCTTATGGTTTCCATATAATTGGGGTGGGCAGTCCTCGGTTTTATTTTTGATAAATTTTTGATATGAATTTATTTTTTTTGTTTAGTTTTATAAATGGAGTTATCGCCATTATTTTTGGCCTTTTCGTTTATTTTAAAAATAGAAAAGATTTAACAAATATATTTTTTTTCCTGATGAATTTGGGGATAGCGATTTGGAGCTTCAGTTATTGTCAGTGGCTATTAATGGAAGTGGAAGGAAACGCTCTTTTTTGGTCAAGAATGCTTAATTTTGGAGCTACTTTAATTCCTATTTTATATCTTCATTGGGTATTTTGTTTATTAAATTTAGTTAAGAAAAAAAAGGGAATAATTATTACGGGATATCTAATAACTTTTGTTTTTCTTCTTTTTAGTTTTACTCCATACTATATTAAATCAGTAGAACCAGTTCTTTCTTTCAATTATTGGCCTCAGGCGGGGCTTTTATATATCTTTTTTCTGTTCTTGGGCTATTTGGGTCTAGTAGGATATACTCTTTATCAACTATTCAAAACCAGAAAAATTACCTTCGGAGAAAAAAAAACTCAGATTGATTACATAATTTTAGCTTCGATTATAGGATTTGGAGGAGGGGCTACTAACTTTCCTCTCATGTTTGGTGTTACTTTATTTCCTCCATTTGGACAACCACTTATTGCTGTTTATGTAGTAATTCTCACATTGGCTATTACTCGATATCATCTTTTTGGAATTCGGTTTATCTTAACTGAAATTTTAATTGGGACGATAGGTTTAACTTTAGCAATCCAAACCTTAACAGCTCCATCTTTTGGGTTAAAAATTTTTGGTTTTGCTCTCCTGACAGCATTCGCCTTTATGGCTTATCTTCTAATCAAATATACTTATCTTGAAATCAGGCGGCGGCAGGAGATAGAAAAAATAGACAGGGCGAAATCAGAATTTATCTCTATTGCTTCTCACCAGTTGAGGACACCCTTGACCGCAATTAAGGGATATATTTCAATGATTTTAGAAGGAGTTTATGGAAAATTATCTGGAAAGCAGACGAAGCCCTTAGAAAATGTCTATTATAGTAATGAAAGGTTGATAAAATTAGTCAATGACCTTTTGAATTTATCAAGATTAGATGCCGGAAAAATTGAATTTTCGCCAGAGCCTACTTCTTTAGAAGAGATGGTTTCTGGTATTGTTGAGGAGTTAAGAATTAACGCTGAAAAGAAAGGTTTATATATGAAAATGATAAAACCTTCAGAGTCATTGCCAAAAATTATGGCTGACCAAGATAAAATAAGACAGGTGGTTTTAAATATCGTTGATAATGCGATAAAATATACCAAAGAGGGCGGAATTACCATTAAGTTGGAGAAAATTAATGACGAAGAGCGAATTAGGATTTCTGATACTGGTGAGGGAATGACCAAACATGAGATAGATAGTCTTTTCCAGATGTTCTCTCGAGCGACGGCCGGCACCCAACTTCATGCTGAGGGAGCGGGACTCGGTCTTTATGTTGCCAAGCGATTTATTGAAATGCATGGGGGTAAAATTTGGGTTGAGTCTCCCGGAAAAGGAAAAGGAAGTACATTTATCATTGGACTGCCGATTCATTTAGACCCAAAACTACTTAAAGCCAAAACAAAAACAATTACCAAACAACCTGATAACTTTTTTTAAAAAATATAGCGATAGTGTCGATATATTTCTTCGCTCTCGCTCAAAATTTTATGGCAAAGAAAATTTTATTAATTGAAGACGAAAAAGTTTTAGCCGAAATGTATCAAGAAAAATTGACTGAAGCTGGCTTTGAAGTGATTTGGACGATGGAGGCAAAAGATGGTTTGGAGCTTGCCAGAAAAGAAAAACCAGACCTGGTGCTTCTTGACATTTTGCTCCCGAGAGAAAACGGAGTTTTTTTCCTTAATCAGTTAAGAAAAGACCCTCAGACTTCCTCTATTCCGGTAGTGGTTTTTTCAAATTATGATGACCCAGAAACAAAAAAGAAGTCAGCGAGATTAGGAGCTGAAGAGTATTTAATAAAAACCGACTACACTCCTCAGGAAATTGTTGAAAAAATTAAAGGATATCTTAAATGAAACGAATTTTAAACCTTGAAACAATAAAATATCTGGGTAAGGAAGTAAAGGTTGCAGGTTGGGTCCAAACCATTAGAGCCCATGGCAAAATTCTTTTCATTGACCTTAGGGATAGAAGCGGCATTTTACAATTAGTGTTTACCCCTGAAGTCAAAGAAGATAAATCTTCTTCTCCAACTGCGCTTCGCTTGTTAAATAAAGGGCTTTATGAAATTGTCCAAAAAGTAAGGCCGGAGTGGGTGATCGGAGTTGAAGGAACTATCAAAAAGAGACCGAAAGGGCAAATTAATCCCAAAATTGAGACCGGGAAAATTGAGTTTCATCCTTCAAATATAGAAATTTTTTCTGAAGCCAAAACTTTACCTTTTCCTACCGATACTCCCGGCTACGAAATAAATGAAGAAAAAAGGTTGAAGTATCGCTATTTAGATTTGAGGAGAGAAAGGATGAAAAAAAATTTAGAGATGCGCCAAAAAGTTATCCAGTTTATGAGAGATTTTTTAATTAAAGAAGGATTTATTGAAATTGAAACTCCAATTTTAACTAAATCTACTCCCGAAGGGGCCAGAGATTTTTTAGTCCCTTCGAGATTGGAGCCGGGTAAATTTTACGCTCTTCCTCAAAGCCCTCAGCAATACAAACAGCTTTTGCAGGTGGCTGGATTTGAAAAGTATTTCCAGATAGCTAAATGCCTCAGAGATGAAGATCCTCGGGCTGACCGACAGCCAGAACATACCCAATTAGATATCGAAATGTCATTTATAAACCAAGAGGATGTTTTAAATTTGATAGAAAGATTATATACAGCTTTAGTTAAAAGATTATTGCCAGAGAAAAAAATTAGCAAAATTCCTTTCCCCAAAATAACCTACAAAGATTCAATAAAAAAATACAAAACCGATAAACCAGATTTGAGAGTAAACAAAAATAACTCGGAGGAGCTTGCCTTCTGTTTTATTACTGATTTTCCAATGTTTGAATGGTCTGATGTTGAAAAAAAATGGGGAGCAATGCATCATCCTTTCACTAAACCTCAAACAGATAACATTAAAAAAATTAAGGAAAGCCCAGAAAATATTTTAGCTTATCAATATGACTTTGTTTTGAATGGCGTAGAAATCGGGGGAGGAAGTATCAGAACTACAAATTTAGATGTTTTGACCGCAGTTTTTGAGGTTCTAGGACATAAGAAAGAGGAAGTTAAAAAGCAATTCAGCAATTATTTTGAGGCATTTAGTTATGGAGTTCCTCCTCACGGCGGAATTGCTCCTGGGATTGATAGATTTTTAGCAGTAGTTTTAAATGAGCCAAATATTCGAGAAGTAATAGCTTTTCCAAAAACCGGGGATAACCGCGATTTAATGATGGATGTCCCGGCTGAGGTCACTGAAGAACAATTAAAAGAATTACATATCAAAATAAGTCAAAAGTCAAAAGTCAAAAATCAAAAGTCAAAATGAGATTAAAGATTTTTTTAATTTCATTTCTTGTTAGTCTGCCTTTTTGGTGGGGGATAAATGCTTTCCAGCAAAATCTGGAAAGCGCTTTTTATGCCCAAATTTCTCAGTCTTTTCAACAAATTTCTAAAGTAGAAATTCCAGAGAAACCAAAATTAGACCTTAAGGTTAAATCAATAATCTCGGTAAAAACCAATGAAGCTGGAAGGCAAAAAGTTCTTTTTGAGAAAGCAACTGACCAAATTTTACCGATTGCCTCTTTAACTAAATTAATGACGGCTGTAATTGTTTTAGAGCATCAAGAGAATTACGGTCCCTCCCAAGAAGACCTTTTAAATAGGATGCTGATTCAATCAGATAATAAGGCCGCCCAAGCCTTAGCTGAAGTAATTGGAGAAACAAAATTTGTTGATTTAATGAATGAGAAGGCTAAAAATTTAGGTCTTGAAAAGACCAACTTTGTGAATCCTACCGGGCTTGATCCTGAAGATCCTGAAAACCTCAAATATAGTTCAGCCACCCAAGACAATTTTAATCGTTCAACTGCCAAAGATTTAGCAAAACTTACTCAATACATATTAAAAGAGCAGCCGTTGATTTTTGAAATTTCATCGCAGGGTTCAATTAAAAACGGAATTTTTGATTTATTTTTAATTCAGGAAATCATTGGAGGAAAAACTGGTTATACCGATGAAGCTGGTGGCTGTATTCTTTTTGTTTTTAAAAACGAAGGTGGGAATTTTTTAATTAATGTAATTTTAGGTGCTCCTTCGCCATCGGCTCGGATTGAAGAAATGCAAAAACTAATCGATTGGCTAAATAAATGACTCTTTTTACTTTTAATGTAATTCGGCTTTTGGTTATTGCCGCTTTGACAGCTGGGATTTCTTTTTTATTAGCGCCAGTTTTAATTAGATTTTTGCATAAGTTTAAATTTTGGAAAAAAGAAGCCAGAAAAAAAACTATTACCGGGGAAGAAGCAAAAGTCTTTTATTCTTTGCACAAAGAAAGAGAAACAACCGTGCCCCGGGGTGGGGGAGCACTAATTTGGATTTCAGTTTTAATAATTATATTTTTATTTTTTGCTCTTTCTAATTTTATTGATATTTGGTGGTTCCCAGAATTAAATTTTTTATCTAAGGGTGAAACTTGGCTTCCTTTATTTGCTTTAATTGTGGCTTCAATTGTAGGACTTGCTGATGATGTTTTGCAAATATTCGGGAAAGGAAAATACGTTGGAGGGGGAATGGGATTTACCAGAAGATTATTAATTGTTATTTTAATTGGTCTGATTGGAGGTTTGTGGTTTTACTTTAAATTAGAATGGGATACTATTCATATTCCTTTGATTTTTAATTTTCCAGAAGGAATTGATTTTTTTATTGGACTTTGGTATATCCCTCTTTTTATTTTAGTAATGGTGGCTTCTTGGGCCGGAGGAGTAATTGATGGGTTAGATGGATTATCTGGGGGGGTTTTTGCCGCAATTTTTGGAGCATTTTCAATAATTGCTTTTTCTCAAGGAAAAGCCGATTTGGCTACTTTTTGTGCCGTAATTACCGGTACCCTTTTTGCTTTTTTATGGTTTAATATTCCACCGGCCAGATTTTATATGTCAGAAACCGGAATTTTAGGATTAACTTCAACTATGACCGTTGTTGCTTTTTTGACTGATTCGGTGCTAGTACTCCCCATCATTGCTGGATTAATGGTAATTGAGGTAGGCTCAATAATTTTACAATTATTGTCAAAGAAATTCCGTCATAAAAAAATCTGGCTTTCCACTCCAATTCATCATCATTTTGAAGCCCGGGGCTGGCCCGCCCACCAAGTCACCATGAGGTTTTGGATAATCGGCATTATTTTTGCCATTTTGGGAGTAGCTATAAGATTATTAGGATAATGAATTATAAAGAATTAAGGAAAAAATATCCCAGGTTTATTTATGAGAAATATTCTTATAAAATCTCTGGTAACAATTTAGAGATTTTTTTTAATTTTCAAATTGAGCCCGGGATTAGTTTTAAGCCAAAAATAATTATAGAGAATATTAATAAATCACGAATTACAAAAATAGGGGACAGGGTGCTTAATAATTTAGTCTTTCATCTTGGCTTAATGGAAATTCCCAGTTATTGGAAAGCAACTTGCTCTCCGAAAATAGAAATTGAAGCTAGCCCCCTGAACCAAGAACAAATAAAGTGGTGGAAAGATTTGTTTATCAAGGGCATGGGCCAGTTTTTTTATGAAAATAAGATTGACTGGCGATCTAAAAATTTCTTAACTATAGAATGCAATAATGGAAATAAATATAAAAACTTTAATGGGAAACTCAAAAACAAATATTTGGTGCCGTTCGCCGGGGGAAGAGATTCAATCGTCACTTTGGAAAATTTAAAGAAAAAGGGTGAGGTGGCTTTGTTTTTAGTGAATCCCAATAAACAAATAAAGAAAGTTGTTAAAGTAACCGGCGTAAAAAAACAAATTATTGTTAAACGGATAGTTGATAAAAAACTTTTAGAACTAAATAAAAAAGGATATTTAAATGGCCATACGCCCTTTACTGCTGTTTTATCTTTTTTAAGTGTTCTCTCTGCCATTTTGTTTAATTACAAAAATATTGTCTTTTCCAATGAAAAAAGTGCCGATGAAGGTAATGTAAAATATCTAGGAAAAATGATAAACCATCAGTGGGCAAAAAGTTCAGAATTTGAGAGAATGTTCAAAAATTATTGTAAAAAATACCTGGCGAAGAATGTAAACTATTTCAGTTATCTGCGGAGATACGGCGAACTGGAAATATCCAAAATGCTTACAAAATATCCAAAATACTTTCCTGTTTTTTCCAGTTGTAACGCCAGTATGAGAATAGGCGCAAAGCAAATAAGGTGGTGCGGAAATTGTCCCAAATGCCTTTTCGTCTATTTAACTTTATATCCATTCTTGGGAAAAAAAGATTTACTGACTATTTTTGGAAAGGATATTTTCCAGAATAAAAAGTTGTTGCTAACAATGAAATCTCTAATAGGGCAGGGAAGACCAAAACCTTTTGAATGCGTCGGCACCAAAAAAGAAAGCAGATTGGCTTTCAGATTAAGCTTTAAAAAAGCAAAAAAAGAAGGTAAAATACCTTATCTGTTGACAATATTTTTGGGGGTGTTATAATCATATCAGTTACATGCCGGGGAAGGGGTCGTCAAAAATCCTTTGGAAACAGCTAAAAGAATGAGGTTTAGGTTTAGTCTTCTCCAAGGGTAGCTCCTTCCCCCGGCTCCCATTGAATTAGAGCCTTTTTGAAGGCCTTTTTGTTTTTAAAAATGTTAATTTTATGCTATTTTAAAGATAGGATGCTAGAAAATCTAAAGGACAAAGAAATCCTGATTTTAGGCTTTGGTAGAGAAGGGCAAGACACTTTTAAATTCTTGAGGAAGTTGTTTCCTGAAAAAACTATAGGAATTGTAGATAGGTTAGAATTTGAAAAATTAGACAAAAAAGCTCAGAAATTAATTAAATCTGATAAAAATGTTAAATGGCACTTAGGAAAGAATTATCTTAAAGCGCTGAAAAATTACGATGTAATTGTTAAATCACCCGGTATCCCTTTTAAAATTTTGCCCAAATCAGCTCTTAAAAAAATTACTTCCCAGACCGAGATTTTCTTTGAAAATTGTCCAGAGAAAATTATTGGTATAACCGGC
>Ga0307431_1001744_pt1 | contig 12120 bp, 15 predicted proteins | sample SalMarWE160170MG_FD_202155 | JGI IMG/M metagenome (GOLD analysis project Ga0307431, IMG submission 202155) | Salt marsh sediment microbial communities from the Plum Island Ecosystem LTER, Massachusetts, United States - WE1603-170 | ecosystem: Environmental > Aquatic > Marine > Intertidal zone >...
ACCGATTATTGCCGTTAAAGTTTTTCTAAAGTTTTTCTTTTAACTCATTTACTATCTAAAAATGTCGTTATTATTATTATCATTTTATGATAATCCTATGAAAAAGACCAGAGACTATTTTTATTTAAGTGTGTGTGTATACGTATACCTTTTAAAAAAGAGTAGGTGTCTGGTTTTTCAGTTCTCTTTATCAAAAAATGATAATTAGAGAAGCTTTTCAACATACTCAAAATTATTTTTTCGGTTTTCCCTCAAAAGCTCTAATAACTTCCTTTTCTTCTCTCGTCCAAGTGTAAGGCGTTTTACGATATATTGCGTCATAGGTTGGTCTACAAAATTCCCGAATTAATTCAATAATTTTTTTGCTTGTTGAGCAACCTCTTAGTCTACAATGTTTTTGAAGCTCTAGCCAAAGTGGTTCATCATTTTCTTTTACATAGATATTTTTTCTCATTTTTCTAAGGCTCCTTTTTCTTCTCCTGAAGTCTTCTTACGGTAATTGTGGCTCTGTTTTCCAATACGCATTTACTGTTTATTGGTCTCCATCCTGAGACATGACGGCAACTGAGCCAAAGCGTTGAACCTGTCCCATGAATCTCTACATCAGGACAGTCTATGCAATCTGTCATTTTCATTTCAACCCTCTACATGGTCGATGTCGTTACGCTTTCGGGCTATACGTTGCCACTCTAGACAATGTAGCCTTGCAGTCTCATCGTGTGGTGTCTTCACCATTTCATTTCAGTCCTCCCTAAATTGTTGTTTGATTTTTTCTCCGCAATCTTGACACGCGAGTCCCCATTTTCCTTTAAACCCTTCAGTTTGATAGTATAGAATTTTTGTTTGTCCACAATAGCAACATTCTGCCTCTACAGGGTCTTCAAGCGATTTGATTGTAAGAATCTGTCCTTTTTGTGGTAGCTCGCCTTTTTTATGTTCCTTTTCAGCTAGGGATTTAATCATTTTACGGAATACGGCGATTCCTCTCTCTGTTAGTTGATAGCCTCCTTTGCGTCCCTTCGCATGTTCAATCAAATTCTTTTCTTTCAATCCTGAAAGGTAACGATCAATTGTTGGTGCGCTTTTGTCTAGCCTAGTTATCAATACGGCCCTTTGTATGCCCTTATCGTCAGCTATTGACCTGAAGATTTTTCGTATGTCACCAGTTACGAAGTCCAAGATTTCAATCCATTCATTTTCGCCTATTTCAAGCATTTTCCTTTCTCTTGCAACATATAGGTTGTATTCCCATTTCTCAAGCAGAGTCCACAAAAATTCATAAGACCTAGCAACATGGTCTTTTGTTACAGCTACTTTTCCTTTTTCATCTACGCTATGAGTTAAAACCGCATAAGCCGCGCTGACTCTTGCAAATACACGCTTCCATTCAGCATGAACTAAAGGTAGGCTGTTAGAGGTGTATTGTTGAAGTTCAATGAAAAGCCTTTTTATTTCTTTTTGAGCTTCCTCAGTAAACAGAACGTCTTCAGGCTCTAAACTCCAAGCCCAAAAAACATGGTTACGAAGCACATCTAAAGGAATTTTTGAAGGTGTAGTTCTCGCTTCCGCGATCTCTTCCGCGCTAACATCAGTTCTTGCGAAGGGCACAAAGAAATCCCATCTCGTAACCAGTGTAGGGTCATTAAATAAACCGCGAATCGCTTCAGCTTTCGTAATATACTTGTCAAATATTCTTTGTCTTGGATTTGCAGAGGCTAGAATTCGCGTTCTACATAATGCTTCGCCTCTTATCGCCATAGCAACTTTCAATAATTGCTTAGACATAGCTTCTCGTAACTGAGTTAAATCCTCAACATCAAAACGGTCTAAACCATCAATTAGGCAAACCTCTTTGTCACAACGCGGCAAAGCTCCCCAAAAAATCGCTTTTGCTTCCGTGTCCACAGTAAAGCCTAAACCCGTTCTTTTTGCTGTTTCTCCTCTGACTCCTTCGCCTCCTATATTGGTTTCAATCCATTCTAAAATATCGCTTTTTCCTGTTTTGGTTTCTCCTAACTGCAAAACGTTTAAGGTTCCTCTGATCTTTTCTCCCTCAAAAATCAGTTGATAGGGGCTATGTAAAACTAGAGCCGCTAAAAGCTTTTCGATAGGTCTTCCTCGAATGTAAGTTTGTATTGTTTCATCTAAATCTTCGATCAATTTTTCATTATTTCTAAAATACTGTTCAAAGCCTTCTGTGCTTGAAGGAATCGGCTTTTCTAATGGTTCAACATTGTAGACTATGATTACTATGTCGTCTCTTTTGAACGCTGTAACCATCCCCTCTAAGTCTATCTTCTTTAAAACAGCTTCTTTCGGCTCTCCTATTAGAACAAGTTTTTCTGTCCGATACGTTCTTTCTTCCCATCTTTGTTTTGGGTCAATCAAATCTTGGCAATATATGAATCTATAATCTAATGAGCCTTCTAACTTGACTTTTCTTTTAGGTTTCTCACAAGTGCAAACAGGGAGAAAACGAAGCTTCTGTTTGAATGTGTTTTCTCCAAGACGTAGCCTTTCCGCTAACAAGTTAAGGTTTCTAGGCTCTGACAAGTCAAAGTTTTTTTGATCTCCACAATTTGAACATTCAATCGTAACGGTTTTACAACACATCTTCTTGTTGCTTTCGCCGACTACTTGAACCTTAACGTTGACGGGTTGCTTGTTCAACTCAGCCCTGAGTTCAGCTAAGCGAATTTCAACGGTTTCTTTCTTCCTTAGCTTGCAACCTTCCTCTACGCAAAAACTTTTCAAAATTTGATCTTCACAACTGTAATTATAGCCTCCGCGTAAGGTTGACTTAAAAATTCTTTTCAATTCTCCCTCTTCTAATGGAGGCTTGTTTTTTAAATTCCATTCACTTAACATAGTGTTGACTTTTTCAGGAGATTCCTTACAAAAATTCAACCAAAAACATGAAAGTCGTATGCCGCATTCATTTCTAAGCCCTGTTTCTACGCCTTCCAAAATTCGGCTTATGCACATTGGAATTTGACCATTATACGCCTCTGTCTCCTTAGCTCCATGTCCAAACCACAACGGTTCTTTCTTTCTTTCAACAACGTCTTTTATTTCTCGAATCTCATGATCTGACAGAGTAAAACCTTCGATTTCTAAGATTGATTCTGAAGGCAAAGGCTCAAACGTTTCAGGGTTCAAGAAGCAACTCCATTTTTGAGATTTTTGGTGTAGCCCTAAAGGAATTTTCATTAAATTTCCGAATCCGTCTTCCTTGATCTCGTCTTGTTTTGGGAAAAGCTCAATGTTAGGGTTGCCGCATTTCTCTAAAACCTTAGTGCCTAAGAATCTTGCTACATAAGCGGGAATTTCAGGTTCACAAAACACCCAAATATGAAAAGAGGGGTCTCCGTAGCGGCTTGCCTCAAGTAATACGCTTCTTTTAGGGAATAGCTCCGCGCATTTTGCATACAGTTTCTTGGTTGTTTCTTTGGAGTCCTTGACGGCTTGAGGGTCAATGTCGAAACAAAGCCATTTCACACGGTTTTTAAGATCAAGATTGTAAGTTCCAAGAGTGATGTTGCTTTCTAAATGCTCTTTCTCTATAAGCTCACCAGTCAAAGGCTCTGAAACACGTATGTAGCTTTTATCTTGATTCTGCTTTGCGTAAGTGTCATTTCTAACAACAAAGCGGCTATAGAGAATTTCAGCGATCTCCTTCCTTGATTCTTTCTCTTTGCCGATCTGGTCATAAACATAGCGAACTGAAACACCTACCTTACTGGCGATCTCATCAGCATGCGCGCGCATGTCTTTTATGGTGTGATGTTTAGACAATTCATTGAAAATATGAATAGATTTATATTTTTGAAGTTTCTTACTCATTATTGGTGATTCCTCCGAGCTTAGCCGCGATGAAGAGGCTTCAGATTTCTACAACCCTCTCCAAAACTTTCGTTAATTCCTTTGCTTCATCTAGGGAAAGAATTATGAGACCAAAACTAAGCCAATCTTTGTAGGGTTTAATGTGAGGTCTCGCGTCAGGTTCGGCTATATGGTAGCCTCCAAGAAAGACGATCTCCACTTCATGACAACCGCGCTTTTCATTATGAATCGACTTGACCAATAGAGTAGGCTTTTCTCCCGTCTCTGTTCGGCTATCAATGAAGAGAAGCGGCTTAGTAGGAAAGAGACGAATTGCCTTGACTTTGACTAAGCCCTTCTTTATCGCTTTGAGAACGTTCAAGGTTCAACCCTCTTCCGAAAGCCTTTTTTGTTCTTCAGCAAGTTTATCGGTTACAAAATTTTTAGCGCGTTCAAACGTCACTTCCATCGGTTCAATGGCTGTGTCCGATTCTATGGCGGCGAAAATTTCTAGCATTTCGTAAGGTTTTCCCGCTTTAATTTTCCGCGAATAGCTGATTGTGAACTTCATCGTTTACTTCTCTCCCTCTAAATGCCTCAAAAGCTGTCCATCAAAAATTTGGTCTTCAGCATAAAACGTTCCTTCAACTTCTAAGACTGGTGCGGATAGAACCACAATATTCTTCATAATTAAATCGGCTACAATCTCCGTGTCTAGCGGTTTCTCTTCAAACTCAAATCCTCCGATCTTCAACCAATTTTTCAGCATTGAACACTTGGGGCAACCACTAGATGTGTAAACCCTCAGTTTTTTGTTTTTGTTCACTTCTTAGCACTCGCTTGAAAAATTTCTTTGAGATCAGCATAATTCTTTTCAGGATGCTTCTCATGCAGTTTCCAAATTGCTTTCCAATACTTCTGAAGCCTTTTTCCTTTCTCAGTTGTAGGCTCAGAATCAACTATGCCTTTGATCGCTTTCCATGAGAACGTCCGTTTTGTTCTCTTCTTTTTTGGCTTAGGTTCACGTTTGAAAGCCATCTTTGAACGCAAGACACCATCAGTTTTTACATAGTTTTCTTTGATCTCCTTGTAGCGACTCACAAAATGAGGATGCAGAACCTTTTCAACCCATTCAGAGAAAGGCATAACTCCGTATTCTTCGCCAAGAAGCTCATGCCTAATTCGTCTTATGTTTTCGGCTCGGTAGAACTTCTTTAATGTGCCCTCTTCTGTTCCTGTTTGTGCAGAGATAACGTCTAGGCTTACACCGTGAAAAGAGGCCTGGCTAACAAAAGTGTGTTTCAAGATGTGCGTTGATGTTGTATCGGCTAGTCCCGCTTTTCTTCCCGCTTTCGTTAATCGCTGATTGTAGACACTGTAGCTTGCACCAAAAGTTTTTTGGTCTCCCCTGAATTTGAAATCAACAATGTATTGGTTCAGTAGGTCTAGGACACAGGAAGGCACAACTTTTGGCACGTAGGTTTTCCTTTTGGGTTCGTAGATCAGCATTTCCATGCGTGAGGTTTTGACTCTTTCAGGAGACAAAGTAACGATACCTGAGTGCCTTGCTCCTGAAGTCACGCCAATGTAGAGATAGAGCAACGTATCAGGTCTCAGAATTTGATGAATCAGCTTGATTAAATCGTCTTCCTCTAGGAACCATGCGATTTTTTTTCCCGCAGGAGGCTTAGGAACCATTTTTAGAGCAGGTAAGAGTTTGTGCATGTTAAGGGCTGTTATGGCTCTTCGTAGACTTGTTGCTTTGTTAGGATGGATGTCGTCAGTTTCGGGGCTTCTCATTTTAAGACAGTTGCGCCTTACGTTCTGTATGTCCTCTAACGTCCAATATATCGGGTCTTTGTTGCCTAGAAAGTGAAAAGCTGTTAAAACGTCTCTGATCGCGTAATTGAACCATGTTTTATGACCGATTTCTGTTTTAAGGCGTTGATAACCAGTAGATTTTTTGAAGTCCTCATAATATTTTGGCATGATCTTCTTGATGGGCTTCGTAGGGAATTCCTTTAAAATTCTGGTGACTGTGTCTCTGTGTAGGTTAGTTGTTCTCGCGGCTTTTGATACTCCCTTCCAACGTCTCGTTTTCCTGTCATATTTCACAATATCGTAGCCGCCTAGCTTAACAAATTCGTCTAGAGTCTTCTTGCTGATCTGGCTTGACATCTTCAGGCTCCCTTGACTTTCTTTGTTTGAACGATTTTCTCCAAGAGAATGAACGCGTTTTCGCCTATCGTCAAAACGAAGTCTGCCTCTAATGCTTTGATGGTTTCAGGCTTGAATTTGTCTCGGAAATCCCATCCCCAAGAGAGTGAGCCTTCCGCGTATTGCCCTTCTCCGATTTTCTTGCCTTTCCATTCATGCTTCATAAGGTCTTCAGGGTCAAAATTTGGAATCCTAGATTCTATCGGTTCTTTTTCCTTGAATTCCTGATCTGTTCTTTCTTTGAGCAGTTCCGTAAGCTCGCGCGCGGCTACCTCTAGGTGATCGCGGAGAATCGCTACAGCTTTGACCTCAAAAGGCATTTCATTTGTTGACATTATTCTGTGTCCGTCTCCTCTACGGTTTCTTCCTCTTCGTCTTCGTCCTCAAATTCAGAAAGGTCTTCTTCGGCTTCTTCGATGATCTCTTCCGTCTTTTCTTCAGGTTTTTCTTTAGGCTCAGAAGAGGCTACGCCCCAGTAGACTCTTCGCACCAGATTGGTGTCAATTTTTGTTGTCTCCGCGAAATAGCTTAGAGCTTTATCAATGGTTTTCTCACTAAGATTTTGTTGACGGCTATGGATCCGAAAAGGTTCAAGTATGGTTTCGATTGCCTTGTTTGACCAAAGTTTTGATTCGGCAAGCCCCCAAGTTTTAATTTGGTCTGTGACTTTCTTCAGGTCATACCCCGAAAATAGCCCGAAAAGCTCAGAATAGCTTCCAACCTTCAAAAGACGGTTTAAAATGGTTTTCTTCAATGGCTACACCCCCTCTGCTTTTTGTAATGGGCTTTCTTTCTCATGTGGCAAAAGCCCTCGCGTGACTAAGTTTTCACGCAAAACAAGTCGGATGTAGACTGAACGAGTCATTTCATAGTTTTCTGCAACTTGGTCAACAAGCTTAAGAAGTTGATTGCTAATCCACATGCTGATTTTCGTCCGTTCTTTTTTTGAATTTCTATTTTTTGAAGCCACAAGTTCTTCCTCACCCTAATACAGAGGATGGACTTAGTCAGAAAAAGATACTTATAAATATTACGTTGTCCATATGGTATATGAGACTGATTTAAATTGAAAAGAGAGAAATCAGTAAAATGGGCGATTGTTGAGTTGCTTAACGAAAATGAGCCTCTAGGCTTCAATGCTATATTTGAAAAAATTCAAGAGCTTTGTAGCATAAAAAGCCGCACTACGTTAAGCAACGGATTGAAAGAACTTCAAGTCGAAGAGGATGTTACAAGAAATCCATACACACGAAAATATTCCCCAACTGAAAAAGGAAGAAAACTTGCAGTGTTCCTTACGCTCTATCGCCTTCTTTTTAATGCTTCCCCTGACATAAGAGAGCTAAGTTTCAGAACGCTAGAGGCGATAAACGTTGAAGCTAGAAAGGCAATTCCTGAGGGAAAATGTAGTGAAAAGGAAGTTATAGAAACATTAGCCTCATGGGTTGGAGCTACAGGGCTTTATAGTTTGTTAGAGCAAATCAAAAGGGGAGAACCTTTTGTCGTTGTAGCTTTCTACTATCTTGGCTACATAGGCGCGGCTTACGCCACAATGAAACGTCACATAGTCAATAAAGACCCTGAAGTGCGATTGCCCGAGAACTTGCCTGAGCTAAGAGATCGCATGCTTTTGAAAACAGGATTAGAGAAATACGATGTCTACAAGCCCACAATAGAGCAGTTTGAGGAAGCCTTAGAAGACATATTCCCGAGAGAAACTAAATTGCTGAAAAAACTCTTTGAAAATGAGGGAAAACAAAAATGAAACTAGCTCCAGTCGATTACAATCCTGAAGTCATACCTGACGATCCTAAAGAAAGGCTCGCTTTCTATGACAAACTCTTTTATGAGGCATACAAGAAAAACTTGAAGCTAGAATTTTGGGGAATAAGCATAGGCATGTCTTCTACGGTTGAAGACGACTACTGTCTGGTGTGTTATGTGAGAAAAACAAAGAGGTATATTCAGAATGATCAAGTTTGAAATAACCTTCTCGCACGATAGAAACAAAATCGTTGATGAGTGCCTGTTAGAAATAATTGACCATGACGAAAAAGAGAATAGAGACTATCAAATGTTTACCGTAGACTTGAACCAATCGGAAATCAAGGAACTTTTAGACCTGATGCAAGAAGCCTATTCCCTGATCGGAAAAAACATCGATGAGCTTCCTTCAGGCTTTGCCGCAAAAACCGAATGATCGAAGCCTCTAATAGGTCTAAAAACAACCAGTTCGGCGAAATGTTAGAAACACTAAACACTTGAATAGGTCTAATATTGACCAGTTCGGCGAAAAGTTAGAAATAAACAACAAACTCATTGATGAGTGACAATACTAATCTTTGCACCGTGAACCCAAAAACAGGTATCAACCCAAAAGTGAGTAACGTCTCAGGTGACACACGGTATAAGTCACAGATAACGTCAAAATTCATATCGTAAGCGGTAGAAACCAAATGTCTGAGAACCATGATTTATGACCCTTTCGGTGAAATCACCTCAAAAACGGCATGGTTTACCAATAAAAACCCGTAATCACACACCTTCCCCTCACTTTAACGTTACTCAAAAATGAGTGCTTACTCACAAATGAGTAGAATGAAACCTGAAAAGTCTGAACCGTTTCTTATACCTTTTCTGAACCCCTCATTAACCAATCAGTTTTAGAAAAGCCTAAAACAAGCCTCTTTCGACAAAAGAAGAAAATTTTTAACATTGAACTGATGAGCCGATTTTGTGAACTAAAAGCTGTTTTTTGTGAACAATAAGACTCACGATACCATCTCTTCTTTCGTCATCTAAGGCTATTTTAAAGCTCTAAAAAGCAAATAAGGCTCAAAGAAACAAATAAACTTTTTTGAACTCACAGGTAAATCTAGTCAGAACGTCCACAAAAAAGGCTACTCCGACATATTTCCGACAGTTTACACCGACAATTCAGATACTAAATGAGGTAGCACAAGCTTATCCAGAAAAAGCTAGTTTTCAACAATACGCTGTTATTAGACTACAAATATGAACTGGTCCCCAAAAAAGTTAATAGTTAAATTATTCCTTTTATCCAAAACTACACATGCTCGCCCTTTTTTCAGCAATTAACTTGAAATGAAGTTATTTGCTAGCTTCAATAATCCTTTGTTCTTCTTCGGTTATCCCATAAACCTTGTAAACCAATTCGTCAATTTGACGGTCAATCTTCTCTATTTCACTCTCAATCCTAGCTCGTTCATCTGTAATTTTATCACCGAATTCATTTAGCCTCTTATTGAGAGAAAGCATCTTGTCAACCAGCAATTCCAGACTTCTAATTTGGTTCTCTTTGACTGATGCACGAATAGGGAAGTCTCTTGCATAACTATACATAAATTCCATAGTAAGCTGAGAACGATTCCAAAGATACCTGTGGGCAAACCAGCTTATCAATTTCGAATTGAGAATCCCCAGTAGATATTTCAGGCTTATTGAGGAATCCCAGATTAGCGTAACAGTTTTGTCTGCATAATTGTCATCGTTGCTGTAAGTTCCAACAATGCGTGCATCCCTGTAATTTGCTACTATCCTACTACCACACCTTGAAACGATTCTTTGGAACAGCAGTTTTTCTCCTTTGATATAGTAAGTTGGAACTATGTCCCTTGTTTTAATGAAATACTCTGATGCAAAATTGTACCTTCTAACCTCTCTTCCTCGTAGACAGGGGATAGAATCGTCTGTCTTCGTTTTTGATAGGTATTTCGCAACTGGACCACCCCAATTCACATGTGCTAATTTACTAAGAGGTGTTGAACCAGAGAGTATTTTGGTAAATATACCAAAGTTATGTTCATTAATCCATAGTGGAAACCTTTTGCTGGAAAGGAACTTGCGATTAGAAATTGATTCTTCAATTACCGATTTATTGGAAAAGCCAACAACTATTCTATCTTTCGGCTTCGTTTTCTTCACGATGAAGATAACCTGTTCTAATTCAACACCCTCGAAAGCCTCTGAAACATCAACTATCTTAATAATTTGATAATCCAGCAGTCTGTTTCGAATGTATTCCCATGAAGAAATATATGTTAACTGCTTAGGTACTATGTAGGCAAAATAGCCATTGTCTTTTACTAATTCCAATCCTCTCAAAATGAAAAAAGAAGCACTATTACCTGTTTTGTCTTCGTTATATTTTGTTTTTAGGAAATCCTTCTCAGCATCTAAATATTCAGCCCCATACGGTGGATTTCCGATAACAACATCAAATCCACCAGCTTTGATTATTGCCTCAAATTCTTCTGTCCATTTGAACGCTTTTTTGCCTGCAATATTTACATCATCAATAAGCGAATTCCCGTTCTTGATGTTCTTCTCCAATATGGGCAATCTATGTCCTTTTTCTGCAATCTTAAGTAACAGATTTAGCTGGGCAATCTCAACAGCTTGTTTGTCCAAGTCAACACCAAAAATATTGTTTTGAAGTATCTTCACTTTTCTTGTATATCTGCCTGTTGAATCCAACTGAGTTTGAGAATAGTTCTTGTCGTTCTTCCTGTAATATTCATCGAAAACATCAAAAGCCTTTATTAGAAAGCTACCAGAACCGCAAGCGGGGTCTAACAGTTTTATTTTTTCAGCATTGATTCTCTTTTGTTCAAGAAGCTCACCAAGAGTGTTCCTAACGATATAATCAACAATGTAAGTTGGAGTGTAGTAAATCCCCTGTTCTTTTCTATGTGCCTTATTTTTAGTTACTTTTGCTCTTTTTGCGGTTTTTTTAAGAATATGGCTTAAATATTGTTCGTAGATGTTACCGAGAACATCAGCATCAATTACTGAGAAATCATAAGAAATAGAGAAATACTTCTCTTTTATAAAATACAAGCCCATTATTATTTCAGATAATACTTCGTTCTCAATTTCTAGGCTGTCACATAAATGTTCAGAAAATATCTTACTGTTATATTCTTCATCAAAATAATCAAAAACTTCTCTTAAGCTTTTTACTAGTTTTCCTCTGGCTTTGCTTTTCCATTCCCTTAATTTTGAAATCAAAATTTTTTGTTCAAGTTCTCTGTCTTCGCAATTTCGGATAAAAATTAGCCTGTCCAAAATTCTTTGAACGGACTCGTCCAACTCCTCTTCTGATAAATTCTCTTTTGTGTTAAGCTTTGTTATGCTCTTAGTAAGCATTCTCCTATATCTTGTGAAATCCTCAAGAAGCTGCTCATCTATACTGGCTTTCTTTGTCTTTTTACCCCATTTTTCCGCCTTTTTATCCAACAAGCCTTTCTCGAAACTTTCTTTCGACAAAAGCCACAATTCATCAAATCTATCAAGAAAATCGTCACATGTAATAGTCGTAAAATGGCTTTGCAGATAGTTAGCGGCTTTCCATTCGGCGTTAAGTATTTTTACAGCTTCAAAATCTGTAAGGATTGCCCATGTGCAGCCCTTATGCCAAGCGTAACTTATGGCTTGTTCAAAGAATTTTTCATTATCTAAATCTGCCTTTAACGACTTGGCTTCTAAAAAGAATTTTGAAATTCCATCTATTCTAAAACCGTAATCAACACGCCCTTTAGATATTTTTTCTTCAGCCGTAACTTCTCTAGAATCTTCAACCTTCCAACCCAAAGCACGAAACAAAGGAAGAATGAAGTCTTTTTTCGTCATCTCTTCGTTGTATTTTTTAACTCTATTCTCCTCTACGACTTTGTTATATTTCACGACAAGTTTTTCGATTTCCTGCTTGGCGGTTTCTTTATTCATGCCAATTAGATACTATCTGTATGCAACTTAAGTTTTAGCATAAAAATATTGGAAAGGTTTCTTGACCAAAAAATGAAACGTTAGAACTTTTAAGAGGTTAAATAACAGGAGCCAATACTGCCTGTTCAATTTTTAGCTTGTGTGTTAGTTGATGTTCAAGATTTTGGTGGCGTCTACTCTTAGTTCGTCTAGTGCCATTTCTTTTGGGGTGAAGCCCATGGCTAATCCAAGCAGTTGTGGGTAATGTAGCACTGGGATTCCGAATTTTTCGCTGAGGAGCCTTTCTATTCTCGGCTGATTGATGTCGAACATCATGTGACAGAAGGGACAGAC
>Ga0307431_1001747_pt1 | contig 12102 bp, 8 predicted proteins | sample SalMarWE160170MG_FD_202155 | JGI IMG/M metagenome (GOLD analysis project Ga0307431, IMG submission 202155) | Salt marsh sediment microbial communities from the Plum Island Ecosystem LTER, Massachusetts, United States - WE1603-170 | ecosystem: Environmental > Aquatic > Marine > Intertidal zone >...
AAAGAGTGCCGGGAGGAACTCCGGATCTATCTCAAGCACTCTGAGAAATGCCTTCTCTGCTGAACCATAGTCCTCACGCTCAAGGTTGATCCTTCCCACGTAGTAATGCGCTATAAGGAGCTTTGGATCATCCTCGATGAGGATCGACAGGTGCTCCAATGCCGAATCGAAGTCCTTCAACCTGATAAACAGAGTTGAAAGCTGGAGCCTTGCCTCCTTGTTTTCCTGATCGATCATGAGTATTTCCCGGTACTTGGATATTGCCATCTCGAACCTCTTAAGACGGGAATAAATTCCCGCTAAAATCTTCTTCGCTTCTATATCCCCGGGGTGATCCTTTACCGCCTTTTGGGCAAAACGCAGGGCCTCTTCCCCATTGCCTTGTTCGAGCAGCACGTGAGATACCTTCTTGAGTAAATAGGAGGAATGTTGATCGTACTTGAGTGCTTCCTTGAGATAGGACTCCCCTTTCTCATAATCGCTGTTCAGGATTGCGAGGCAGGCAAGCGCATAGCTTTGATAGGCATACCGGAGGGGATCGTCTTCACGGCTGGCGATCCCTCCCGATAGGTTCATGGCCTGGCTCTGAGAATAATCACGTTCCACCGCCACACAGGAAATCACCGGTGTTACGAGAAAAAGCAACGACCAAAAGTATATCGCTTTCATTTTCTTAGTCATCATGTGTAAGATCCGAAAAATTTTCCTCAAAATCGGGAATCTGCTCCATTAACCATTCCTTGGCCTTCTTCAGGACCTTCTCCTGGATCTGTCGAATCCTCTCCCTGGATATGTGGTATTTATCCCCGAGCTCCTGAAGGGTTAATGGGCGATCCGCTAATATCCTGTTATCAAAGATATCCCTCTGTTTTCCCGCCAGGGTCTTCCTGAATTCCTCCAGTTTCTCCTTCAGCAACTCCCGCCGTTCCCTCACCGATATTTGTTTGTCCACATCCATCTCAGGAGAAGGAAGAAATGAGCCGTAGTTTTGCTTGGAGTCCTCTTTCACCGGAGCATCAAGGGATACTTCCCAGCTGCCGAGCCGCTGCCCCATTTCTATGATATCATTCTGTTTTACTTCCAGGCGTTCGGCGAGGAGTTTGGGCTCTGGATTATAGCCCAGCGATAAGAGCCGTTCCTTCTCCTTTGCAAGATTAAAGAAAAGCTTTCTCTGGGCCTGAGTGGTACCTATCTTGACCAGCTTCCAATTCTCCATGATAAACTTCAGGATATAGGCCTTTATCCAGAATGAAGCGTAATAGGAAAATTTGATGCCCTTATGCGGATCGAACTTCTTAACCGCCTGTATCAATCCCACGTTCCCCTCCTGGATAAGATCCATGAGGTTCTTCATCCAGAACCTGTGAAAATCCATGGCGATCTTCACCACCAGTCTGAGGTTTGCCAGGATAAGCATCTTGGCTGCTTCTTGATCATGCTGCTCCCTGTATCTGATCGCAAGCTCTATCTCCTTCTCCTTGGTAAGGAGACTGTATCTCCGTATCTCTCCCAAATAGGCCTGGAGCGGATCATAGGGGACCAGTGAATTCTCTTTATCCCCTTGAACAAACCCCGTTTCGCTCTCAGTATGGCCCTTGAGATCGCCGGCGCCCCGCCGGGTACTCTTCTTTTTTTCTATCGTATCGTTCATTCGTTCCTTGGGAACGCTCTATACCGGAAAGGATGAGGAGGAATACAGGTTCTTATGATGGCAATAGGATAACCGATTATGAATCTTGAATATGAACTCTGAGGTATTTCTTTTTCCCCGCTCTCAGCAATATGGTGTTGTTCTTGATATAATCAGGTCCAATCTTTGTTTCAAAGGACGGAATCCTCTCCCCGTTGACATAGGCACCCCCCTGGGATATTAACCGCCTTGCTTGGCTTCTCGTTGCACAGAGCGAGGTATTCTGAAAGAGAATATAGGCCTCAATGCCGTTACCGAGCTCCCTCACGGTCATAGGATAGGTGGGAACTGCCTCAAGACCATCACCGTTCCCCCCTCCGAACAACTGCCTTGCGTCGCTCCTGGCCCTATCGGCTTCTTTACGGCCATGGCATATCTTTGTGACCTCATAGGCCAACACCTCTTTTGCCCTCCGTATGTCTTGATCCCCTAATCTGCAAAGATCCTCTATCTCATCCATGGGCAGAAAGGTAAAGTAGCAGAGAAACCTTCTCATATCCCGATCATCTGTATTGATCCAGTACTGGTAGTATTCATAGGGCGAGGTCAGTTCCGGATCGAGCCAAATGGCGCCTCTATGTGTTTTTCCCATTTTCTGCCCATCTGCTGTCGTGATCAAGGGAAAGGTCAAGCCGTAGATAGCCTTTCCCTCGATCCTTCGCGTCAAATCGACACCGGCCAGGATATTCCCCCACTGATCATTGCCCCCCATTTGCAGGATACAATCATAGTGTTTAAACAGATACCAGAAATCATAGGCCTGAAGGAGCATGTAGTTGAACTCCAAAAAGCTCAGCCCCGATTCCAGCCTCTGGCGATAGCTTTCAGCAGCCAACATCCGGTTGACGCTGAAGTGTCTGCCAATATCCCTCAAGAACTCTATGTAGTTTAAGGGGGTCAGCCAATCCGCATTATTGACCATAAGGGCCTTTCCATCGGCAAAATCAATAAATCGTGAAAGCTGTTTCTTGATGCCCGCGGCATTGGCGTCAATCTCCTCCCTCGTCATCACGGGTCTGGCCTCATCCTTGCCGCTTGGATCTCCTACAAGGGCTGTTCCAGCCCCCACTACTGCAATCGGCCTATGACCCTCCCGCTGCATATGCGCAAGGGACATAATGGGAAGCAGGCTCCCTACATGCAGGCTCTTCGCGGTAGGATCGAAACCTATATAGCAACTCGTAGGCCTATCCAGCAGTTCCCTGAGCACGTGCTCATCGGTTACCTGCTCGATAAATCCCCTCTCATTCAAGATATCATACACATTTCCCAACTACGCACCTCCAAGATCTCCTGTCAATAGCCCCTTGGCTCAATCCTCAGTCTTCGGCAGTTTTACTCTCACTACCTTTCCCTCGGCACCAAGTGTGCCGATCTCCATACCGTTCAGCACAAAATCGATTCCCCCTGCATTGCCCACGAGAATATCAAACCCCTCATGTGCTTCCCAGGTAAAGGTTTCACCCGGCTGAAACAGGAATTCCTTTACCGGCTGATCATCCACATTCATGGCGATCCAGGTTCGGCTCCTCACATGTGCGGTGAGCTCCAAATGGCGTGTCAGGGCTTCCTCCGGACCCTTTTCAGCGAGAGAAGCAGTATCGGTCAGATCGGATTCAGGGATCATGGTCTCCTCCGGACCCTGTTCAGCGAGAGAAGCAGTATCGGTGAATTCCGTTTCCTCGGCAAGATCCCTTTCCTCGAAAGACTCCCGGCTTGCAAGGTCCTCCGGTTTATCCGCATCGGACTGATCCCCACTCTCGTCCCTGACCGGTTCTTCCTCCCTTTCTTCCGTTGGTCCCTGCACAGTTAAAAACTGGAAGGCCTTTCCTACAATCGATATATCCTTTCGGTTAAGAAAGGCAATGCTCGCGATAAACGCCAGCACCAAAAGGGCGAGGATAAGGCCCCACGGCCATCGTCTAGCACGCGGGCTCACCTGCCTCATGAGCTCTGATTGAGCCCTCCTAACGGATGAAACCTCCTCGTAGAGCTCGAGCACCCTTTTCTTATCCAGGCCCAAAAATTCTGCGTAGATTTTAAGAAAGCCCTTCACGAAAACCTCTGGAGGGAGGTCATCCCATTGGTCATTTTCCAGTGCCTCAAGGGCTTGACGCTGTATCCTCGTCGTCCTAAATGCCTCATCGAGCTCTATGTGACGTTCTTCACGTCTCCCCTTCAGCAATCTTCCCAGGCTTACCTCTTCTCCGGTTTCCTTTCCTTCGTTGTTATTGATTGGTTCCACTTAAAACACCACCTTGATAAAGGATTCCTCCCTCAGTTTGCTCAGCCAGTCAGCGTATTTTTCCTCAACCTTTTCCCTGAATAGCTGGGAATAGATGGCATTGCTTACCTCTTCAAAAGGCTTAGTCCCTCCTTCTATCTCATCTACGAGTTGCACTATCTGGATCCCGTCACGGCATTCATGGAGATCAGTATATTCACCTGGGGAGAGTTTCGCTATCATTTTCTTGAGCGAGGGATTGAGTTGATCGAACGCTATCCAACCCAGACACCCTCCTTCCGGTCCGGCAGGTCCCTGGGAATACGTTTTTGCCATATCGGAGAAATCGCTGCCGCCCTCTAGTTTCCTCAGTATTTCCTTTCCCAAATCCCTTGCCTTGGTGATCCCCTCCTTATCAGCCGTATTTGCGGTCTTAAGCAGAATCCTGGCCAGTTTCACCTTATGGATTTCAGAAAATTGTTCTATATGATCCTGGTAATACTTCCTCGAATCCGCTTCCGTGATCACTATCTTGGATCTAACCTCATAGTCGACCAAACGGGCATGCTCAATCTCCTCCTTCACCCGCTGCCTATATTCCTTCAGCGTAACGCCTTCCGCCTTCAGTGTATAGAGCAATTCCTCCTGGGTTATCCCCCTGTCTCGCTTCACCCTCTCAATCGCCGCATCGATATCCCTTTCCGTGACCTTTATCCCCAGCTTCTGTGTCTGCTGTTCGGTGATCTTTTGGTTGATAAGATTATTCAAGACAGCCCTGCGTATCTGGTAGAAACGCCCCTCATCTTGCAGCCTCAAGTTCGAAACGCTCAGGCCTGTCACCTGTTCTATTGAGTCGTTAAGCTTATAGAGGGTAATGATGTCGCTGTTCACCGTAGCAACAATCCTATTGGTTATCTCAGCGCGAAGATCGGATAGAACCCCTATGCAGACTGCGCTCACCACCATGAGGAAAAAGAATGCCTGATGATAGCTGCCTATGGGCCTCTTCGCTCCCTTGGACCATCGAAAACGCATCTCACGATCATACCTGAAAAACCCGGACTTCCTGCATAGGGAAGCCTCCTCATGCTCTAATCGCTCGGAACTACTGATCCTCATTCATCGTCCTTATCGTATCCAAGTAGGTGTAGTTCACGGTAACAGGATAATGCTGCCTCAACTCTTCCAGCCATTGGGCATAGAGGATTTCTCTCTCCTTGCTAAGGAGTGTCTCCTCTATCTCTCCCATCACCTCTATGAGGTCTTTCTTTCCAGCAGGCTCTCTTTGAACTACCTTTATTATATGGAAGCCATAATCCGTTTGAATAATGGGGCTTACTCCACCAACCGGCATGGAAAATGCCGCCTCAGAAAGGGCTGGAGGAAGCATATCCTTGCTGTGCCAACTCGTGCTGAGGTCTACCTGAATACCATCGCCGAGCGCCTCGCCCCGGACTATCCTCTCCATCTCTTCACCGCCCTTAATCCTGGAGACCAAGGCCTCCGCGTCGCTCCTCGCGGCAGCAATGACATGCACGAATTTTACCCGTGGGGGATGCGAGAACTCCCCATGCCTCTGGTCATAGTATGATCGAATCGCATCATAGGAGATGGGGCCGATGGACTTCATTCGCTGCCTGACGATCTTTCGAATCAGGAGCTGTTCACCTAATCTTTTCCTCCACTCACTATAGTCTATGCATTTTTTTAAGATGGTCTCCTTAAAACTTTCCCCCGGATAATCATTTATTATATCCTGAACCGCCTTTTCCAGCTCAATTTCATCCAACACAATCCCATTATCCTTTCCATATGCCAGGATAAGGGAATTATCTACGATCTTATTCACAACCCCGTTAATGGATGCCCACACTATGTTCACAGGGATGCCATTTTCCAAGGAGGTGAAGTTTACGATCCTGATAATATCCTCCCCTGTAATCGATCGATCACCTACCCGTATTGCCACGCCTTGATTCGATCCTGTATTCGTAGAGCATGCAGAGCAGGTACAAATCAAGAGCGCGCTTGCCAATACAACGATGAGCTTTCTCATGCCCCTTGGATAACCCTTAAATGAGAATCTAGTCTAACTATCTTAAATTACGGCTTTATCAGTTTTTTTGCAAGGAGAATTTCACCCTGCTGCCGATCTACCGGTGTACGGGCCTTCCAGATACTGTGAAAACTCGTCCACTATCTCCTCGGCCTCCTTGAGAATCGCCATGGAGCCCCTTTGGCCGCTCGTAACCCTAAGCTTCCGATCCGACAGGAAACGAAAATGTTCAGGCCTGCCCATCGCGCTCTCAACGAGGCGAGAAGGAGGAAGGGGGGTATCCTCTGAGAATGAAAATACCATAAATGAATCGGTGATATCGAGCCTTAGCGATCCAATCCTCTTGAGACCTGTCTTGATCCTTATCAGAGCGAGAAGATTGGCCACCTCTTTCGGTGGAGGGCCAAACCTATCCTCCATCTCCCTTGCTATCTCCTCTAATTCGGTCTTGTCCCTAATGCTAGACAGGCGCTTATATATGTCAAGCCTTACATCGCTCTCCTCAATATATCCTCCGGGGATGAATATCGGCAGATCAGTAGTAATCTCAGGGGATATCTCCTCCTGCCATACCTCTCCCTTGAGCTCCGCCACGGCCTGTTCTATCAATCTCACGTAGAGTTCATAGCCGATGGCCTTGATATGCCCCGATTGAGAAAAACCGAGTATGTTTCCCCCTCCCCGTATCATCAGGTCGTGCAGGGCAATGTTGACCCCTGAGCCTAGCTGTGAAAAATCCATCAATACCTTGATCCTCTTCTGCGCATCACCCGTGAGTTCCGCGTGATTTGATATCAGAAGATACGCATAGGCCTTTACATTCGCCCTGCCTACCCTCCCCCTGAGCTGATAAATCTCGGAAAGACCTAAACGATCCACATTGTTGATGATGATGGTATTGGCAGAAGGGATATCCAGCCCCGAATCGATGATCGTGGTGCACACCAGCACGTCGGTCTCCTTGGCCAGGAATCTCATCATCGCCCTCTCGAGATCCCTCTCCCTCATCTGTCCGTGAGCTATGTCAAACCGCGCATGGGGCACCAGGCTTCGCAGCCGGTGCGCCATCCGCTCAATCGTCTGAACCCGGTTATGGACGAAAAAAACCTGTCCTCCCCTGTTCAGCTCCCTTTCTATGGCGTGCCGCATGATGTCCTCATCGTATCGGGCCACATACGTCTGGATGGAGAGCCTGTCAGCAGGCGGAGTCTGAATAATGCTGAGATCCCTGACCCCCATCAGGCTCAGATGCAAGGTCCTCGGGATAGGCGTTGCGGTCATGGCGAGCACATCAACGGATTGACGGAGCTTCTTCAATTTCTCTTTGGCCCTTACACCGAATCGTTGCTCCTCATCGACTATGAGGAGGCCTAATTCCTTGAACTCTATGTCGCCTGAGAGGATCCTATGGGTTCCAATGACGATATCGATCTTCCCCATCCGCACCTCACGGGCAATCTTTGTCTGTTCCGCGCGGGAAACAAAGCGGCTGAGAGCCGCTATCCTCACTGGGTGGGAGCCGAATCGCTTTGAAAATGTCTGAAAGTGCTGCTCGGCCAAGATGGTAGTCGGTACGAGAACGCCCACCTGCTTGCCGTCGGCGACTGCCTTGAATGCAGCCCTCATGGCTACCTCTGTCTTTCCGAATCCCACGTCACCACAGATGAGCCGATCCATCGGCCGCTCTGATTCCATGTCGGTGAGGACCTCATCGATGACCGTGCTCTGGTCGGGGGTCTCCTCGTACTCAAAGCCCGCCTCGAACTCCCGGTAGCAACTATCCGGCTTAGAAAAGGCAAACCCCTTGAGGAATCTTCTCATGGCGTAGAGCTTCACAAGGTCCTTGGCTATTCTCTCTATCGCCCTCTTGGCCTTCTTCTTTGCCAGTGCCCACGATTTCCCCCCCAGGGTGTCTATCTGAGGATTCTCATCGTCCATGCCTACGTATTTCTGGAGGACATGTATCCTATCCGCCGGCAGGTAGAGCCTATCATTATGTGCATAGGCAATAATGACAAAATCCCTTATTCGTCCTTCAATCTCTCTCTTGGATAGGCCCTCAAAACGGCCGATGCCGTGGTCCCCATGAACTACCAAATCGCCTGCCTTTAATTGGCTGAACCCAGTCCAGGGAATTGCCCGCACCTTATCGCTTTTAGTCCTTCTTTGACCTCCAATCTTCTCGCCGAATAGCTCATCCTCAGTGATCACCACCAGCCCTGTTTCCAGGAGCCTGAATCCCTGAGAGAGATGCCCCAAACAGATAAAAAGGCCTTTTCTCTTCCTCGTCCCGCTCCATTCATGCAGTTTTTCGAGCACCTGGAGGTGGTAATTGAGCAAGATCTCTTCCAGCCTTTCTGCCTGCTGCTCAGTCCTGCAAATGAGTACAACCTGATCCCCCTGCTCGATCCATACCGGCAGTTTCTCGGCGAGGTCTGCTATTGATTCCCTTCTGCGGTCAGCATCTTCAACATCATACTCAACACTCGGCCTCAATACATTGGTGAAATCAACCGACAATCCGGCATCTTTCTCGGCATGATCGACGTGGAAGTCTGCAAAATCGATCCTCGGATATCGTTTAATCGATTGCTCAAGCTGCTCTATAGGTATAAAGAGTGACTCGGTTTCCGGAAAGGGTTTCCCTTCCTCCATTGCATCATCCCGAAGCCGTGCCGCCTCCCTCTGAAGCTTATCCAGCACCTCCTTCGCCCTCGAGAGAAAAATCTCCGATTCAATACAGCACACCAGCCCTTCCTGGGGGAGATACTCAAAGATGGTGTCCAGATGTGTGTAAAAATGCCCGAGCCACCCCTGTTGTCCTGGAAATCTCTCCCCTCCTCTTAGATCCCCCGGCAGCCTCCCCATGGATCTGGCCCTCTTAACCACAGAAGGACTAAGAATGACCTCACTGGCGGGGAGCACGATCAGCTCCTCGAGATCTTTGCTTGATCTCTGGCTCGCCGGATCGAAGAGCCTGATGGACTCTACTGCCTCTCCCCAGAACTCGATCCTCGCCGGCAACTCATAAAGGGGAGGGTACAGGTCGATCACGCCGCCCCGTACCGAAACATCAGCCCTCTCCTCTACTAATGATGTCCGGAAGTATCCAAAGGCATCAAGTTTTCGTATGAAATCATCCCTGTCGATCTCCTCATCGACGGCAATCAGATCAACGGAGGTGAGCAGCATTTCCTTGGGCAACAGGTGCGTGAGGAGTGCCTCTACTGAGGCAACGACAATGGGATTGTTCAAGCAGCACAGCGCATAGAGGGCCTCTATCCTCTGAGTTATCAGCTCCTTTGGCGGGCTCAGGCCTGTGAGGGGAGAGATATCATAGGAGGGAAAGATAAAAAGCGCATTCTTCTCGGGCGCGAGCTGGTGGTTCTGGCCAGCGAGAAAAAATTCCAAATCTCTAAAAAACGCCGAGGCCTCCTCTTGGCTCGGAAGGATTACCAAGCATGGCCGGGCTATGTCGTCACGAAGCCGGGAGAGGATATAGGCAGCCGAAGAGCCTCTGGCCCCGGTTACTTCTATAGGGCTCACACCCTGTTGTACCGCCCTCGTTAGACGGGTAAGACTATCCATGCTCTCTGCCGCTACCTTCCCAATAGAAAAATCGACGGATGCTACTCATACCGATTGGCGAGCTCCAGTGCCATCCGTTTCTTTTCCTCCAGATCTGTGATACGAAAAAGCACCAAGACCTCGTTCTGGCTCGGTCCGGCCCCCTGAGCCGTACCCACGCCATGGAGACCCGCAACCCAGTTCTGGAGGAACCTCACCATCCTCAACCTCTGCTTGGCGGGTACTGCAGACTTAAAGTACTTTTCAATGTAGTTGCTGATCTCCGGGTTTTCCAGCTCTCACTCGCTCGGCATAGTAACCCCGATACCCCCTACAATATCCCCGGCCAAGGCCATAATCTCCCAAAAGTAATCATTCGTGTTCAGTTTCGCGACATTGCTCATTGTTTCATCCGGCATAAACACTCCTGATCCCCGCGGTTCCTCTTTGCCTAAATGGGCAGCGGCGACGGCACAGGCCAGCGATGTGGAGCTTAGCTGGATCATCCTCGTGATCTTCTCCCTGATGTGAGATACCCTTGCGAGGCCGTGGTACTCCGCAATAAGTTGTGTTGCACCGATAATGAGATCCATAAAACCTACCTTGCATGCCCCGCCGCAATTCATCCTGTGCGTCTTGGCGAATCGAGAGATAAATACCTGCGTGTAGTCGATCTCGCCGCACATAAACACCCTTTCCCACGGAACAAACACCTGGTCAAAGACGATAAGGCATGTCTCCCTTTGGCCTTACAAAGGGTTTCCTATAAAGCGTATATCCTCTGCATGCTCTCTCTCCATGCTATACGGGTTATGCTGCCCGATATAGGTCACCCCATCGGCTCCATTCGGTACGGCAAAGGCAAGCGCATAGTCCTCCTCGCCTTTACGGCAGGACAGACGGCAGGACCAAATTCTCATCAGCCGCATACGCGCCGGTAGCGTGCTGTTTCGCACCGCTCACGATGATGCCGTCTGATCTCCTTTCAACAACATGAACATAGGAATCCGGATCCTGATCAAGCGGCCTCCTGCTTCTGTCTCCTTTGGTATCGGTAACAGAGCCGCTCACCACCAGATCGGCGCCCTGGACATAGGTTAGGTATTCCTTAAATCTCGCATGATATTCCGTTCCCCTTTCCTTATCCATCTCCCACGTGGTTGCAGCCAGGGCCGGGAGCATCTCATTTCCGGGGCACCGGTAGTTGCAGGTCCCCAGCTTTTGACTGCTCAAACGCGCCATCTCCAGCCGTTTCTCAATATCCTGTGTGCTCTGATGGATGTGCAGGCTTCGGCTGATAGGCTCACCAGTGAGATGAGATTGCGCAGTCATACAATCAGCATAGCGGGGGTCCTGGGTCAACTCATAGATCGTGGCCGTCGCTGCAATCACCCCTCTGGTAATAGGGTGGGTACGGAGATCCTCCACCTTCTTGCCCCCGATGAAGAGCATTGGATTCAGCCTGGAAACCCTCTGTCGGTATTCATCCTTTGTTATGATAGACATCTTTCTTACTCCCTTTTAGGTATTGTAACAAAATGAAAAATCGCGGCAAGACTTTCGACGAGACTTTCGACGAGCTCAAGTCGAGCCGCTCAAGTCGAGCCACTGCTGGAAATTAAACACAAACGGCATCAGAAAACTATAAGATGAGCGACGGCTCCCGGTCAAGCTATTAAAGCCACCGCCCACGTATCCTCATGGCGTATAATACCCCATCGATTGCGCGCATTGATGCGGCCATGGTTCTATAATCCGAGATATCTCTGTCGTGCGCACGATCAGGGGTATGGACCCGGGGGACAGCGTTGACAATCGCCCATGCCATTCTTACCTTTTAGGTAACATTGTGAATAGAGGAGGAAAGAAAGGTATGCGTTTTGACAAATTTACCCTTAAGGCCCAAGAGGCAATCCAGAATGCCCAGGAGGCAGCCTCACAAAGAGGTCACCAACAGATCGAACCCGAGCACGTACTGTACGCGATTCTCGAGCAGGGAGAGGGGATAATCGGTCCCCTTCTCGGGAAAATCGGGACCAAGGGCCAAACCATACTTCATGATCTGGCAGAGGCCTTGGATCAGATGCCTAAAGTCAGCGGCGCCGGATACGGAGAGGCCTACATATCCCCCCGGCTCAAGGCAGTGCTCGACCGGTCCCTCAAAGAGGCTGCCCAGATGAAGGATGAATATGTGAGCGTGGAGCATATCATCCTGGCAATGCTCGAACAAAGCGACGGAAAGGCAGCGAGGATTCTTATCTCCCACGGCCTCAGCAGGGATACCTTGCTCAAGGCCCTTGTCGATATCAGGGGCGGCCAGAGGGTAACCGATGCAAACCCTGAAGATAAATACCAGGCCATAGAACGGTTCAGTCGTGATCTCACCGAGATGGCGTCAGGCGACAAGCTTGACCCGGTGGTAGGCAGGGACGATGAAATCAGGCGGGTAATCCAGGTCCTCTCCCGGAGAACCAAGAACAACCCGGTGCTCATCGGTGAACCCGGGGTGGGCAAAACAGCCATAGTTGAAGGCCTTGCCCAGAGAATCGTCCGAGGCGATGTGCC
>Ga0307431_1001751_pt1 | contig 12091 bp, 12 predicted proteins | sample SalMarWE160170MG_FD_202155 | JGI IMG/M metagenome (GOLD analysis project Ga0307431, IMG submission 202155) | Salt marsh sediment microbial communities from the Plum Island Ecosystem LTER, Massachusetts, United States - WE1603-170 | ecosystem: Environmental > Aquatic > Marine > Intertidal zone >...
GGGTGAAACCCCTCTCTATGAATCTCTTCCCCCTCTCCTTTGAAGGAGAGGGGGATAAAGGGGGTGAGGTTAGTAAGCAGTCTTTATAACCTGGGATTGACTTGGGGGAATGAAAGCGGTAACAATTTGGCTCAATGGAAGCTTTTCTGATATTTCTTTTCTTTCTGCTCGGGCTGGAGATAGGCAGCTTTCTCAATGTATGCATTGATAGGTTGCCCAGAGAAGAATCCATCGTTAAGCCGCCTTCTCATTGTGAAGCTTGCGGGCATCGCCTGGCGGCGAAAGATTTAATTCCGTTATTCAGCTATTTATGGCTCAGGGGGAAATGTCGATTCTGTGGTAACAGCATTCCGAGGAAGCTTTTCTTTGTGGAGCTGGCCAGCGGTGTGATATATGCGTTTCTTTACTGGAGATATGGACTGACGCCTGAGCTGGGGGCGATGATCTTTTACGCTGCCCTGTTCACCATCATATTCATGGTTGACCTGGAAAAGTGGGTTATCCTCAACAAGGTAGTTTACCCTGCGATGGCGATTGCGTTTGTACTGTCGGCGTTGCAGATTCAACCTGAGCTTCCGCAATGGCCTGTTGCTGGCATCGCCAATGTTGCTATGGGGGGTGGAGTTGGCTTTCTGTTCTTTTTTGTGGTGTTTGTGGTGGCACCTCCTGGGGAAATGGGCTGGGGGGATGTGGGACTGGCGGGGTTAATCGGGCTTGCCACCGGTTTTCCCATGGTACTGGTGGCCATAGTGCTGGGAGCTGTTCTTGGTGCGATACCAGGGGTGGTTTTGATAGCAGCCAGAAAGAAGGGAAGGAAAAGCCCCATCCCGTTTGGTCCGTTTTTATCAGTAGCCACCATGGTTACCTTAATCTGGGGAGGTGATATGCTTAACTGGTATGCGGGATTGATCTGGCATTTTGGCTTGTTTTAAGGTAGACTTAGGCCAAATGCAGAAAGATAGGGGGAGAAAGCAAATGGAGAAAATAAAAGTATTTATCGTTGACCGTCAGCCGCTATTTCGTCACGGGATACGGTCGAGCCTTTCCAAGGTAGCCGATATAGATGTTGTTGGGGAGCAGGGTATTGTTGAGGCCGAGGTGCTTTCTGGCATGGAGACTTCGCCTCCCGATGTGGTGCTTGTGGATATTGACTATCCTTCGCTTGAGGGGTTGAAGTTATGCCGCAAGATAAAGCAATTGTTAGCCAGTGCGGCAGTTATCGTGCTTACTCCACAAGTTGATGATGAGGAATTGTTTGAGGCAATTAAGTCTCAGGCATCAGGTTATCTGAGCAAGGAAGCCAGCGCTGATGAAATAGCCAAGATTATCAGGAGGTGTGCCGGTGGCGAGCACCCCATAAATGGAGGGCTTACTGAGCGTCCCGAGGTGGCGAAACGGATATTGCAGCAATTTCAGGAGCTTTCGCGGGAGAAGGAGATTGCTGAGTTCACTTCGCCGCTTACCCAGAGGGAAATGGAAATACTGGGATATATGGCCAAAGGCTATCTTAACAAGCAAATTGCCAATGAGTTAGACGTTAGTGAGCAGACAGTGAAGAATCATATTACCTCGATATTGCGCAAGCTCAATGTGAACGCACGCACACAGGCGGTGGTGGTGGCGATAAAGAAAGGGTTGATTTCTATAACCAAGGAATAGCCTGGCAATATCAAAAATCAAAAATACGGTTCAATAGCTTTTAGCCATCAGCTTTCAGCTATGCGCCATTGGTTAACCGCCTAGAATTCTAATATCTAAGCTCTAAATCCTGAGCGAATCCTAATATCTGAATTCAAAACTGTTTTGGTCATTTGGTATTGTTTAGTATTTCGGATTTGGGATTTCATCTCTGAGATTGCTTCGTCGCTACCGCTCCTCGCAATGACGAAGAGGGTGTGCCTGGCAATGATGAAGAGGGGGAGCGATGTACACTGAGGCCGTTGTTTATTGTCATTGCGAGCCCCTTCACTTCCTGTCATTCTGAGGGAGCAAAGCGACCGAAGAATCTCACCGCTCAGGACAGGCTCCGGCGTGGCAATCCCTTAAAAAGTCAAAAGGCAAAATCACAGGGCGAAAATAAGTCAAAAGTCAAAAATCAAAAGGCAAAATGACAGAAAAGAATAAAATACTAAATCCCAAATACCAAACAATATAAAGAGGCAGTCAGTACGAAGCTGAAGGCTGATAGCTGAAAGCTGCTAAATTGAGTTTTGAGTTTAGGGTTTCCTTGCAGTGTGCCAGTGCAAGTTGCTTCGCCTCCGGATTTTGTAGTTGCCTGATTCATCAGGCACAATTGCCCAATAAATTGGGCAACTACATTTTTAAACTGGGATTGCGGAGGCTGTTCCGAGTAAAACGAAGAATCCCGCTCCTCGCAATGACAAAAGGGAGAGACGTGGTAAAATAAGGCGATATGAGCAGAGAGGTTTTCGACCAGATAGCGGAGAGCTGGTATCGGGTAAGGCACTGGCCACGGTTAAGGACGGAATTAGAGGAGCTAGCGGGAAGATGGCGTAGTAGCAAGCTATTGAATGTGGGCTGTGCGCACGGTGCCGATTTCTTGCCGTTTAGAGAGCGGTTCGAGCTCTGGGGGGTGGATTTCTCCGGGGAGATGCTTAAACAAGCACAACGGTTCTCAGGGAAGTTCCAACTTAAGGCAAACCTGGTCATGGCTGATGCTGTTTTCCTGCCCTTTGAAAATGAGACGTTTGATTGCGCAGTGGCGGTAGCTACCTACCATCACGTTAAGGGGAAAACGGAGAGGGAAACAGCCCTACAGGAGCTAAAGCGGGTGTTAAAGCCGGGGGGTGAGGCTTTTTTGACGGTGTGGAATTGGGGACAACCAAGATTCTGGCTGAGGTATAAGGAGAACAGGGTGCCCTGGAGAGTAGGCGGGAAGACTGTTTACCGCTATTATCACCTTTTCAGCTATGGAGAGTTTAAAAAGTTACTGGTTAAAGTTGGCTTTGAAATTATCAGCATATCGCCTGAGAGGTCGTATCGATTCCCGATGAAGAACTTCTCCCGTAATATATGCGCCCTGGTCAAAAAGCAGTAAATGCTAAATAACATCAAAGACCAAAGATAAAAGATCAAAATTACAAACCAAAATGAAAAATAGTTTAATTTTTTCCCTTAAATTCATTTCTAAACTTTTCCCCGTCATTCCCACCTCCTGCCTCCGCAGGAGCAGGCTACGCGGGAATGACATGCTGATCTTAGTGCCTGATTCCTGTCCCTGATTAAATCAGGGGCTGTCAGGAACAGGTTTTCCCGTCATCCCTGCGAAGGCAGGGATCCAGTATTTCTCTACGGATACTTTCATAACATGCCTTCATATAGATCATCCCAGTAGGGGTTATTCTTTTCTATCAGTTTTAGCTTCCATGCCCTTTTCCACTTCTTTATCTGTTTTTCTCTTTTGATGGCGGATTCCCAAGATTCATGTATTTCATACCAGACCAGATGATGAATACCGTATTTCTGAGTAAAACCGGTGACCAAATCGTTCTTATGCTCATATATGCGCTTGATAAGATCAGATGTCACACCTGCATACAAGGTGCCATTTCGCTTGCTACAAAGAATGTAAACATAGAATTTCTTCAACTGCTATCTCTGGATTCCTGCCTCCTGCCTCCGCAGGAGCAGGCTACGCGGGAATGACATGCTGATCTTAGTGCCTGATTCCTGTCCCTGATTAAATCAGGGGCTGCCAGGAAGAGGTTCAATCGCTATTTTCATTTTGCTCTTTTATTTTTTGCAGGGCCTTATTGAGGCGTTTGAGACACCTTTCTTTGCCCAGCGCTGCCATGGTTTGGAATAATGGAGGCGATGCTGTGCGTCCCGTAATTGCCACTCGCAGCAGTCCGAAGAATTTACTCGTGGTTAGCCCAAGCTCGGTAGCCAGGGGACGGAGGATGTTCTCCACAGAAACAGCATTCCAGGTTTCCAGGGGCTTCAGTCTTTCCAGGCTGGTTTCTATCGCCTTGGTGGCTGTATCCATTTCCGTTTCCGTTCTGTTGGCGAATATAGGAGAAACTAGAAAACTTTTAGTCAGGAGGCCTTGGTCATATTCCAACTCATCGAGAAAGAAGAAATCAGTGAGGTGAGGCACATCACCGAGTGTTCTGGCACGCTCTTGAATCAAGGGCATTATTGTGGAGATATAGTTGTTATCCAGGGGCCGCTTCACTGAAGATGGCAAGTCTCTTTGTAAGAATGGAGCTGCCTGTGAAGCAAACTGCTCAGGAGTGAGCTGACGAAGGTAAACTCCGTTCATCCAGTCGAGTTTGTCTTTATTAAAAATTGCTGCTGTTTTCCCCACCCTTTCCAGGGTGAAATGCTTTATCAGTTCCTCACGGGATAGTAGTTCTGTTTTATCATCAAGTGCCCAACCGAGGAGGGAAAGGAAATTTATCATCGCCTCGGGGAGAAGACCCTGACTCTGATACTCGATAATGTTGGTGGCGCCATGTCTTTTGGAGAGCTTAGCCCTGTCGGGTCCCAGTATCATTGGCAGGTGAGCGAATTGCGGTGGTTGCCAGTCAAGTGCCTGGTAGAGCAATATATGGCGGGGGGTGCTGGAAAGCCACTCATCGGCTCGAAGAACATGAGAGATAGCCATCAGGTGGTCGTCCACCACGTTGGCGAGGTGGTAGGTAGGGTAGCCATCTGACTTAATCAGGATGAAGTCATCCAGAGTATCATTTTGAAAAGTCACTTTTGCCCGGATCAGGTCGTGGAGCGAGGTTTCTCCGCGAAGAGGAGTTTTGAAGCGAACTACCGGGGTGATGCCACTTGCCTCCAGTTGAGCCCTTTGTTGGGCTGTCAACTCTCGACAATGCCGGTCGTACTTCGGTGGCTGTTTTCTCCTCATTTGTTCTTGACGCATTTCGGCTAATCTCTGTGGAGAGCAGTAGCATAAATAGGCATGTCCCTGGTCAACTAATTTATGAGCTGTTTCCTGATACAAAGGCAATCGCTGCGATTGAAAATAGGGACCTTCATCCCAATCCAGCCCAAGCCACTTCAGGCTGTCGATAATATTTTCCACTGCACCTTCCACCGTTCGAGCGACATCAGTATCCTCGATGCGTAAAATAAACTTGCCGCCGTGATGTCTGGCGAAGAGCCAGTTGAATAGAGCGGTTCTGATGTTGCCCAGGTGAGGATACCCTGTAGGGCTGGGTGCAAAGCGAACCCTTATTTCTGAGCCTGACATAAAGGTTTGTCAAAAATTATTTGGAGAGGACTCGTTGCAATTCCTTTAACTGCTTGAGATGTTTCTTAAGTTTATCTACCAGTTGCGCTGCTCTTTCTAAGTTGCCCGCGGTCTCCTCTATTTCAGTGGCTAACTTGAATAACAATTCGTTCTGATGCTCCGTCAATTGGGATTCAAATTCAACTCCCTCTTTCAGGTGAGAGAGTATCTCGCTTTCTCCTTCTGCTTGTTCCTTGCTATATTTGTTAAATAGCTCCATCTCAATTAAACCCCTTCTAGCTGTTTAATATACCATATCTTGGAATCATTTAAAATAAGTGGCGCTCCTTCTTTAACTTTATATAGAATCCCCCTCCCTCTAACTCCCTCCCGCCAGGGGAGGGAGAACTACTTTGAATTCCTCTCCCTTGAGGGGAGAAAAGAATCTTCACCCCCAAGATTTTCGTAGTACGACCCTTTGGGGGTGTGCACGAGGCTAAAGCCTCGCACTGCATTTTTGGACACTATAATTCCCCGCCAGGGGAGGGAAAAGTATAGGGATTTTGTGGCAATTTGCTAGTTTAGCGGGCTTTGCTTATAATCAAGCTACCAATGATTAAAACTTTCTTCAGGATTGCTTTTCTGGCGCTGCTGGTAATTCCGGTAGTGGGGCTTGTGTGGGGCGGCACGGTTGGCGCTGCTAACCCTGACGTTCAGATTCTTCATGTAGAAGGTACCATCGTTCCTGCGGTGTATAACTATATCAATAGAGGCATTAGCCAGGCGGAGGAGCGAGGTGCTGATGCTTGTATCATCGAGTTAGACACTCCGGGAGGGCTCCTTGGCTCCACGGATAAGATAGTGGGGAGGATCATGAATGCCGATGTGCCTGTGGTGGTCTATGTTTCACCTAAAGGTGCTTGGGCAGCTTCTGCAGGGACGTTCATTACCTTGTCCGCCCACATAGCAGCAATGACTCCGGGGACTACTATTGGCGCTGCTCATCCAGTGAGCGGTGGAGGAGAGCAGATACCAGAGGAGCAAATGAAGAAGATAACTGAGTTCTCCGCTAAGTGGATTGAGACTATCGCCATGGAGCGGGGTCGCAATTTTGAGGAGGCAAGACTAGCGGTAACCGAGAGCAAATCATTCCGGGATGATGAGGCACTGGAGAGCAATCTGATTGACCTGCGGGCTGACAGTCTGGAAAGCCTTATCTCCCAGATCAATGGCTGGGAGGTTACGTTAGCAAATGGCGATGAAGTTACCATTAACACTGCAGGCTATGAGATGACGAAAAATGAGATGAACGCTGTGGAGAGATTCCTGCAGGTCATCAGCGACCCGAACATCGCTTACATCTTGCTCACTCTGGCCACGGTAGGGCTGATTACCGAGGTGTCCAACCCGGGGATGATTTTCCCCGGGGTAGCTGGTGGTATCAGCTTGATTCTGGCGTTCTACTCTTTGGGTGTGCTCAATGCTTATTGGGGAGGGGTGTTTCTCATCTTCCTTGCCGTGGGGCTCTTCGTAGCTGAGTTATTTATCACCAGCCACGGTGCACTAACTGCTGGAGGGATAGCCGCCCTGGTTGTCGGGTCGTTAATTCTATTCAGCCATACCTATAGCTCACCAGCCATGGAGGTAAATCGTGGGCTAATCGCCGGGGTGGTTACTGCAATCGCCTGCTTTCTTATCTTTGTCATTGGTGCTATTATCCGGGGGCAACGGCGTCGTAAGGCTACCGGTGCTGAAGGCATGATTGGCGAGGTAGCAGTAGCCAAGATGCCTCTGGACCCCATGGGGACGGTTTTAGCTAAAGGGGAGCTGTGGACCGCCGCCACTAAAGGGGAAAGGATAGAACGAGGCGAGGAAGTGATAATAACCAAGGTGGAAGGCTTAAAGCTGTGGGTAATTAAGAGATTAAAGAAAGGATGAGATGGTGGATATAGAGATGAGTGGTCCTATCATTGTGGCGATAGTCTTCGCCGTTGCCTTCGGTGTCTTCGTTATTTATGCTATTATACAGGGGCAAAAGCGAAAGCTTACCGCTGGTGTTGAAGATATGGTGGGTAAAATAGCGGTGGCGCAGACATCGCTTAACCCGAAAGGCATGGTTCGGGCTGAGGGGGAAATATGGGCAGCGATAAGCGAAGGAGATGATATAGAACCGGGAGAGGAAGTGGTAATAACCCAGGTAAAAGGACTAAAATTGCGGGTGGCAAAAAAATCTAAACAAAAGGAGGGAGAATAATATGTCGGCACTTATTTATTTTGTTATCGCTATAGTAGTGGTAATACTGCTGTCAGCAGCTATCAGGATTGTTCAAGAGTATGAACGAGGTGCGGTTTTCCGGTTGGGCAGATTTGTTGGTCTGAGAGGTCCGGGACTTATTTTTCTTATCCCTTTCATTGAGCGGATGATGAAGGTTGACCTTCGGGTAATCACCATGGATGTTCCGGCTCAAGAATGCATCACCATGGATAATGTTACCGTTAGAGTTGACGCCGTGATTTACTTTCGTGTCGTTGATGCTGCAGATGCGGTGCTTAAAGTGCTTGATTACATCAAGGCAACTTCGTTGCTTGCCGCCACTACCCTGCGGAATGTGGTGGGGCAATCTGAACTGGATGAGCTGTTAGCTCATCGAGATAAGCTCAATGAGAAGATACAATTGGTGGTAGATGAGGGGTCGAATCCGTGGGGAATAAAGGTAAGCATGGTTGAGGTTAAGGATGTGGAATTGCCGGACACAATGAAGCGGGCAATGGCAGCGCAAGCTGAAGCGGAAAGGGACAGGAGAGCTAAAGTTGTTCATGCTGAAGGTGAATTCCAGGCAGCGGAGAAACTGGCAGGGGCGGCGAAGATCATCTCTACTCACCCATCAGCGATGCAGCTTCGTTACCTTCAGACATTGTCGGCGATAGCGACGGAGAGAGCAAGTGTCATAGTGTTTCCCTTGCCGATGGACTTGATAACACCATTTCTGAGCCGGGGTAGCTCTGAGACTGAGAAGAAATAAATCTGGTAAGGGATAATTGTGGCCAGCAATAGCAAGGCCGAATGGCGCGAGAATATACTAACGCCATTGGTAAGGAAGCGGCCTGAGCGGCAGGACAAATTTGAGAACAGCTCAGGCGTGGAATTAGATGCCTTATATTGTCCTGAAGATATAGCTGACATCCATTACGCTCAACAGTTGGGCTATTCCGGCGAATATCCTTTTACTCGTGGTGTCCAGCCTAATATGTATCGAGGCAGGATATGGACGATACGCCAGTATGCTGGATTTGGAACTGCTGAGGAGACCAACCAGAGGTATCGTTACCTTCTGGATCAAGGGCAAACTGGCTTGAGCGTTGCCTTCGATTTGCCTACACAGATTGGATACGATTCAGACCATTCCCTGGCTAGAGGGGAAGTTGGCAAGGTAGGCGTGGCGATAGATAGCTTGCAGGATATGGAGGTCCTTTTTCAGGGCATTCCCTTAGATAAGGTAAGCACTTCAATGACTATAAATTCCACCGCTTCTGTTTTGCTTGCCATGTATTTAGCTCTGGGGAGGAAACAAGGTGTTGAGGCAGCCAAATTGAATGGGACTATTCAGAATGATGTGCTCAAGGAATATATCGCTCGAGGAACCTATATCTTTCCGCCGCGTCCTTCGATGAGATTGACCACAGACATATTCGCTTATTGTGCTGAAAATGTTCCTCGCTGGAACACTATAAGCGTTAGTGGTTACCATATGAGGGAAGCGGGATGCACTGCTGCTCAGGAGATTGGCTTTACCTTAGCCGATGGTATTGCCTATGTGCAGGCAGCTATTGATAATGAGATGGATGTAGATGCCTTTGCCCCGAGGGTTTCTTTCTTCTTTGATAGCCATGTTAATTTTTTTGAGGAGGTTGCCAAGTTCAGGGCGGCACGTCGTCTGTGGGCGAGAATAATGAAGGAGAGGTTTGAAGCTAATGAGGAGCGTTCCTGGATGCTCCGCTTTCATACTCAAACTGCAGGATGCAGTCTTACGGCACAACAACCATATAACAATATTGTCAGGACTGCTCTCGAGGCTCTGGCAGCGATATTGGGAGGCACACAATCATTGCATACTAATTCCTTTGATGAGGCTTACTGGACGCCTTCGGAAGAAGCGGTGACCATTGCGGTACGCACGCAACAATTGCTTGCTTATGAGAGCGGCGTTGCTGATGTTGTTGACCCTGCTGGCGGCTCCTATTATGTGGAATCCCTTACCGCTGAGTTGGAGAAGCAAGCCAGTGATTATATTGCCAAAATAGATAGTCTTGGGGGTGCCGTGACGGCTATTGAGCAAGGATATCAGCAAAGAGAAATTCAGCAAGCTTCCTATAAATATCAAAAGATGGTTGAAGAGGGGAAGCAAAAAATAGTAGGGGTGAATGACTTTGTTACTGGTAAATCTAAAATAGCCAGCACGCTGAGGGTCAAGTCGGGGGTAGAGGCAAAGCAGAAAGAGAGACTGGCGAAGCTTAAGCGGGAGAGGGATAACGATAAGGTAAAGGAAACTTTGAAAAGATTGGAGGAAGCAGCGCGAAGTAAGGAAAACACTATGCCTCCGATCATTGAGTGTGTAGAGGCTTATGCCACCATAGGTGAAATATGTGATGTGTTGCGGAACGTGTTTGGGGTTCAGAGAGAATTTCTGTTTTTCTAACTAGGAGGGAAAGTGGTTATCGGGATTGGTCATGTAGCTATTCTAGCAGGTAATTTAGATGAAACGGTAAAGCTTTATCGGAAATTGTTTGGTGTCACATCGAGCGAGGTTGAGGTCATACCTGAGCAGGGAGTGAAAACAGCCATGCTGGATATGGGTGGGGGTGTGAAGCTTGAGATATTGGAGCCCCTTCCGGGGAGTGGCATGGAGAAGGTTTTTGAGAAGAGGGGGGAGGGGATACATCACATATGTCTTGAAGTTGATAACATTGAGCAAACGCTCGATTCCCTTGCTGTGGAGGGTGTGAACTTGATTGACCAGAAGGCACGTCGTGGTTTAGAGGGCATGGTTGCCTTTATTCACCCCAAATCGACCAAAGGCGTCCTTGTTGAGCTTTGCCAGAAGTATTGAGGAGATTGGCCATGCTGGGTGAAGCTAGAATTCGTGTGCTGGTTGCCAAGCCAGGACTTGATGGGCACGACCGCGGTGCTAAAGTAGTCGCCAGAGCATTGCGCGATGCCGGCATGGAAGTAATTTATACCGGTATTCGGCAGTCACCGGAGATGATTGTGAGGACAGCAGTTCAGGAGGATGTAGATGTTGTTGGGTTGAGCATTTTATCAGGTGCCCATTTAGAACTTTTCCCACTAGTGATAGAAGGTCTTAAGAAGGAAGGGAAGGGAGATGTTCTGGTCATCGCTGGTGGCATAATACCAGATGAGGACATACCGCAGCTACAGCAAATTGGAGTGAAGGCCATTTTCGGTCCGGGCACGAAGACAGGTGAACTAGTGACTTTCATAAGAGATGAGATAGCCGCCAGACGGGAATAGAGCGAAAGGCAAAAATCAAAAGTCAAAATGCAAAATGACAGAGAAAAAGGCAAAATTCCAAATCCTAAACCCGAAACTCTAAACAATAACAAATGTTCAAAATCCCAATGATCAAAACAGTTTTGAGCCTTGAATTTAGATATTAAATTTTGTTTAGGATTTAGTGCTTAGAGTTTAGATTTTATATTTTTGATGGCAACTTCCTCTCCTTACGTCATTGGTGTCGCAGGTAGTCCTCGCCGTAATGGTAATACTGCCCTTTTGTTACAGTGAGCGATGTGCAAAGCATTCTTAGCGGGGCAAAGCTTGATTGAAGTTGACTAGGAAGAGAGGGCGTTGCTACAATTGCAGAAGCGGGCGGTTAGCTCAGTGGTTAGAGCGCTGCGTTGACATCGCAGAGGTCACTGGTTCAAGTCCAGTATCGCCCACATTTATATGTGAAAGAGCTTGGACACATTAAACGGTAAGGTATTAAGGTAGTTCGTTCTTTGTTTCATCCAGGGTCAGGGAATGTATGATGTCAAATAAAAAAGAGGGTGACTGGCTGGAGAAGATGCGGCACTCAGCAGCTCATGTTATGGCTGAGGCGGTGGGGTCTCTTTTCCCTGATGCTAAATTTGGCATTGGACCAGCTATTGAGAACGGCTTTTATTACGATTTTGAATTACCACGTTCGTTGACACTGGATGATTTACCCACAATCGAGGATAAGATGAAGGAGATCGTTGCCCAAAATGTGCCATTTATCAGGGAAGAGGTGACTAAGGAAGAGGCACACAGGATTTTTGCCAAGCAGCCCTACAAGCTGGAGCTTATTGATGAGCTTCCTGATGAGAAAGTGAGTATTTATAAACAAGGTTCCTTTACTGATTTGTGTCGTGGTCCCCATGTTGCTTCTACAGGGGATATAACGGTCTTCAAGCTTACTCACATAGCTGGGGCTTATTGGCGAGGTAACGAGAATCGACCTATGTTGCAGAGAATTTATGGCGTGGCTTTCCCAGATGAAGCGAAGCTTGAAGATTATCTAGCTCGGCAGGCTGAAGCGATGAGGAGGGACCACAGGAAGCTGGGAAAGGAGCTCGACCTTTTTAGCATACATGAGGAAATCGGGCCAGGGCTCATTTGCTGGCATCCCAAAGGCGCCTTGATACGGCGAATAATAGAGGATTTTTGGAAGGAAGAACACATTAAACGGGGCTATGAAATTGTTTATACCCCTCATATTGCCAAGCTGGATTTGTGGAAGACCAGCGGGCACTGGGACTTTTATCGGGATTATTTGTATTCCCCGATGGAAGTTGAGGGGCAACAGTATCTCCTAAGACCAATGAACTGCCTGGGACATATCCTGATTT
>Ga0307431_1001758_pt1 | contig 12079 bp, 10 predicted proteins | sample SalMarWE160170MG_FD_202155 | JGI IMG/M metagenome (GOLD analysis project Ga0307431, IMG submission 202155) | Salt marsh sediment microbial communities from the Plum Island Ecosystem LTER, Massachusetts, United States - WE1603-170 | ecosystem: Environmental > Aquatic > Marine > Intertidal zone >...
AAAGAATATACAACCTCAAATGTCATTTATTACCGACCTGAAAGAACTTTAAAAAAGGCGACACATAACGATGAAATTTAATTTACTCATGCTTAAAATCATCCTGTTTCATAAATATGTGCCGCCTTATCTTATCAGTGATCCTGGTTAGTAACCATCTCAGCATAATCGATGTATAGGTCTATTCTATTATCATACAAATCAATAGCTTCAATTTTAAATGGCTTTTTATCATTCTTTAAAGCATACATTTCAATAAAAATGTCCCCACAATCATATAATGATATCGTCTGATCATTCTCTTTCCGGTATGTAATAAACCGAATTTGTTTATCACCTCTGCCTGAGAACAGAAAATCATACTTCTCATCAACGGTCATATTGTTGAATCCAAAGAGGGTCATAAGGAATGATGTAAAATGCAAACAGCAACTAAGTTATGCTAATTGATTTAAAATTCATAATCTAACCTGATAAATATTTTATAGGTTAATATTTTCGTTAGCAAACAGATTCTCCACCATTTCCTCACCCCAAAATCCCTAATTTGACATTCTCCGGGAACCTGGGACATATAAACCAAATAGCTTATTTGTTTCAGTATAGTTTCAGTAACTTTAAATAAAAAAGCCTTGATATATTTGTATATCAAGGCTTTTATTCATTTTACAGGTTGACCCACAGGGGCTTCCCGATACGCTTCGCTATCGGGATTCCTCTCCCGATAAATCGGGATCGTCACTTTCCGCTGTCGCGGAACTGCGTCATCCCGCACGGCGGGATTCCTTGTCTCGCCCTGCCTTTGTGTAGTGTGAGTGTGAGTGTGGGAGTGAGAACTCTCCAGCTGCCCGGACTCACCGAAGGCTATCTCTATTTTACTTACGGTGTTGGTTTTTTGGATTCAGTCCTGCCCTGTAATCATCATATGCTTTATGTCCTGTCCTTTCATAAAGATCCCAATAACGATCGTCATTTCTGAGATTCTTAAACACAGGATCAACCTTGAGCCATGGTATCTCCGGGCAGCGGTTTCTATATGCCTTCTCAAGCCAGTAAAAGGCAGTATCAATCTCTCCGATCCCGCTGTAATACCAGCCTGTATAGAATTTCGGACTTCCGGCCAATGAAATATCGCTTTTTTCGATTAACTGATCAATAATTGCCTGAGCTTTCTTATGATCATTGGTTTTGTAATATGCCAGTGCCAGACAAGCCTGAAATTTTGGTATCAGCATAGATTGATTTTTCCTTTGTAGCGCAACTTCAAAAATTGATTTTGCGGCTTCGTAGTCTTCCAACCATAAATAGTACTCCGCTGACCAGTGATTTACCGGTTCTCCCCGTGATTGAAGATAAGTAGTCAGGTTCTTATGTGCCTCATCCTTTTTGCCTGATAATACTAAGGATAATATATCTATTCTTGTTGGATTCCTTTCAGCTTTTACACAATATGCCAGGGCATCTTCATGCCTGTTTCTTCTTTGAAGGAACTGACTATACACCCACATAATTACCTGGTCATTTGGAGAAAGTTCAATAGCTTTCAAAAATTCTTCTTCAGCTTTGATATAATCCCATTTTATAAAATCATTAAACGTTGCCAGTCCCCAATGGGCACTTGCATTATTTTGATTAAGTTCAAGAGCTTTATCCCATAATTTTACAGCATCCCATATAACCGTCTGCATCGCAACATCTTCCGATCCTAATAGGCTTCCTTTCCCTATTAGCATATTCCCTGCCATGGCGTATGCATCTGCATAACCTGGATCTAATTCAATGGCTTTCAGACTTAAATCATATAATTGATCGAATGACTTGTAAGTACTTGTATTAAGTAGATTATATGCCTGTTGTATAAGCTTGTATGCTTCCTGGCTGGTAGTAGGTATTCTTTCTATATTCTGCTTTTCAAGATTCGTCAGATTTGTCTTCAGACGATCTGCTACCTGTACTACAATATCTGCCGGTATTGTAATTATTCTTTTATATGGTTGATCATATCCGTTTTGCCATAATATCTTATCTTTCCTTGGGTCAATCAGATAAGCTATTAATCTCACTGTATCTCCGGTCGCATTGTAATTGCCTGACACAATATAATTCACTTTCAGTTCATCGGCAATCCTTGATAGCTTTTTATCTGTTCCCATGAAAGGCAATACAGACTCTATCGGGACCACCCTGTCGAAGGATTTTATTTTATACAAATGCCCGATTATCTCATTTGTCAAACCATTACTCAGATAATCCTGGGAAGGATCTCCGCTGTAATTATTGAAAAGCAGTACAGCTATCGTTATTTCAGGGTCTACTTCTGACTTAAGCAGTTTTGGAATAAGAAAAAAGCCGAGTACGATTAATGCAAGTAATATTAAAGAACCAGCAATAATTTTTGTTTTGCCTGTTTTAGGCGGAGTTGAAGCCGGTTTAAATACATCTTTTGTAACTATCTCAGGCTTATGTTCAGTATTCTCCAGGGCTGTAATTACATCTCTGATAGCATTGGCCGCTTTATTTATCTGGTTCCGGTATTTTGTTTTGTTAAGGTTTATCTTTTCATCATCATCAGGCTTAAGGGGCCTGTTAACTCCCGGTTCCTTATAAATGAACTCAATCCCTCGAAGCACTGTGTCAAGAACCGATTCACACAGTTTGATATCATTATTATCCAGATCGTAAATCCGGATAGGCAACACTCTGCTTGCCACATTTCCATTCGGCAGTTTTATTTTCAATCCGAATTGATCCCGGGATGCCTGCTCCACAAATGTCCTGAACTCATGTTCCCATGCAAATGATTTCGGATCACAGTATGTACGGGAGATTATTGGGATAAAGACAAGGCATTTGAGTTTTTCCTTCAGTGATTCATCAACATCATGTGTCTCCAAAAGGCCATCGTGAGGATTGATATCGAAATAAACGCTGATTTCTTCCTTAAAGGTGGATTCAAGTTCCCCTTTCAGGTTATCCACAAATTCTGTCACCCATCCGTCATGTTTATTGTCCTTCTGGCGGTAGGAGATGAAGATGTCGTATTCGTATCCCGGGATTAAGCTTGGCATGTCAGGTGTTCATTGTGATAAAGTTAAAAGTCGTGCAATCGTGCAATCGTGCAATCATGCTATCCAATTTTCATTTCAAAACTTGTTTTCGCTCCATCGCTCCCTCGCTCCCTCGCCCCTTCATTCTTATGCCGGTAGCTGATGAAGACGTGTCCGCCGTAGCTTAAGCAAAGGCGGATGTCGTAGTTATATCCTTCAATAATGCCTGGCATCTGGGGTATATTTCATTATGCAAGTTAAGCCTTATTTATACCAAAGTCAATTTGCTTTCGATTTGTGAGATGGGAATAGTTTTCAATGATTGTCGTGGGAAACCCGTCCTTCTTTGACCACTTCAAAAGAAGGTCTGAAAACACAAAACAATCCGATATTTGGAGTGTATGTGTAGTTGGTTAGCAGGCTGTAGAAGATATAAGCAATAATACATTTACATATATATATTCACAAATGTTATTTAATAGAGTCACATGATTTTTGTATATTTGAATAATGAAGAAAGCATCACATATATTAAAGGAAATCAAAAAAATAGTTTTGGAGCAGGATCCCAATGCAAAAATCTATCTCTATGGGTCTCGAGCCAGGGGTTCAGCTGGCAAAGATTCGGATTGGGATATTTTAATTTTGCTGAACATAACCAATATTTCCCGGGAAGTGGAAAAATCCATTACCTACCCGCTATATGACCTTGAATTCGATACAGGTGAGATTATCAGTCCAATAGTATATTCTGAGTCAGAATGGTTCAATAAGTATTGCGTAACTCCTTTTTATCATAATGTTATGCAGGAGGGTAAATTAATATGACAGATTATTCGCCTGAAGATTATTCAAATTACAGACTTCAAAGAGCAAAGGTGACTACAATGACTTTTTTGATTTCGACGAAGAAACAGCGACTAATTTTTTGCCTCTGACCAAAGAATTCATTAAGAAAATAGAAGAACTTGTAAATGAATAGCATCAGTGGCTAACAGGTTATATACGTCACTGTCACTTGCGGATTAACCAGGTTAAAACCCGAATATCTTTCTTCACCCTTTTCCGCTTTGCGGAACTGCGTCGCTTTGCTCCTTGTCTCCCCCTTCCGCTTCTCACCTCCGCTTACCTTCGGTTATCTTCGGCGAGCAAAGCCCGGAACTGCGTCGCTTCGCTCCTTGTCGCCCCTTCATTCTTATGCAAGTTAAACTATGTTCAGACCAAAGTCAAATTTTTTTCAATTTTTGGGAAGGGGTTGGCAAGGATATGATAAGAATGGAGGAACTGCCGCCGACCTTCGTTCAAATTTGAACAGATCATTAAAAAACACCGAAAACCTGGCGGGAAATGTCGTGCAGTCTTGCTGTCCTGCAGTCTTGAAGTCGCGTAGGGGGATAGTTCTTTCTGATTTTTTGGTTAGGATACCCTGATTATTTTTCCGGCAGATTAAGTTTGCGAAGGAATTCCTCCCAGCGGGGATCACCATGAAGAGATTCATATTCCTTTTGTACAGCTGCCCATGCAACCCATGCATGATGAGGCTCATAGGCGAGCCATTTAAAAGATTCATCCTTATTTCCCAAAGCAGCATTCAGTATCGCCAGGCAAACTGCATTATAGGAACTGATCGGCTGGGATTGAATCTCAAGTAAAATTTTTTCAGCTTCTTCGCGATGATTGGTAAATGCATAGGTTAAACCCAGGGTAAATAACCATTCAGGATATAATTCAACAAGCTTCTTATGGGTAGCAATAGCCTCCTCAATCATTCCCTTCTTCCTGTATGCATTTCCTAATACTAAATAACCTACAGGATAATCTTTTTCTATTTTGAATGATTCCAGTGCGACCTCAATAGCATCATCATATCTGCCGGCAACATTATACAAAGATCCCAGCCAAGCAGTATGCAGGGGGTTGTACGGATCATACTTCTGTGCAAGCTTATGTTCAGCAATAGCTTCATCCAATCGACCCCAGAGGTAAAGTGCCCATGAATAATGGTAATGCGCCCAATCCAGGTTTGGATCCAATTCCAGGGCTCTTTTAAAATGCTTTTCTGATTCCGCAAATTTCCATGATCCATAAAGGTAAGCTACAGCCAGGGCAGCATGGACTTGAGCCATTGTAGAATCAAGCATTAAAGCCTTATAGGCATATTCTACTCCTTTTTCCAACGCATCTCCCGCGTCCAGAGCACTATGGGCAATGGTAATATAACCAAGTGCCAGCCCTGCATTCGCAAAGGGATCTTCAGGTGCAAGGTTTACCGCTTCCAGGAGATATTCCAGCCCTTTTTTCATTCCTTCATCAGTCGATTTCTCCAATTCAGTCATTCCCCTGGTATATGCTTCATATGACTGGGGATTAACAAGGCGTGGCTTGGGTAACTTTACCTGGTCCTGTGGCAATAAATCAAGGCCAATATTCTTGGCAATCAGGCCAGCAATATCATTATACAGCTTAAGAATGTTTTTGCGATCGCTTGTATAATTGTTGTCCCAGATAAGTCTCTCCTCCGGAAATACCTGAATCAGCCTGACCAATATTTCCTCAACTACTCCGGTATTTAAAAGTGACCCTTCTACTATGTACTCCACATTCGCATCCCTGGCGACTTCGGATACTGTTTTTCTGTTCTCTTCAAATACGGAAGTTGTTCTGGGACCAACTATCCTTAATGGCTTTACCTGGCTTATTTTGCCTAATTCATGGTACAAAGCCTCATGCTGCATTTCAGCCAGATAATTATTTATTATATCGCCTGTAAGATTTTTAAAAGTCATCACCGCAACGGACTTTTCAACATCCGGCTTGATTGTTTTCCTGAAAAATTTTGGATAAAAGAGTATTCCGGCAATAATTATTATTGTAGCAATTATAACTGGTGACAACAATTTCCATTTAATTGATCCGGCATGTTTTACCCGTATTCCCTTTCTGTCCTCTTTTATTATCTCCTTCCATGGTTCATCATACTGAATCTTTTTTTTACCAGGTTCAAATGGTTCTGAGAGTAATCCCGAAACAATCTCTTTTATAGCATTGCCAACCTTATTTATCTGGTTACGGTACTTTGTTTTATTCAGGTTGATCTTTTCATCATCATCAGGTTTGAGAGGCCTGTTTACACCCGGTTCTTTATAAATAAACTCAATACCCCTTAATATGCTTCCAAGGACAGATTCACATAGTAAAATATCCTGCTTATCCAGATCGTATATTAGTATTGGCAGAACTCTGCAGCCACATTCCATCGGCATCAATAGCCGGCAGATGGCCACCAACACGCAGAGACTGCAGTTTTGCAGCCGATATGCCTCCGAGCATCTTTCTAACATCTGATGATTTCAGGAATCGTTTTTCATTCTTTGCACCGATTCTCTTGATCTCCTCAAGGATCTCCTCTTTAAACCTGCCCCAGTCCGGGGCTGAAAATGTTAATATGGTCATATTTATAAAATTTGATTACATTTTTCACCAAAGGTATGAATCATGTAATCAGCTCTTTATAAAATATTACATAGGTTAGGCAGGACCTATTTTGATGTCTTGACTTTATGAGGTGATAAGAAGGAAAGAATTTTTTTCAAGTTAGTGACTAACTTAGTCTTTGAGAGGATTGTCTGTTGATTATTGCAATAATGCGGTTCAGATTTTCAATTTGTTTGCCATTAGGCTTTCGAGTTGCATGAGACAAATTTTCTGAATTGAAAGGTGAACCGTTTTCTTTTTCAAAAACCTGAGCTGCTTTAATCCATATAGCATCTTCCTTTTCTATTCCAGAGCCTTGATCAGAATGATTTCCTGAAATACCATCGATAAAATAATGAAGACAATTCTCAGATTCTATCCAAGTAATTCTTTTTCTGATAGTTTTTCCGGTGAAATTTCTTTCAAAATTATTATAAGTGACTGTATCCGAGATAAATTTGTGATTATCACTTGTTAGCAATTCCCATGCCCTGGATAAATTTCTCTCATTAAAAATTTTAAAGCCATTTGATACCGAATGGCTCTCTATAACACTCTTTTTTAGAGGCTTCATTTCTCTGGGTGACGCAGGAAGAGATACTTGGATTTGAGAATTTAAATAATCAATAGCCTTTTGTAAATACTTTTTCTGATATAAACGTGCCTTGAATAATAATCTACCATTTTGAATAGGTAGAGCATTAAGAATATTATTGTATACTGAGTTAAATCCCTTACCTCGTTTTTCAAATAGATAATTTTTATGATTTTCTATTTTCCCCCTAATCCCTATTAGATAATAATCGGGCCGATCACCTCTACTTTGGTAATCATAACACTGAATCCTTATCTTTTCTATAAATGTGATAAAACTATTCCGTAATAATTCCACATAGTTTTGAAGTGCTTCGCGTGATTCAAATACAAGACTGTTGGAGTGAGGGAAATTTCTTAAAAAATTATTTAAAACGTCTTCATCCATAAAGTATAAGATACAAAATTCAGATATCGTACTACTATTATTTTGCGACTCCAAGTTCTGAATTTTTATCAACTTTTAAAAGGTTTTTCATATCATCAGCTATCTTCCTGTCAACAACCTTACTATAAATCTGTGTTGTCTTAAGATCAGAATGCCCAAGCATCTTAGATACGGTCTCTATCGGCACGCCATTACTTAGAGTGATGGTTGTTGCGAAGGTGTGTCTGGCAAGGTGGGTTGTCAGCGGTTTCTTTATCCCGCACAGATCAGCTATTTCTTTGAGATAACCGTTCATCCTTTGATTAGTGCAGACAGGAAGAAGCCTGCTCTCAGAAACACAATGCGGGTCATTCTTATACCTGTCGAGAATCTCCTGAGCCCTCGGTAATATAGGAATGCTTGACCTGGTGCCGGTCTTCTTGCGGTGAATAACTATCCATCGGTTGCCATTGATGCCTATCTCGATATTGTCCTCGGTAAGTTCAGCCAGGTCAATATATGAAAGCCCGGTGTATATCTGAAAGATGAATACATCTCTTACCCTTGCCAGCCTCTTTATGGCAAATTCCTTCCGGTACAACGATTCTATTTCTTCATCGGTCAGATATGCCCTGGGTGGGTTAACGTAGTTACAGCTGAAATCCTTAAAGGGATTTTTTGTAATCCATCTATAGCTGACGGCTTTATTGATGACCCGATAGAGGTTCTTTATATCCTTGGCAGCTGAATTTTGTTTCAGACCCTTGCTCGATTTAAGGTAGCCATTATACTCCTCGATGAACAGGTTGTTAAGATCGCTCAACCGCATATCGGACTTATTGTACTTTTCAACCTTACCCATCAGATTGTTCAGAGCTACATTTATTATTCTGGCAGGTTCAGATCTTCCGGAGACTCTTTCAGACGATTTATCCCACAGCTCAGGATCGACCTTTTTGTTTGTGGATATTTCAGACCTCTCACCGTTTACTGTGATCCTCAGATAGATAGGAGCTACTCCTTTGCTGTCTTTTCTGGCTTCCTTCACGTAGAAGTGTGTAACAATTTTATTTTTCATAATTCTCTGTATTTATAGGTCTCGATTTTTTACAAATTTCAGCCCTTTTGAGCATACTTTTTTATGCAAAAAGCTGCAAACAAGTGCAAAGTATACAGAGAGTTACAGAGTTTAGCGAGACCTATTCTGAATTTTGAAAATGGGTCCCGAATTTTACCCCTCTTTTAAGGAGTTTCAGCGTACATTTTGAGTACCTGCCAAAAAAGAAACCGCCCAGAATCAGTTGATTATGAGCGGTAATGAATAAAATGAGATCGATTCGCGTTGACCCACAGGGGCTCGAACCCCGACTCTTCAGAACCAAAATCTGACGTGTTGCCAATTACACCATGGGTCAATAAACCCAGCAAATGGTGCTGCAAAATTAGGACTTTTTTTAAAATGATAAAAATGCTGCAACGAATCCCTGAAATTAATCATCAGACCTGGTCAATCCATTCAGGATTTTTTCATACTTCTTCCTGTTCATTCCGTCGAGCTCGGTCACCACGAACGGGCAATCAATAAGCGATCGCAGAATAAATCCCAGTTCCGCCATATCATCATCGCCATGATCGTAATACCAGTTAACAGTGGCATTCTCCCCTACCGCCTCAAGTGATGACAGCTCCCTCAACAGGGTAAAGACCCACTTAATGGAACTGGTGTTTATATATTCAAAGCCCAGGTCAATCTTTACCTGCCCGGGACTACGGGACACATATTCCTTTATCCAGTCATGGACCGGACGGTAAAACTCCCCGGGATTTTCAGGTATCGATCTCCCCATCATAAAAATACGCCCTTCGTCAAGAACAACCCAGGGGGTTTTCCTGGTAGGTTCATTTCTATATCTAGCCCGTTGTGCCATATCTTGTTTGATCAGCTGAATTAAAACCTTGTTTCCTCCTTAAAACCAATAACATAAGTACCCCCTTTATTGCCCTCGGGTTTTAATTATTTGAAATGTAAATTTATTAAAAGAGAGAGACAATCCAAACGTTATTTCAAAACATTCTGGTTAAATAGAGTTGGTTCATGATCCTCCCACAGCGAAGGATTCTCTGTTTCGAACCTTTGAAGGATCGCTTTCATTATCGTCTCCCTCAGGAACTCCGATTTGTTTTTTACCCGGTAACGGTGACAGTAGATGACAAGTGCCTTCAGTTCCCTGTTATTGAGCATCAGGGAGAGCCGGTTGGTCCTTCTTAACTTTTCATCTTTATATAATGAACGCCTCAAATGCCGTCATTCTGAATTCGACATCTAATTTAACAAAACAGCTTTTTAACTTTCCGCCATAATTGATTAGTTTTTAACATAAAAAAGAAAGCCGACTCTTAATGGACTGACACTCTTTCTATTATGTTATTCACAACTTTTAGTTCGCAGCTTTTTCATCTTAGGTGTGGTCTTGCACTTCGCGCTGTCTTACGACCACCTGTTCATTGCATTCAGGTCAGCAAACGCTTCCTTCAGCCTCAAAATAAAGCTCTCCTCCCCTTTCCTGAGCCATACCCTGGGATCGTAATATTTCTTGTTGGGCTTATCCTCGCCTTCCGGATTGCCGATCTGACCCTGCAGATAAGCATGCTTTTCAGTTGCATATTTGCTCACTCCTTCCCAGAATGCCCACTGCATGTCGGTATCAATATTCATTTTTATTGCACCGTATTCAATCGCCTCTTTGATCAGATGTTTTTCGGAGCCTGATCCTCCGTGGAACACGAAATTCACCGGATTTGGCCCGGTATTGAATTTCTTTTGAATATATTCCTGGGAGTTTTTCAGAATGATCGGTTTTAACTCAACATTGCCGGGTTTATAAACACCATGCACGTTACCGAATGAAGCAGCAATCGTAAATTTGTCACTTACTTTCGACAGCTCTTCATAAGCATAAGCTACATCTTCCGGTTGGGTATATAATCTCGAACTGGAAATACCTGAATGATCAACTCCGTCTTCTTCACCACCTGTTACACCGAGTTCAATCTCAAGAGTCATCCCTATTTTGCTCATCCTTTCAAGGTATTTCCTGCAAGTTTCAATATTCTCTTTTAATGGTTCTTCAGAGAGATCGATCATATGAGAGCTGAAGAGAGGCTTACCGTTAGTTTCGTAAAATTCCTCACCTGCATCAAGTAACCCGTCAATCCAGGGGAGAAGCTTCCGTGCAGCATGATCGGTATGGACAATAACAGGAACGCCATAATATTCGGCAACGTTGTGAATATGAATTGCCCCGGATATCCCTCCGGCAATTGCACCAGTCTGATTCTCTTTCGGTAATCCCTGCCCTGCGAAAAAATGTGCTCCCCCGTTCGAGAATTGTATTATTACAGGTGAATTGACTTCCCTGGCTGTCTCAAGCACTGCATTAACAGAATTGGTACCGACAACATTCACCGCCGGAATGGCGAAGTTATTCTTATTTGCATAATCAAAAAGTGACTTAACATCATCTCCAGAAATGACTCCTGGTTCCAGTTTTAATTCTTTGTTGCTCATATAATTAATTGTTTATTGAATAATTTGTTAAAGTTAATGGCACAAATATAATTAAAATTAGTCCCTTGAGCTATTCTGAAATTAAACTGGTTACTAGTTATTTGAGTTAATTAACAAATTTAACTACCTCATTGATATTAAACAACATGCAACCTGCATCCAGCAACTCTTACCCACCGAAGCCTTGTCGCTTACGCTCCAAAGCTCCTCGTTACGCCGAAGCGGCTACGCGAAGTCGCAGTCAGCGACGGAGCGGTAAAGGTGGACAGCAACCTGAGTTAGTCATTTATACACCTCCCTTTCTCTATTGCGGGAAAATGTTTTTCTGTTTAATATATTATTTATCTTCGTAAGTTTATTTTAAAAGTTGATCTGAATTACCTTTTTATGCAATATATATGCGACAATTACATAATAAAGTCGTATTTTTAAATATACGGTCCTGCTTTTATTTTGTAAAACAGATCATTTAAATAATGAAAAAACTACGAATTATCTTTTTTATATTTCTGATTTTCTCCGGGGGTTTTGTTTTTTCGCAGGAACAGCGGAAATGGTCACTTGAAGAATGTATCAGATATGCAATTGAAAACAACATCCAGATCAGGCAACAAGTAATCCAGACCAAATATCAGAAAAATACACTGGAGCTGTCAAAGCTGAATCTGTTGCCTACAATTAACGGGCAGGCATCTCATAATTATTCTTTTGGCCGGGCACTTGATGAAACCACTTATGAATTCACAAAAGACCAGAACATCCAATCCAATAGATTTTATATCGGAGGCAGCATGAATCTTTTCAATGGTCTTCAAAACTATAATACAATCCAGAAAAACAAATATCAACTTCTTGCAGGAGAGCTTGATCTTCAAAGCTTTAAAGATAACATATCCCTCAGCATTGCTCTGGCTTATCTTCAGATACTGCTTAATGATGAACTTGTACAGGTAACCGATAATCAGCTTCAGATAACCAGGCAGCAGATCGAAAAGACAAGAAAGATGGTTAATGCGGGTAGTCTTGCCC
>Ga0307431_1001760_pt1 | contig 12076 bp, 10 predicted proteins | sample SalMarWE160170MG_FD_202155 | JGI IMG/M metagenome (GOLD analysis project Ga0307431, IMG submission 202155) | Salt marsh sediment microbial communities from the Plum Island Ecosystem LTER, Massachusetts, United States - WE1603-170 | ecosystem: Environmental > Aquatic > Marine > Intertidal zone >...
CACTTTTGGTTTAATTTCACTGATATGTTTTTTTATAACTTCTATATCGGTTTCAGAAACTAAAAAAAGCTTTTCCGCAAGAACACCTAATCGGGTAGCTCTTAATTTAATCTGATAAAGTGATTCTTCTGCAGAAATATATAAAATTACCCCACAATTGCTGCCCAAGGAATTGGCTATTTGTAAAAGAAGGGTTGATTTTCCAATACCCGGTTCTCCCCCAACTAAAATTAGAGAACCAGGGACAATCCCCCCACCTAATACTCTATCAAATTCCGAAATTTCTGTTTTATATCTCGATTTACTTTCTTCAATCTCAATTTTACTAATAGGCAAAGGTATAGAAAACCCTTCAGGATGAAGAGAATATTTGTTCTCTTCTTTAAATACTTCTTCAATTAAAGTATTCCATCCACCACAATCAGGACAACGCCCTAACCATCGGGAAGATTCATAGCCACATTGCTGGCACCGAAAAACAGATTTTTTTTCTTTACCCATTTTAGCTCCTTTATTTTAATCTAATTATTTCTTCTCTTTGGAAAATATTATTTTCCCTCCCTTTGTCTTAATTAATATACAATCCCTTTCTTTAAACTCACCAGCTAATAACTTTTCAGAAATAGGATTTTCTATCAACCTTTCAATGGTCCGCCTTAAAGGACGAGCTCCAAAGTTTGGATTATAACCCTCTTTAGCCAATAATTCTTTAACTTCCTCTGTTGTTTTCAGATCAATCTTTTGCTCCTCTAATAATTTTTTTACTTCATTGTTTATTATTAAACTGGCTATTTTTTTAATTTCCTTCTTAGTAAGGGATTTAAAGACTATTACCTCATCAATTCGATTTAAAAATTCCGGTCGAAAGGTTTTATTTAACTCTCCCATTACTCTATTTTTTATATCTTTATAGGAAATCTCTTCAGGTTCATTAGCCCCCCGAAATCCTAAAGTGGTTCCTTTTTTAATCAGGGTAGCCCCAACATTGGAAGTCATAATAATAACTGTATTTTTAAAATCTACTACTCTTCCCTGGGAATCAGTCAATCTACCATCTTCAAAGATCTGCAGTAATATATTGAAGACATCAGGATGTGCTTTTTCTATCTCGTCTAACAGAACTACCGAATAAGGTTTTCTCCTTACTTTTTCAGTTAATTGACCTCCTTCCTCATATCCCACATAACCGGGAGGTGCTCCGATTAATCGGGAAACAGCAAATTTTTCCATGTATTCAGACATATCTAAACTAATTAGAGCATTTTCATCACCAAAAAGAAATTCAGCTAAAGTACGGGCTAATTCTGTCTTGCCTACTCCGGTAGGTCCCAAAAATATAAAAGAACCAATGGGACGTTTAGGGCTTTTCATCCCAGCTCGAGCTCTTCTTATGGCTTTAGAAATAGATATTATAGCTTCATCCTGCCCAACTATTCTTTTATGTAATTCCTCCTCCATTCTAAGTAATTTTTGTGCCTCTTCCTCTTTAAGAGAAAAAATTGGAATCCCGGTCCAGCTGGAAACAATTTGTGCAATATCTTCTTCTGTAACTCCCACTTTATTAACCCTTCTTCTAGTCTCCCATTTTTCTTTCATCTTTTGGAGTTCAGCTTCTGACTTTTTTTCTTTTTCTCTTAATTGAGCTGCTTTTTCAAATTCTTGCAATTTTACTGCTGATTCCTTTTCTTTCCTTATTTTATTTAATTTCATTTCTACTTCTTTCATGTCGGGTGGAGAAATAGTGTTTTGTAATTTAATCCTGGAAGCCGCTTCGTCTACCAGATCGATAGCTTTATCCGGCAAAAATCTGCCCGAAACATAACGAGCTGACAAATGTGCTGCTGCCTCTAAGGCTTGGTCAGTAATTTTTATCTTGTGATGAGCTTCATACTTGTCCTTAAGTCCTTGCAATATCTTAATAGTCTCTTCTATTGAAGGTTCGGAAATATAAATAGGTTGAAACCTGCGCTCCAAAGCGGCATCTTTTTCTATATATTTTCGGTATTCATCAGCAGTAGTGGCTCCAATAACTTGAAGCTCTCCCCTTGCTAAAGCGGGCTTTAATATATTAGAAGCGTCTATTGCTCCTTCAGCTGCTCCGGCACCTACCAGGGTATGGATTTCATCAATAAATAATATAACATCATTTGATTCCTGAACCTCTTTGACAATCTTCTTTAATCTCTTCTCAAATTCACCTCGGTATTTAGTGCCAGCAACAATCAAAGCCAAGTCAAGGCAGATAATTCTTTTTTCTTTTAATATCTCCGGAACATCATTATTAGTTATCTTTTGGGCCAAACCCTCTACAATAGCTGTCTTTCCTACCCCAGCCTCTCCTATTATACAGGGATTATTTTTCTTTCTTCTACTTAAAATTTGTATTACTCTTTGAATTTCCGTACCCCTGCCAATAACCGGATCCAATTTATCTTCTCGAGCTAATTTGTTTAAATCTCTTCCAAATTCATCTAAAGCAGGAGTCTTCGTTACTCTTTTTTCTGTAGCAGATGGAAAACCTTGTGCTCCGCTCTCCATCAGAACTTTCATAATCTCTGAATAAACATTATCCAGATTAATACCCAAGTCTGCTAAAATTCTAACCGCTACTCCGCTTCCTTCTTTTATTAATCCTAATAATATGTGTTCGGTGCCAATATAGTTACTTTTTAATTGACTTGCCTCTTGAGAGGCTAATTCTAAGACTTTTTTCGCTCGAGGAGTAAAAGCAATTTCACCTACTTGCTGATATTCGCCTTTTCCTACTAATCGTTCTACCTCTTCTACTACTTTATCTACATTCACACCCAATTGTCTTAAAACCTGGGAGGCAACTCCTTCTTCTTTTATTAAACCAATAAGAATATGTTCGGTCCCTATGTAGTCATGATTTAGGTTTATCGCTTCTTCTTGAGCTATCATTATAGCCCTCTTTGCTTTTTCAGTATATCTTTTAAACATTCTTAATGCACATCCTTTCTCTTAGATAAGTAATTTTAATATCCATCCTTCTTTTAAAATCTTCCAGTCAATTTAGTCGTTAGTGAATAGTGAATAGTCGTTAGTATAAATACAAGTTTTCAGCTTATTATGTTTTATGTCATTGCGAGGACATTTCTGTTTTTTCATTCTGACTTCTGAATTCTGTCTTCTGACTTCTATTCTCTTTACGAGATACGGATTAGGCTTCTCATTTAGTTACTATATACTAATTTGGCTTCTGGCCTCTCTTTTCTCCACTATATACTATATACTATATACTGTATACTAACAACTAACGACTAATCTCATCTCTAATCAATATTGCCCTTTGCAAATCCCGGCTAAAAGGATCTAAATCTTTGCCTGCTAACATTTGCAAATAAGCAGGTTGTATTAGTAGCATCAATTTATTTAGAGTCCCTAAATTAGGATGGGGAATTATCCCTAACCCTACTCCTAACCTTAATTTAGATAAAAGTTCCATTGCTTCCGCCGAAGATATGATACGGACAGTACTTAAGATACCGTAAGCTCTCCAAGTTTGATCTTCCAACTGACTTTTAGAATTAGATAATAGTTCTTTCCTTACCTTCTGTTCCTTGCTTATTATCTGTTGATTAACCTTTTCCAAATTGTCAATAATTTCTTCTTCGGAAAGACCTAAAGTAATTTGGTTGGAAACCTGAAATAAATTTCCCATTACTTCGGTTCCTTCTCCATAAAATCCTCTCACTACATAACCTATTTTAGATATGGCTTTTAATATATCATTTATACCGTTTACCATTGATAGGGCCGGTAGGTGTAACATTATTGAAGCCCTCATCCCGGTTCCTACATTAGTAGGACAGGAAGTTAAATATCCTTCTTTTTCACTAAAGGCATAAGTTACCTTTTTTTCAATTCCATTATCAATCTCATTAATAAATTTCCAAATATTATTTAATTGCAACCCTGAAAGCAAATATTGAATTCGAAAATGGTCTTCTTCGTTAACCATTATACTCAATGTCTCTTTTTGATTAAAAACACAACCCCTATAAAGGCGTTTCTCTCTAGCATGATAAATACTAATTAGATGTTTTTCCACTAAAAATTGACTCTCCAGGGGAGTCAATTCATCCAATAAAAGTAAATTGGAATCCTTAAAAAGGGAATCTTTTTCTACAATCTGTCGGCTAAGCTCAAATATATTTTTTAGTTCTGCTTGTTCAGCCCTTGGCGGAAAAGGAATACCTTCTACATTTCGTGCCAATCTAATTCTCGAACTTATCACTATGTCTGATAAAGGGCCTTGCCCGTTAATCCACTCAGCTGAAGATTCTTTTAAATTTTGTAATATTATACTTTTATTTTTATTTTTCATTTTTTTTCTTCAATACTCCTTCAAGCTTCAATATCTCATCCCTTGTCTTTGCTGCCTTCTCGTACTCTTCTTTTAATACCAGTTCTTGCAATTCCTTCCTGAGTTGTTTGATTTTCCTTATTTTATTCAATTTACCCCTAGATTGTCGCGGTATTTTCCCCACATGTTCACTATTTCCATGCAACCTTCTTAAAAGAGGAGTTAATTGTTCTCTGAAATCGTGATAACACACACTACAGCCCAACTTTCCAGATTGTTTAAACTCATTATATGTTAAATGGCAATTGCTGCACTCTATCTCTTTGCCCGGAATAACCCCTTCCTCTTTGTGGTAAAGGTCTATAGCATTTAACAGTCCAGCCAATAGATCACTAATGTCAAACTGGGGAAGAGGGAATATGGAAAATTTATCACTAAAGGCGGCAGCGCAATCTTTGCATAGATGAATCTCTGTTTTTTGCCCTCCGACAATTTTAGTAAAAGTTATAGTAGCTTCTTTTTTCTTGCATATTTGACATAACATTTATATTTAGTTTTCCTCCAATATTTTTTATTATTTCCCACTTACTTAAGTTCCGTTTAAATTATAATTCATAATATAAATAATTGTCAATTATAGTGAATAAAAAACAATCGTTAGTAGTAATACAAGTTTTTAGTTCTTGGTTTTTAGTTTTTATAAACACAGAAACTATTAATCCGTTACTCATTGCTGTATTTCTTATACTCTACGCGCTAGGTTTATTCACAAACGACCAATTAACTGGCTAACTAAATAATAGCGTGATATAATAATTTAGAAATAATTTTTTAATTAATTAACATTTGTATTACACATAAACTAAGAAAAGGTAAATATTCTAAGAATAAGTTTGATATGGAAAAATGAAGGAAAGTAATAATATAGAAGAAATAAAAGAAAAAAAAGAAGAAGAAATAAAATTTTTAGCTGACAGAATGTTGGGTAAATTAGTTAAATGGCTGCGCATTTTAGGCTACGATACCACCTATCCTTCCTTCGATGATGATTTATCTCTCATCCTAACTGCTCGGCAAGAGAATAGAATATTACTAACCAGAGACGCTAATCTAATTAAAAGACGAAACATCTGTGATTTCTTGTTTATTAAAGGCGACCACTGGGAAGAACAGTTGGCGGGAATAATAAAGGGATTAAAATTAGAAATTGATCTTAATTCAAAAATATTTTCTCGTTGTTCTCTGTGCAACACCCCCACCAAAGATGTCGATAAAGAAGAAGCTAAAAATTATGTCCCTTCTTACGTATTTTTAACTCAAGATAAGTTTGTTTATTGCCCTTCTTGCAAAAAATATTACTGGAGAGGGACTCACTGGCAAAGAATGGCGAAAAAAATTAAAAAATTGTCCCTTAATAAATCGGGGAACGATTCTTAAAGAATAAATTAAAAACTGTCCCCCTTAATTTTATTAAATATATTTTTATTTTTCTGGCAAAACCTCTATACCAGGAAGTTTTTTCCCTCCTAAAAATTCTAAAGAAGCTCCGCCTCCAGTAGAGATATAAGTCATCTTCTCTGCTAACCCTGCATTTTCAATTGCGGCAATAGAATCTCCACCGCCAATTATCGTTACAGCCTTCCCCTCCATATCTGCTAATATTTTTGCTATCCTATTGGTTCCCTTAGCATATTTTTTAATTTCAAATATTCCCACTGGTCCATTCCAGAATATAGTCTTTGCCTTTTTAATCTCTTTTTCAAATATGGCTATAGATTTGTCGCCCAAATCTACTCCTCTTACATCCTTAGGTATATTCTCTATTTCTACCACTTTACTCTCTGCCTTTTCTGATACTTCTTTGGCTATTAGTAAGTCAACCGGTAAAATTATTTTATTTCCCTGTTCTTCAGCACTCTTTAACATTTTCCTAACTATATCTAAGTCATACTCTTCCAATAATAAATTGCTTACCTCATAACCTAAAGCAGCTAAACAGGTATAACTCATTCCTCCGGCAATCAATATTCTATCCGCGATAGATAATAAATTCTGGACAACTTCGATCTTTCCGGATACCTTTGCTCCTCCCAGTAATACCATAAAAGGTCTCTCGGGATTCTCGATTAAATTGCTTAACACCTCTATCTCTCTGGCCATCAAAAATCCGGCACAAGATGGCAATATTCTGGCCACACCAACAGTAGAAGCATGAGCTCGATGAGCAGTGCCAAAGGCATCATTCACAAAAACATCAGCTGACTTAGCCAATGACTTAGCAAATTCGGAATTGTTTTTTTCTTCTTCAGGATGAAATCTTAAATTTTCTAACAGTGCTATTCCACCCGCTTGTAATTTCATAATTTCTTCTTCTACTTCTTTACCTATACAATTATCAAGCTTTTTAACTTTCTGCTCTAATAAGTCGCTCAATCTCCTGGCAACCGGGTCTAATCTTAATTTTCCTATTACTTCTCCTTTGGGACGACCTAAATGACTCATCAAAATTACTTTAGCTTGATGAGATATCAAATATTTAATAGTAGGAAGAGCGGCTTTTATTCTTGTATCATCAGTAATTTCAAGTTCGTTATTTAAAGGGATATTAAAATCTACTCTGACCAATATTCTTTTGTCTACTAATTGATTTTCATTCAAATCTTTAATAGTTCTTTTTTTCATCCTATACAACCTCCAATATTTTAAATTAGTCGTTAGTGAATAGTGAATAGTCTTTAGTACAAGAAGACACGGCACGACATGCCTCTACTTTTCTTTTGTAGGGGCACAATGAATTGTGCCCTCTCTATTTTACTGCCTTTTGTTTGCCTTACTAAACGAGTATCTACTAAAACAGGGATTACGGAAAAAGGAAATTCCTATACAATTAAATTAATATATAATACTTAAATTTAATTCGATTGATTTTAACGAATTAAATCAATTATACAATTAAGCGATTTACTAATCAATGAAATTTATAAAATTTAATTTGTAAAAACATGCCAAATAACCGTCCCCTGTCGGGTTTTTTAGTTAAAAATTGCTGCTAAAAGAGCGGCGACCAGAATGGCAGGCAATAAATTCCCTATTTTAATCTTTTTTATCTCCAACAATCCAAAGCCTATCCCTAATATTAAAATTCCTCCCACTGCAGTCATCTCATTTATTACCTCTGGTGAAAGAAAGTCTTTAATCAGCCGGGCCAATAGAGTAATTATTCCCTGATATAAAAAAACCGGAATTGCAGAAAATGCCACTCCTATCCCCATAGCCGCAGTAAAGGCAATGGAAGTAACTCCGTCCAACAATGATTTAGTATAAAGTATATCCGGATTACCACTTAATCCCTCTTTGAGGGCACCCATTATAGCCATAGACCCCACACAATATAATAAGCTGGCAGTTACAAATCCTTCTACAAATCTCTCAGAGGTAGTATTGTTTTTAAATTTTAGCTTAACTCTTTCCCCAAATCTTTCCAGGCCTTCTTCAATACCTATTGTCTCCCCGATCACTCCACCAATTACCAGGGAAAAGATTACCAATAAAATATTGTTCGTTTTAAGAGCCATCTGTACACCAATTAATAAAGAAACAAGCCCCAAAGCTTGCATAATGATTTTGCCAATCCTTTCAGGGAATTTACTCTTTAAAATAAATCCCACTGAACACCCTAAAAAAATGGCAATCACATTTACTACGGTTCCTTTCATTGACATTTCTCTCTTTTAAATAATTTAATATTCTTATTTAATATTTTATTCATTATACTCTAAAATATAATAATTGGGAACATTTTTGAAAAAAACACCTTATCAGTTAGTGTAAACTTTAGTGGAGTAGTTAGATAAAAAGAAGGATACTACTTTTTTGTATTTTTTTCTCTTTCTTAACTCGACACTATATACTATATACTCGATACTTTCTTATTAGTATAATTTTAAATAAAAAGGGAAACATGTTATACTTCAATTTGTAGGTTTAAGGTTTCAGGTTACGAGTTGCAAGTTTCAAGTTTGAAAAAGTAGGGGTGTATGGAATTAGTTACTTGGTTAGCTAGTTAAGAAAATTAGCGTGGAGCGTTTAGCGTAGAGCGTATAGTTGCGGGCAGTGAGTGAAAGCGAGATAACAAATAAGTATCTCGCATCTCGTGAAGAAAATAGTTAATTGTGCTCAGGGATGCCAGAAAATAAAAAAAGATAGATTCCCGCTTCCGCGGGAATAACATTGGTAGGAAAAGCATTCCCCGTTTTCACGAGGGTAGGCTTGCCTGTAATACAATACTTATACGTTAAACGCTATACGCTCTACGCTAGCTATATACTAACCCTAATTTAACTGGCTAACTAAATTGACTAGCAAATTGGAAGGCCAGCGGCTAGTAAACTAAATTAATTGGTAAATTGGCTAATTGGAAAATTAGTGAATTACAAATCAAGGAGTGAATGAATTTTTGGATGAATTGATTTTAGATAAAAAAAAATTCCTTAAGGGATTAGCAATTTCCTTAATTATCGGAATTATAGTTATTTTAATTATTATTTTTGTTACTACTAACCAAAACACCTGGACAAGTTTATCTTATATTAATAAAAAATATCTTTTATTAGCGTTTGGTTTAATGATATTTGCTGCAGTGATAGATGCTTTCAGAATAAAAATGGCCGTAGAAGCAGTTAATGAAAATATTACTTTTACCGAAGCCCTAAAAGTGTACTATATTAGTAACTTTGCCGGGGGCATAACTCCTTTCTTCTCCGGCACCCTACCCACACAAATATATCTATTCAATAAAGACATAAAAAATAATATGACTTTAGGTAAAGCTACCATGGTTGCCACCATCATGCCCCTGCTTAAAACTTTAGTTTTTACTATCTTTACTCCTATCATCTTTTTTAGCTTTAAAAGAACTATTACTAACTACACCATTCTTTCTATAATCCTTATCAACGGAGCTATTTTAATTTCTCTATTTTTTCTCTTTATATTTTTTCTGGCAATGAAATATCCAGAAAAGATGATAAAAGTAATTCTCAAAATTCAACATTTGCCTTGTATTTTAAAATTTTCTAAAAAAGAACAAATATCACACTTATTCGATAGAGTGATCCTGGAAATCAAAGAATATCATAAGAGTTTTTATCTACTAAAAGAAAATTGGATTAAATTATTATTATCTACCCTCTATACAATTACCTTTTGGGGCACTCTTTTCCTGGTTGCTCCTCTGCTTCTTATGGGATTTAATCTAAATTTTAACCTCTCCCATGTATTAGTAATGCAAGTCATATTCTATTTTATTTTACCTTTTATGCCCACCCCGGGTGGAAGTGGGACAGCAGAAGTAGGGTTTGCCTCATTATTTTCTTTCTTTGTCCCTCTTCCCCTTTTGGGTATCTTTGTAGGGGCCTGGAGATTTATAGTCTTTTACTTCAATTTGGGTATCGGGGCTATAGTTCTTTTGGTAGAAATTAAAAGGTTAAAAAAGAAAAAACAAGAAGCTGAAATAAAGTAATTATATTTCTTCTTCTTTCATTTTCCTCTTAGCTTTAGCTCTAACTCCTCCAAAAGATTTAAAAATTTGATCGATTCCCAGGGCAATTATCAATATGGGCCAAAATTTCCAGATATCTTCTGAAATCACAAAATTGAAAAAATATTTAGCTAAAAAGATGGTTCCTATTGCTATTAATATTACTCCAAAAAAAATAGATTTATTTTGCCAAATTTCTTTAATTCCCCAAATAAGTAAAATTACTGGCCACAGATTCCATACTCTTCCCCATATTTCTAGATCAGTGAAATTTTCAACTATAAATATGATACCAACAGCTAATATTATTAATCCGAAAACCCAATTTCCCCTGCCTTCTTCACTCGCACTCATTATTTTTCCTCCTTTAATATTTTCTTTCTTTTTAAGCGAATTTTCTTTGCTTCCTGCCAAATATATTCCAGGTCATAAAAATTCCTTTTCTCTCTAGAAAATATATGAACTATCACATCACCATAATCCAATAATATCCATCCTGTTCCAGGCTTGCCTTCATAATGCAATAATCTAATTTTGTTTTCTTTTAATTTCCTCATAATAAAATTACTTATTGCCTTTAATTGAGGTTCTGAATCACCACTGGTGATTACAAAATAATCAGCAATTAAAGTCAATTTGTTTAGATTCAATATTACTGTATCTTTTGCTTTTTTATCTTCGGCAGCAGCTGCAGCCATTTTTGCAATAGCTAATGAATTTTTATTCAAAAACATCACCTCCCTTTTAATTAGTCGCTAGTGAATAGTGAATAGTTCACGAATACACAGACATCGTGAACTCCTAATGATAATAAAGTATCTAGACATAGCGAACTCTAGAGATTGAACCTTGATAAATCAATAGAGCCTTTTGGTAAAATGTTAGGAGTGTTCTATTGTTTAGAATTTTTAATTTTCAGTAAGTTTTTCTATCACATATAGAATGCTTAAACTATTTAAAAATAAGGTTCTAACTTTACCAAGGCTCTAATAGATCTCCTTAGGAGATTCACCATTTTCGTATCTTTTTATAGCTTGTTCTCGTAATTCTTTGATATTCATACTGACCTCCTTTTTTAAGGCCAGTATAGAATATTTATACCAGTATAGTTCACGATGTGTGTAAACTTTTTTTCATTAAGGTTCACGATGTGTGTAAACTTTTGGGTTCGCGATGTCTGTGTATTTGTCAAATAGTCGCTAGTCATTAGTGAATAGTGTATGGCATTAAAAACAAGATGCAAAACTGGTTTTCAGTTTTCAGCTGACAGTTTTCACTACTCAACTAAAAATTTAAAACGAAAAGCGAAAAACCATAATTAAAAATTCAAAACTTTTTTCTTAATATTAAATTCTAAGTTTTTTTATTGTTTCTTTCCTTTTCATTTTTACAATATAGCATGTGAAATAAGATGGATGAAAATCAATATATAATAATGCATGTTTAAATTTTAAATTTTAAGCTATGGTTTTGCATTTTGCGCTTTTCGTTTTTCGCCATAACTATACACTATATTATATACTAACGACTATTCACTATTCACTAACGACTAATTTAAAGGGAAAAATATGGATTCGAAAAAGTATATTCTAATGGGCATTGGAAATACTCTTCGAGGTGATGATGGAATAGGATCAATTATTGCCCAAAGTTTTAAAGATCGCGACTGGCTTTCTATAGACTGTGGGGTTGTTCCTGAAAATTTTACCTCAATCATCAAAAAAAATAGGCCCAATCTCGTAGTACTTATCGACGCTGTAGAGATGGACCTTAAATCTGGTGAATTTAGAATAATCTCTCCTGATAGAATTAGTGCCCTGCACCTCACTACCCACAGTATGCCTTTATCCTTTTTAATATTTTATCTGAAAGAATATACTCAGGAACTTATTTTTATTGGTATTCAGCCTAAAATTATCGACTATTCTAATTCTGTTAGTCCTAAAGTTTTAAAGAGTTCCGAAAAAATAATAAAGATATTGAAAGATAAAAAATTTAAACTCCTTAAAAAATTATAAGACTATGATTTTTATTATTTATTCTTATTAAATTATCCTATTCTACGATCAATTTAGATGATGATCTATCTGTATCCGCAAGAAGAAATTCTTCGCTCATATGCAAACAATTTTTGGGACATATATCATTACATTGAGAACAGAAAATACAATGATCAACATGAATTTTAATCTTCTTTTTATCGGGAATAA
>Ga0307431_1001763_pt1 | contig 12069 bp, 21 predicted proteins | sample SalMarWE160170MG_FD_202155 | JGI IMG/M metagenome (GOLD analysis project Ga0307431, IMG submission 202155) | Salt marsh sediment microbial communities from the Plum Island Ecosystem LTER, Massachusetts, United States - WE1603-170 | ecosystem: Environmental > Aquatic > Marine > Intertidal zone >...
ACCTTCATTATTTTCTTCTCGTATTTTGTCAGGATAGCATTCCACTCAGAAAGACAAATCCAGTGCTGAATCCTGACCAAGATATAACTGGGGTTTTTACTCCCGATACGGCCGCTGTTTAAATGGCTCTCTATGGCTTGAATAGCCCGCCCCAGGGCAATATTTCGTCCCTGCCGCCGGTTGAACTGGTCCCTGGGGCTACAGAAGGCCACGCCCCGGGTGTAGATGGTAGCCTCTCCTTTCTTCCAAAGCGAAGGAATTACGCAGACAGTAGCGACCCCAAAGAGATAGCCATGGTAATTTTTCGGCATGAGGTCCTCGAATTTCAGATAGTAGTATTTCTCTTTTCCCTGGAGCCCTCTCGCGGCAAGTTTAGCTTCATTGTTCATGTGTACCTCCTTTCGATTTGTTTCCCTACTCAACTGGCTCGCCCCATATAGCTGCATTTCCCTATTATCTGGCTCGCCCTTGACAACTGTTTCCCGAGGACGCTGGCTCGCTCTAGCCATCTGTTACCCTACTCAACTGGCTCGCCCGCCCAATCCGTAACCCACGTAATCTGGCTCTCGCCCATTTCTTCAGTATCCCATCTTGCCTGGCTCGCCCATCTTGCCTGTTTCCCTCATAGACCGGCTTACTCAGTCTGGAAATCTTCTATCGTGAAGATCCGGCCGCTGTCATGTTTCAGAATGTCGAAGACATAGGGCATTGGTGCTGGTAGATTATAACCCTCGCGCCATTTCGCCCACAAGCAGGCGTAGAAGACTTTTTGACCTATTCTGAGTCCATGCTTATGAGCAAACATCAAAGGTTTCTCAGGATACCTTGCCCGGTAGTCTGCTTTATGCTTTGTGTAAAGCTCGTGGTAAAAGGAGTTTTGCTTCAGTAGTTGCTGTCTTATCTGCTCACCGATTCTAGTGACGTGGGGGAAGGCAGGAATCCGTCTCTCCGTATCTTTATTTCCCCTGACTCGTCTCGGCGCCTGGCCATCGACGATATCGAGGCCCATTCCCTTCCAGAAGCCTGACACTGTCTCAGCTTTTCTGATGTCGCCGCCGGCGGCGATGAACTTACCGGTCATCGCTGTGCCAATACCTCTGACTTTCTCGAGAAAAGTCCAGAGCAGGTGCTTCTTGGCCAGCTCTTTTAGTTCATTCTCTGCCTCGACCTCACCTTCAACCATTTTTAGGTAGAAGGTTTCACCGAAACCTATCTTAGCCAGTTCCTCAAGTTTAATTTTCTTTGTCTCCGACATTGGGGGCGGTGCCCCCTTCTTAACCCATTTAAAGTCCTCCGGATGAAGCATCCGTTCGAACCTGAGTCTATGCATCTGGAATTCTTCTAGCTGGAAAAAACACCTCAAAATTAGTTCGTCTGGTCTGGGTCCCGTTAAAGATATAGCCATTATGTTCTCCTTTTCGCCCTGTTTTTCTGTTACCCGCAAGTGCTGGCTCGCCCGGAGCGCCTGTTTCCCTTCTCAGCTGGCTCGCCCTTAAGTCCCGTTTCCCATCCATCCTGGCTCGCCCATAGTTCCCGTTCCCCATTAGTCCTGGCTCGCCCAATAGAACCGTTCCCCATTCTACCTGGCTGGTCGCCCTTATCCCCCGTTACCCTTGCTGGCTGGCTCGCCCTGCTCTGCTGTTCCCCGTCAGTACTGGCTCAAAACGGCGTCGAGCTACCACCTTTCATGTCCGGTCCTCGCTGCCCGGGAGGCGGTCCCTGTGTCACCTGCATTTGCGCATCCTGTTCGAGAAGCTGCGCCCCGGTGGAATAGAAGGTTAAGCAGTCGGCGCAGATATCATAAAAGATTACAAGAGTATTTACTTTGAACGTAGGTGTCATGATTTTCATTACTTTGGCCTGGTCGATCAGCGGGACTTGAAGAACGGCTCCTTTCGGAAAAGCGTCTTTAGAGAGCTTCCCATCTATTTTGAGCTGCGCAATAGTCCCCGCTATCAGCTTTTTCTTAGAGCCGCAGACAGGACAACCCGGGTCGCTAACTTCGATGTCTTTGTTTTCTTCGGTCATAGTTCCTCCATTTTATTTTTTTCCCTGATTGGTTTGTTCATGGCGTTCTCTCCGTGGGTTTGTCGTAGAGCCAGCGCCCCTCTTTGAGCTCATTTTTCAACCGAGCTTGATAGATTTTCTTTTTGGTTGATTTCTTCCCCGACGGCAGCTATCTTAGTTTCGAGTTCGGCTTTTTCTTCCGGTGTATGAGGCCTAAAAGACATTAGCCTTTCCTCCTTCTAAACATAGATATTAAAATCAGGCCGACGATAATGAGGATAGTCACGCTGAATATCGATAGAGTCATATCCAAGTCCTACCCGTATTCACTTTCGACCAAAATCGTTTAATCATGTGCAAGCTCCATAAGCTCTTTTTCCCACCAATAGGAATTCGGACACACATGACAGAAGAACTTTTCTTCCTGGCTGAGGCACTTCCGGACTTTCTTGTTGTCTTGAATATAAAGGCACTCTGTCATGCTCAGCTCTTTCATCTGCCGGTTCAGGTCTTTCAAAACCTCGAGGGCGGCCAGGTACTGGTCGAGAGCCTTCTCTCTCGCTTCCCCTGGTCCCATGGCGATGATTTGCTGGTGGGCCTTGAATAGTTTATGGTTACCTTTGATAACCCTGAATTTCAGCTCTATCTTCGGATCGCCGGGGGGATGACACCGGCCGCACACCCAGCTGGTTCCATTAAACCACCAATCCGTAGATTTACAGACGGGACAGGGGTCAGGCGGGAAAATAGCTATACTTTGTTTTTCCATTCTCTCCCATCACCTTTCAGACCTTTCAAGATTTCCTTCTTAGTAGGATGCCACCGATCACTCTCTATTTTTTCTTCGGCAACATGCATAGGCATCACAAGCCCGCTAACATCGTCTCCGGCCAGGAATTCTACCGGCTCTTTGACACCCCTGACTCTAAATATTATCGTAGAAGCATCTTCGACTATTTCACAGAGACGCTTAAGCAACCTCGGACTGAAAACTATATATCCCTTCGGTTCGCTTACAGGATAGAGGTTGTCGTATTGAGGGAAATTTCCCTTGATCCCCTTAACCTGAAATTTGGCTTCCTCATATCAATGCCGTTCTCCGATGTGATAAGTAAGTTTTCCGAGACTAAGGCCGAGCTGGCTTTTCTCAATGTCTTCCCGGGGATCAGCATGGAGCCATTACCTTCGATTTTCACTGCTTTCCTGACGAGCATATACCCATCTGCCGCGGCGATCTCACCGTCTTCGATTTTCACGCAATTCAGGACCGGGCGGCCCGGTTCTTCGTTTACACCTTTAGCGACTTTAAGTGCAGAACTATCTAATACTACTTTCATTTCCTTTTAGCCTCCTGATGGTTTCTTTCTTGATATCTTTTTCAAAGTCGATGAGCCAGACAGGGACATGGCCGCGGCCCGGTTCTTCAATATTCTCCCAAAACGGGGCATCGTGCCACTCACTATTTACCCTGTGCACCATCCAGCTGGTTTCGACAAAGGGAATGTAGCTGTCAAACTCGGGTACATCGTACCATCCTGCTTCTTGCTCTGAGTGGGCTGCTACGTGCATGGCGATATGGGCCAGGACACCTTGCAGGAACTCTTCCGGCGTAGTAAACGAGCTTTTCCTGGCTATGTAAGTAGACGAGTCGTCAAGCCAGCAGATGCCTCCTAACGGGTCCTCAGTTTCCAGTGGGTACATTAACGTGACGCATCCTTTAATCTCTCCCAAGGATATCACGTCCCATAGTTATAGGCACTCCTAGGGCTCTGAGAATATCCAACGCTTTTTCCTTAGCCATCCCACTTCGGCAGATATCAACTATCCCCGCCGGGTTCACGGTAAAGGCTTTTGTCGAGATTGTCTCACGCATTTCCGTACTCATTCCTACCGCGTGCGATTTCCATAGTCTTTTTCTCCACGGCGTACTCATCCCATTCTAAGTAGTGTAGAAACTCGTGAATCAGGGTTTCCCTGAAATCAGAGACGTCGCCGGCATAACCAACTATCATGCTTGGGAAGATAGGTCTCTTTCCCGTTTTGAAAGCATATCCATGTTGTAGCTTATCGCTAGCAAATATCCTTATTCCAATATAATCTACTTTGTCGACTTCAGCGCCAAGACTGCGATAGACAAGGTCCAGGGTATCCTGAACGAACTCAAACACATCGCCCAGGCTTTCTTTCAACTTCCTCTCAAGTTGTTCATCTTTATAGGCGACTCCGTCTATCACCTTATCTATTTTAATCTCGAGCCTTGTGCTCATTCTTATACCCAGAGCTTTCTCTTTGAAAGCTCTCCTTTCCACTTGAAATCTTCCCACGAGCAGGAACGCCAGACAAAGGGAACGCCGGCCCATGCGAAAAGCTTCTCGATTTCACCTTCGGCCCAGCCCGGTGGTGTAAAATTCCGTTCCAAGGCGTCGAGTGGGCGGTACCGCATGGGGTACGGTGAGGTGCCCAGCCCAATTAAATACTCGATCTTCTCGACCGCTTCGGAGAATTTCGTGCCGGGGAATCCGATAAGGCAAAAGACTATAATCCGTCTGTAATCAACACCTTTCCCGTGGAGGAATTCAGCGGTCTCTTTAATAGCTTCTCTCTGCGCCGGCGTATCGTAGGCAAAGCGCCAGGCTTCCAGGTGTAGCTGGCTATAAAGCCGCCAGTACTTCTCAGGGTCCTTCATGAAGATTCTGTCATCGAAGCCGGAGTTCAAGTCAAGGTTCTTCACGTGCTTAAGCTTCTCGACAACGAGCTGCTGGTGGGCCCAGCTGGTAGCCAGGATATTGTTATCGCAGACGTAGGGGTTCTTACCGACTGGTATGGAGAAATCATCATACTCAATCATCTTACGACCCTCGAGCCTGGGCACCAAGCAGAACTCACAGTTACGCGGGCAACCCCGGCTCGTGAAAGTGGCAAAGAACTTGTTGCCGGGAACATGCTCAAAGCGTTCGTCAAGCCCCAGATGTGGTGTTACCCCCGTGTTTTCTACTATATATTGTGGCAGCGCTGTCGCCGCCGGCCCGCCTATCTCCAGTTCGACGCCGTTCTGCCGCAGCAGGTTGGCATCCTGATAGAGTTTGGGCAGGTCGTAGGTAAAGATGACCGATAGGTACGCTTTATCGGCTTGCATGGCCATCATGTCGGCTCTCGGGCTGAACAAGACATCGTGACCCTCCCGTTTGAACTTGACCAGCATCTTGTGCGCGGCCAGGTTGTAAGTCGGGTATGAAGAATTAATCACCGCTATTTTACTCATCTTATAAAAGCTCCCGCACGTTCGATTACGAAACCGCCGAGGACAAGATAATCTCCCGGCGCATCACAGTGAGAGTATAATTCGATATTAAGAATCTCATTTTGAACTATAACAATTGGTTCGGTAAACCAAGCTTCCATCGTAGAGCATAGCGGCGTGATTTTTTCGTCATTACCGCTTAATTCGTCCAGAACTTCCCTGGCCACCGGGTCCATTAAAACCTTCTGTAAATTTTGCAAGATCGGAAGTCCACCATAACACGATTCCAGTTCAAATTGAGCTCTTTTAGCGCCGGAGTAGAATGATATCGAGCTTGTTTTAGGAGTTAAGGATAACTGAAGGCATTTATATATCGATATGATTATATCAGGGCGGACAGAGTTGAACCATGGAACCCATTGATTCTCGCACAGTTTGGGGGTAGCCCACGACTTTAACCCGAGTTCGTCAGGTGATAGGTCGCGAACAATTAACTCAGCCCTGTTGTCTACCATTCCAAAATGCACAGCTTTCAGAAGGCAGGGTTCTATCGCCTGTTGTCTAAACGATTTTTTCTGTTCGGGAGAAAGATCACTCCCGGGTATCGCATAACTCATTTCTCACCATCGAGCCATTGGAATTCGTTGGGCTTTATACCCAGCATTTTCCCATTGGTAGCAATTACCGATACTGCCCCATGCGGGTTTACATAGGCGTCATAAACGCCCGCCGGAGCGTGGGTAGCTTGAAAGGGAAAGTCGCCTCGTACATCGTTCATTAAAATAATTCGCCTACTTGATTTTTCCATCTTTCCTCTTTTCCCTCATTTCCTCTAATCCTTTTTTCACTTCGGGGAAGAGCTCTCCCATGGTCTTTTCCAGGGCTGGTTCTAATGGATGAAAGTTTCGTACTCCATCTCTAATGTTATGGACAACCGAGGGAGTTGGTTCGACCTTCTTCCTTTTATAAGCTCGCTTGACCTTTTTCCTTACTGCGGGCCTCGGGTGCCAGAGGCGCTCCAGCTCTTCCCTGGTAATTTTCCGGTGCAGGTCTTTTTCGAGCTCTTCCCAGCTCTTAATGCAGAGGTGGCATAGGAGAACTCCGCGATAAAGTCTAACCTGGAATGCATGACCTGGCCCGACAAATATCCCGCACCCCGGGCACGTCGGATGACCTATAATAGAGTGCCGGCAGGTTTCGCAGATGCCCGTTTTCTTTCGGAAGTGGTCATATCCCATCCTGCGTGTCTTGCCACAATTAGGACAGAGGAGTGTTACGAAAACACATTTCTCGTCCCACTTTTCTCTCATGAGGGCGCCGCATTTACACTTAATTCCCTGTTCCATTCTTTCTTCCCAGCTCTCTGGTCCTACGCCTTACCTCGAGAGGCGGCACGCGCCGCCAGCCTCTCTGTTTCGCTGCTTTGGTTGAAATATGGCTTCGATGTTTCCTGATTCTATCTATCATTTTCCTCCCAGCTTCTTTATTAAATATGGGAGTAGCGCCGCACCCGCCAGGGCTCCTACAGCGGGAGCGAGAGATTTATTGGAGTTTACATGGCTCTTTTCCCGTCCGGCCAAAGTATCGAGTACATCTTTTGGAACGTCCAGCCAGTCTCGGAGGCATTTGAAACTACAGAAATGAAACCAGGTCTCGTGTGCAAAGACGTGTACCTCAGCTTCTTTCGAGCACTGAAGACATTTCTCTTTCGGATACATCGGCATTAAGATCCCTCCATTTTTATCCAGCCTCGAAAGAAGAATATTGGGGGCCACCAGAGCCTGAGCAGTGGCCGCGGTACATTTTCACATGGTTCTTGCAACTCATGTCGAGCCGGAATATGAGACACCAGTGCTTTTTATTTCCAGATTTAATCAGCCCAATTGCCGGTAGGAACCAAGGTCCCGGCTTCCAGATAAAGGTTTTATCCATTTAATCTTTCCCCGCCAGAGTATCCAGTATCTTTTGAGGCGTATCTTTCTCGACCTTCTCAGTGATTTCCGGCTTAGGTAACCTCGGAGGTTTCACCACAGCCAGTTCCACCTCGGTGATTCTGCTTTTCCACTCTTCCCTGTCAAAAGGTATCTTTAACTTGTAGGCGAACTGGTTGGGTGCCAAGTTCTTTGGTTCAAATTTCAGCAATTTATAGCTGTTTCTAGCGCGCCCTACGGTAGCTATTACCCACACTTCGTCGTGTTCAATATAACTCAAAATTAAGCCTCCCCACTTGAGCCACTTCCTTGGGGTGGGTAGTATATTTGATTGATATGTCTGGAGCATCTAGCAAGAATACCTGCTCGCAGTTGGGGCAAATATAGTCGCAGGTATCTCTCAGGTCGGCATATTCTTGGGAGTCATGGTCTTGGTAGCCACAATAAGGGCAAGTTATGTAATCGTTAAGGCTGCAATCTATCTCGTCTAACATATCTCCCTCCTTATCATTCTGATCGCACGATGGCATTTAACCACCATTTCGGCAGGATATTTTGTGTGAGGGCCAAGAGCCTAGTAAACTGTTTATCTAAAATGTATGTGTCTGCATGGTCGTCCTTAGAGCGAACGGCCCGCCCGGACATTTGCACTAGTGTTTGGGCTGTCTTCAGGTTGTACCACCGGTGTCCACCGGGCAGCTCCATGCGAGCTTTTATCTGTCTATCCGACAAGTCGAGATAGGGCATCTTCGCTATAATTATACACCGGCAGGCTTCCTGAGGTAGATCTACACCTCGGTCAAAACTCGGCGAGATGAGTACGAGTGGCTCTGTCGAGTGCCGAAATATGTATAACATTTCTTCCCGATCCAGGGAAGTGTGCGTTATCAGCCTTTGCTGTGGTAGGTGGTTCATCAAATAATCTCGTATCTTGTAGCTCACGGTATGGATAAGCACTCGGTCGTTCGCATGTTTATCCAGGATCTTGATTATCTCATCGTTTAATTTCGGCAGTTCTGCCCACAATGTTTTTCTGGTCACGTTGGCCACCGGCTTGTAGTAAATTCGCCGGTTCTCCACCGGAAATGGGGAGTCCAGGCGGAGATAATCAAATTCCTCAATACCCATATCGGCGGCCAGGCTCTTTGGGTCGAAGATAGAACCGCTCATACCAAGAGCTCGGTCACCGTGGCGCCAGAGATACCGGTCGGCGTAGGGCGCCACCATGATCGGCTTGAATATTACTTTCCAGTTACTTTCGTCGCTATCATCGAAGGTGAAAACCCAGTCGTTGTTCACGAGCTCGCTGAAAGTCGCCAGTTTTTTGCCAAAGTTCTCCAGACGCTTGCTGCCCTTCTGCATTGTTATTTCCACGTCTGACCACTGTTCTACCGGGAGTACGAGCTGGCGACTGAGGGATTCCACCTTTCTCCCCACTTCAAACTGAGCATGGTCGGCCCACGCTACCCAGCCCATGGCATCTCTTAGGTTCGTGGGCGGTGACAATTTCATCCGTTTAAGCTGATTTTCCGAAAGAGAGAGCTGGATGAAGCTCATCAGTGAGCCTTCTAGCGAATCTATCTCATCTAAAACCAACAGGCTGCAGCCAGAAAACTGGCCGGGCCCGGACGTTTCTCCAAGAAAATAGGCATCGTTGAGCACCGCCACCGGAGCCCTGAGAGCTTCTTGTTTAGCTAAGAGGTAAGGACACGCAGCACAGACCCCCGTATGTGGATCCTGGTTATCGTTATGTGTACAGTCCTCCGCGGTGAAGTCCGGGAAATCGTTCTCTCTGAGCAGACACGGATAGTTTCTCCGGCCTTTTACCGCCCTGGCCATGGGAAACTCTTTAAGAATCTGATCCTGCAGCTGCTTGGTTTTTGTGACGTAGACACAGCGGTACCGCGGGTTCTCTTCTCCGCCCTTAAGCTGCTCGAGAGTGGCTTGTATCTTGGCGATATTGGAGTACGAGCCAATTCCGATTATAGACTTGCCGGTGCCGGTAGGACTATCCAGCAGAAACACCGGCTTCTGCGATTGAGTGATTGCCTCAATCGCCTCGAGCTGGCCGTCGCGCCAGAACTTAAATTTCTTGGGTAAATTCAGACTCCTGGGTGTTTGTATTTCCATAGTTTACTTCTTCTTGTCTATTAGCTATTGCAGCGATAGAGTATATTTCCAAAAATAAATACTAATGCTCAAATGGGAACCTATTTTTACGAGACTACCTCCATACTGTGAGACATACTCATTTGTGTGAATGAATACATCTACGGGCAAACACTTCAGATGGACCTCTTTCACATCAAGTCTCTTATGGTTAAAATTGGTATCCGTACCGCTTATATCTCGTCTTCCTTTAATAATTTGGCCTCCTCAGTAGCTTCACTGGCAAATAACCTACCGCCTCCGCTTCCAGAGAATTACCAAAGCTATGGCAAGGAGAGCAAACGCAGCGGAGAACGACAATATTATTACGGTCAGCCTTTTGTTGTATTCATCCTCCAACTGGGCAAGCCTTTCCTGGAGCTCAGCGTCCCCGTCGCCAATATTCTCATCCAGGCTTGACAGACGGCCGAGTACATACTCGTCCATATCCTCCAGGCCCTCTATCCTGCCAAGGTGCGTCCCAAGCTCTACCGACTGATTGTAGATATCGGTCTCATGCTCGGCAAGTTCATGGGTATGGTCATTCCCAACTATCTGAATTAGTTTAACAAGTCCTTCGGAGTTAGAGTAGATGCCTTGCCAAATATCGTTCAGGTAAGGAGCCATTGTGCTCATCACCAGTCTTCTAACTCCCATTGGAGAGGTACCGCTGCCGGCCGTACCAAACCTGGGTATTTCTCCGTTGATGAGCAGGCTTACGTCCCCACCTGCGTCAATATCAACATCCACTCCAGCGTCTCCTCCGGTTATGATGTCTATATCGACTTCCATTCCATCCCCATCAGCAGCTAACGCTGCTGTTGGTGTTAATAGCAAAACCAACACTATTAATGGTATAATAAAGTGTTTCATCTTTCACCTCCCTCCGTCGGGTGGCCTCCATCCTAAAGACAGAAGCCACCCGACCTGTCTAGTTAGCTGTAGTTGAGTAGTCAGGAATATTGAAGGTACCAACCCAGCTCGCGACGAAGTCAAAACTCGTAGCACCAGTCATGCCAGGAGCCATCGCCGTAGTCGTGGAGTTATTGCCTTGGGCATAAAGCTCCATAGTACCTGCGCCGTTAGCGGTAAAGTTCGCATTGGTGTAACAACCGCAACCAAAACCAAGCCTTACCTGCCCGGCACTCGCCTCAGAGCCCATACAGTCGAGGTCGGCGTCGCCGCCTCCGGTAGCGTTGATTTCGGCGTAGTTACCCGCTCCGCCATCCACATACCTTTGAAGCTCGTAGTAAGAGGAGCCGCTAACGGTTATATGGTCGTTAGCGTTCCAGCCGTAGTTGCAGTCCTTCATACTGGCGTAGTTGGTGCTCGACCTGTTCTGTAGGGTAGCGCAGCCATCATAGGTAAAAACGCTAGTGTAAGATTGCTGCCCAGCGCCCCCGTATGAGGTCTTAGCATCGGTTCTGTCAACAAGGAGAGACGCCATACCACCGCCGTTTAGGGAAGTATCAAGGGAGAAGGTGCAGGAGTCTACCCCATAGCCGTACGGATTATTGTTGTTGTCTACGGCGTGAAACTCGCCTACCTGGTAGTTGCTCCCTGAGTAGAAGTTGGCCGAGGCATCGTCGCCCGCTGTTACGGACCCACCTACCGAACCTCCGCCGTCCCAGTTTACGATGACCTCCGTGGGGTCAGCGGCCAGAGCTACGGAGCCCACGGCCAGGCTGGCAATAAGCGCCAGAGCCATAGCAATACCAAAAAGTTTTTTCATAGTTTATCTCCTTTCCTTTGAAGATTTTTTTCTGCCACCCGACCGACCACAGGTCCAGGCAGGCTATCGCTTTTTATCTTCATCCATGGCCTCTCTTATAACGTACGGGATATTGACGACTTTCATTTCATCGATAAATTCTTTTTCAGGTGTGTCATCTGCGAACTTCCAGCCGGGCCGAGCTATGCGGCCGCGACCAAAACAAGCCGGGCAGGGTAGAGTCTTATCCATATACTCAGCCTGAGCCTTTTTAACCACTTTTTTTCTTAACCGAGCTGCTTTGTTACCTAAAAAGATAGTTGCGATACCAGCGGCTAAGCAAATAGCAGTTAGTATAATGAAAACCCATGAGAAAGCAATCATCCCCCCTCCAGACGCTCCACAATATTTTTCATGATACCGAGGGTTACCGGTGACCCTACTCTCTTGATCCTCTCGACATCGGCCTGCTCGCTGGGGCCTGCGACGATAACTCCCATATAGGCTTTCCTCTGACCGGTATGTTCATCCTCCCCCACGACTATCCCGACAGTACCAGTGAGTGTCGTGAACCAAAATGTTTCTATCTCTTTCATCAAAATCCTCCCATCCAGATTAGTGTATGTGGTCTGGCGAGCGCTTTTTTTAACTCTTTTTCGTTGCCTGTTTCGCACCACCAACCCCGTACGTAATACAGGGAGCAGCCTGTCAATTGAGCTAATTCTTTTTGGTTGTGGACTGCTACAACAACCCGTTCTTGTTTATGCTTTTTGTTAAATAATTCTCCACCGTATACTTTTAACTTTCTCATCATCCCATTTCCTTTTCTACTTTGGCCATCCTTTTTTCGAAAGCTTTCTGAGCCTGGTCTCGTACTTTCTTCAGGGCCTCGGCATTGGTTTTCTTCCACTCATCGACCTGCTCCGGGGTATATGATTGATTAAGGAACTTTTCAAATTCTTGGGCCAGGCTAATCGCAGTGAAGATACCCGGGCCGCCGCCCCTGCCCTTATACCGGTTTATCGGCCACC
>Ga0307431_1001767_pt1 | contig 12058 bp, 13 predicted proteins | sample SalMarWE160170MG_FD_202155 | JGI IMG/M metagenome (GOLD analysis project Ga0307431, IMG submission 202155) | Salt marsh sediment microbial communities from the Plum Island Ecosystem LTER, Massachusetts, United States - WE1603-170 | ecosystem: Environmental > Aquatic > Marine > Intertidal zone >...
TGAGTTGACCTTAAAGGAGATAGCCAAGGTATTGGATTTAACGGAATCGAGGATATCCCAGATCCATACAGCGACAATAATAAAATTGCGGGCAAAGCTGAAGGCATATTACAAAGGTTCATAATGCCTCAGGATGATACTCACCAAGGTGATAGCGAGTTTCACGGAAGCAGGCGAGAGACACGAGGCTATGAAGGGGGTGCGTCTTTTTAGGATGATGGGGGTTCACACCAATGAACCGGATGAAGACGCCCGGAGAGAGCTTCAATAGATTTCTGGTGAGACAAACCGGCACTATCCTGGAACAAGCCGTGTGAGAAGAGGTAGCTGTGACTTTGTGTGAGCGTAAGGCTATGCGTCGCAATGGGACTTGGGCATCGGTCCGTGAGGCGGATGAAGATTGCGGTTGCAGCATGTATAAAACCCTGCAATAGAGATTTCCGCTGCCAAGGTTCAACCGATGCACGTTCACTCACTCATCATTCCTTTGTACCAGAGTAAGAAATGTGCCTTTCTCTCCTTCAGCATTTTCTTTAATGTGCCGAATAATCAGGTAAGAGCACCCTGTATCGACAGAGGCCGTATGATGTTCCTGGATTGCTGTTCGCTCTATCCGGAAGATCAAGACTTCTGGCACAAGAAAAGAGCGTAGGAATGGATTGAGCTGCTGTACGGTTCTCCATCTTCAGGGCAGCTTCGTTCAAGGTAGGCATTGTGGCGGAGGCAATGATGAGCAGCACGGAGATACATTCTATTTTGGGACAATCAGATTCTGTCAAAGAGCTGTATTCGGTCAGGAAGCAGGCCCTGGAACCGGGCCAACAGCTTATGACGCAGCAAATAAGGGAGAATAAAAAGCAGGAAAAGGAAAAGCTGAGGCAGTTTGAGCCTGAAGAAAGGATGGAGGGTGAGAAGGAGGAGGAAGGAGATGGCGAGGATAGGCAAAAGGGAAAGGAGCAATCAGACCAGGAATTGAGCCCCTCGGAGGGTACGCTCATTGACATTAGGATTTAAGCATGTCTCTCAACGGGCTCCTGCCTGTGATACTCGCTCAGAGAAGGATTGATGTTGTCTCGATGGTTATCTTTTGTGCGATGCTCAGAAAAAGGTTAACTGCCTTCCCTTTCGAAATCAACGATCCTTGAAACCTTGTCCTCAAGGACCATGACCTGCTCGACGATTAGTTTCAGGTCCCTCTTTTTTGGGTCGTCCTCAGGGGTCTTTTCATACAGCCTCCGCGAAAATCCGCCGATTATGGTAAGGGAATTCCTGCACTGATCGGCAACCTTATCGGCCATTTTACCTAAGGCAGCGAGCCGTTCCGCCTCAATGAGTTGTTTGCCTTTTTCATCAAGCTCTTGTGTCCTCTCTTGAACCGTTCTCTCAAGTTGCTGGCTGACTGCATATGCCTTGCCATAGAGCTGGGATATCCTGATTGCCGTGCCGATCTGATTGGCGATAATGTAAATGAGGTCGTTGAATCGTTCGTGAAAGTAATTCTTTTTTCTGGAAGACGTCACGAGAACCCCGATAATCGTACCCTCTGCTTCTATGGGAGTTACCGCAAATGATTGGATGCTTTCGCCGACCAGGAGGGTTGTTGAAATGGGCTTATCGATTTTTCCGGCGTCATTGATGATGATCATCTTTCCTGTCAGAAAGCACTCGCCTGAATAGCTATCGGAAGTTGGTTTTCTGGTTGCTGTTTCAACGAATTTCTTACTCAACCCCCTCTGGCTCGTAATCCTGAGGTTGCCGTCCCTATCGAGCAAGCGGATCGAGCATGCATCAAGACTGAATCGGCGTGTAAGGAGCTCCACGATGGCATCCAGCACCTCCTGGAGGTGAAGACGGGAGGAGACGGTTCGAGTAATCTCAAGGAGTATCTCGTGCTTCTGTTCGCTTTCCCGTAATTGTCGTGCAATTCCCCGAATAGCCCGTGAAAGGTCCTCCCCCTCATCAGAAGGCCGTAAGAAAAGCTCCTCTAGGTTGCCTTCATGGAGCTTGCCCAGATCTTTGGTAAGGGCCTTGAGCCGCTTTGCTGCGAAGATATTCAGGAGCAGGGAAACCAGCAGAGCCCCAGCAAAGAGAGCAAGGACAGGGCCGAGGAGAAACGGGGGCCTATGAAAGAGGTGGAGGCAGAATTCCTGGAATAGGAAAAACATACATAATGCAGCGCCTATACCGATTAGACAATAAAATAAAGCCTTCTGCTGTCTTGACATCTCAAACGCCGCCCACTCATAGATCTAAGCGGAAGGTTGCTTCATATATCTTGCCAGGCCTTCTCGTAGGCGCTATCCTATGACAAAGTTCTTAAAATCGCAACCCTTCTCTCAAAATGACGTCCTCCGGGCTTGCATTCTTTACCCAAGGGTTTTTGCATCGCGGGCATTGGTGCGGGATTGGAGAGCTCGTGGAGGCAAGCTGCCCCTCTACAAAGGCAGACTACCCCCTCAGGAGAGACGCATGCACCCTGAATAGGATTATACCATTACCTCAAAGGCACGCATGTCTCCTTCTTCAACTGTTCCGCCGGCTCTGTAAGGAAAATGACAGGAATTCCTGGATCAGTCTTCCCTTCGGGGTATCCACACTGAACGAGCTACTCCTTTGTTACCTGGAAACCCTATTTTTTCTATGGAAATGAATCCCTGACCGGGATCTCTTAGTGGCTTCTTTTCGATGCCTTAAGGGGATTGAGCTTATGGTTATCGTCCACATGATTTCTCTTCACGTGGGTACCCATGTTGCACATCCCATTTTTCCATTTAGCGGAAGGGTCTAAAAAGTTCATGCAGAACTTACCGGTAGGATATTCGACGATTCTCTGACAGCCTTCACACTGCTCAACAATAGTGTGACACTTGCCTCCATTGAATTGACATCCTTTCTTGGTCATGAAAGCACATTCATAACCTGGGCGTACCGTTGTACAAACCATGGGAATCACATCCTTTCTCTTTATATACTTAGGTTTCTTACGTGCCCTTTGCTCAATGAGAAGAGCAAAAGACCAATGTATATGCCCGAACGTAACGGCATTGTCAATATAATTTTTTGCCGTGTTATTTTTTGCCGCCACAATAAGGATCTTTTCTTACATGTCCAGGTCTTGTTCCACCCTGTCTTTTCAAAGAGCTTTTCGTGTTGCCTGCCCATAATGCAACCTCTCAGTAAGCTCGGCAATGCTTTGCTGCGAATACGATAAGCCGTTATTGCAAGGAGCAGAGCGAGGTAAGATCTCTTGCGAGATATCTGGATCTAAAACGAAGCGGGTTTACAGATGACCTCTTTTACCTTGAGGTCAAAGAAGGCATGGGTATTGGCCGCCCTCAGTACCAGTGCTGTGTCCACACCTTCTACGGTTCCACCGATGGAGACGATGTCCTCATCAGTCCTGACGAGCCCTGCATCTGCTGCCATGAGTGCGATCTCAATGGCCACCTTGGTTCCTTGTCCGAAGGTCCTTAACGTATAGGCAATGACCTCATCAATCTGATAGGTGCCTGTTTTATTCCTGAATGCCCTGCCCACCCCTCCGAATGCATGCTCGGAGGTCAACACCTGCGCCCCCCTGCTCAAGAGATACGTCCTTTCCTCTTCAGGAAGCTCCTGGTAGTCGGGTTCTTTAAAGCCTGTCACGTGGGTAACAACGATTATGGAAAAATCGCTCCCGAACAGGTCAAGGGCCTTGCGGGCCGTTGCTCCGCTGCAGCTGGATACCAAAATTTTGCCTATGTTCAGCTCCTTTGCCCGTTTTTTTGCCGCTTCAAGGGCTGCATCCGTATTGATCGGACCTGACTCTGTGAAATAGCGGCATACCACCTCGTCAGAGCGCTCATTTCCTTCGGGGATCAAGGGTTGTTTTTCAGGTGCCATTACGCCAGGTTCCGAAAAGAGCTTTTTAACGGCATCCTGACCCTTGGCAAGGAGCAGATCATTAAGGTGCTTGAACTCCTTCGGCATGGTTATAATCCTTGCCTTTGGAAGGATCTGGAGGATCCTTTTTGTGGCTGTGTCTTTATCCACCGCGTTTGTAAAGCAGACCGTTGCCTTCATATCTAAAAAAAGCTGCAGTTGCGATAATGTCTTAAGGCTTGGCATGGAAACGCCTGCCGTTCCCGTGCTCAGAAGATCGAGGATGCCGTCGGTGATGATCACCTCTTTGAAGTTCTTCTGCATGTTAAAAATCCCTGTTTCTAGATCGCTCTCCTCATGGCAGTATTCCCGGCCTTCCTCCCTGATCTTCCCGTCAACTTCCGCTGATTCGATTGTCAGATATTGAATCCCAACGATCAGAAATCCCCTCATAAGGGGAAATGCCAGGGCCTTTCTCTCAGGGCAGTATCCGATCAGCTTTTTGGCCAGCAGGTCATTGAAAACGGTTCCATGGTCGATCCCCTTCAGATCGCAGAGATAGCCACCGGCTATTTTCCCAAGGTCTTTCTCCTTGAGCATCATATTGAAGAGATGGTCAAAGTTTATGATGCTTTTTGTATCTTTTTCCTTCATATCGAGCTCCCTTTTTTTAAATGAAAGGATAGCATTAACCACAAAGAGTAAGATTGCAAAGAACCAATTTTTTGCTTTCCGCTGGAGGGACAGAAAACAAAAGGATTTATCCCGTCTCTATGATCGTACTGCCTCACTCATTACTATCCATTGTCGGTACAATTTATAAAAGGACCGCAGTACTTGTACCTCGCCGTTTTCTCAGAGGCAAGGCAAACACTCATACTCTTTACCTCGTTTGGACCATTGTCCCTATTTCCCTATTATCTTGACCAAGGCCCTCGTTGATGGCGCTCTCCTTCAGACACTGTTCTACCTGGGGCGTGATATTGACGAAGGTCCGTCTTGTGGGTATAGTAAACCACAATTCCTTTCGATAGCTTTTCATATCCATCTCCTATCTAGATTCTTCATAATAGATCAAGATCGTAGTGTGTGGGTAGCGTTTTTGAAGACATCTCAGGCAAGATGCAGTCGAAAAAACTTGGTTAGATCTCATACCACGATTTCCAAAAGAAACTAAATGTAAAAGAGCAGGGGCATGTCTTTTTTTCCTTTTTCCTGCGGTCATGACGTACCAGATTGGATCTCTTGATCGATCGTATCATTATAGTTTTTTGAAAACTATTCCTGGACGCTGCCGAAGGCCCAATACGTACCTGGGTGAGACCTATGTCCATACATCGAGTAATTTCAAAAATCTAAAATATTACGATCGATCAATGTGCCTGGCTGCTGTTTCCCTGTAGCTCGATAGGGGAGTTCGATCCTGAACAGTGGGTTCACGATTTACCCTTCACACCGCATTTCCCTTGATTTTGGCCGAGATTGATGTTAGATGCACACTCAAAAGGAGGATGAATAGACGATGATAAGCGATTCTGATCAGGTAATGGAAGAAATGCAGGCATCCATCATTGAAGATGCCAGGAAGACCTATTCGGAACAGGTAATCCAGAGGTGGATAAATCCCCGGCAGATGGGAGAGATACGGGATCCCCAGGCCTATGGACAAGGGGTTGGGCCCTGTGGAGATACATTGAAGATATTTCTTAAGATGGAAGGTGACAGGATCATCGATGCCAGGTTTCTTACCAGTGGATGCATGACCACCATTGCCGCGGGCTGCATGGCCTGTGAGCTCGCCATCGGAAAAACCTGCAAGGAGGCATTCGCCATCGGTCAGGAACTCATCCTGGAGAAGCTCGGAGGGCTCCCGAACGAGAGTGAGCATTGCGCCCTTCTGGCAGTGAACACCTTGCGGGCAGCCTTGAGCGACTATATGGATAAAAAAGATCAGCCCAGGAAGACGCTCTCCGAAAAGAAATAGACCATGGAGGACTACAAGACCCGATACAAGAACGCCACCTTTACCAGGGAAAGGATAGAGCTCGACGGCAAGTATTTTGAAAACTGCGAGTTTAAGGATTGCCTGATCGTCCTGGAGAGGGGAGAAACAGGGATAAGGGGAAGCAGGTTTTTAAACTGCAAGCTGTTACTCAGGGGCAATGCCTATACGGTTGGGAAGATAATAAAACTCTTTACCGGCAAGAGCCCCCTCAAGGTATTGGATTTCGATGCGCCCCTGTTTGAGGAAAGGGAAGGCGCTTCTTTATAAAGAGGGTAGTTCCTTGAGGCCGATCGTTTTTCGATAGCGCATACAGTTTGCATTGTCGTTGTAGTGATCAAGGAACGATAACCGCCCTATGTTCCTGTATGCCTTTTCCCGGGACCCCTCTAAGGCGGCATCCCCGGCGATCACGTGGAGGACCCTCCCGCCGTCGGTTATCAGGCCCTTGTCCTGATCCTCCCTGACCCCTGAAAAGCAGACGGCTATTCCTCGCTCGATCTGATCAAGACCTACCACCTTATGGCCTTTTCCGTAACGAGCTGGATACCCCTTATTCCATCCCCTGCTCGCCTTTGAGCGGCCCTCCATGGCAACCACATCCACATAGTATTGGCTGTTCCAGACAGGCTGAATCTGATCGAGCGTTCCTTCCCACACTGCCATGCCTATCTCGAATAGATCGGTGCTTAATTTACGGGAAAGCACCTCCCATTCGGGATCACCATGCCGCACGTTGATCTCAAAGACATCCAGGTTATGATACGGGTCGAGGTTGAGGCCGAAGTAGAGGACCCCCTTGTAGTTCCATCCCAGCCCTAGGTCGCCCCGGTTGTAAATCGCATTCACCGTGGGGTTCACGATCTCTTTGATGATCCTGTTGACGAGCCACGGGCTCACCAGTTTGTGCGGGGCATAGCATCCTGTGCCGCCGGTATTGAGGTTGCCGCCGAATTCCCTGATCGCGTTCTCGTCGTCAAGATCAAAGGCCCTCTTGTAGTCCTGGACGAACATCTTTAGGGGAAGCGCCTGTTTGCCGTCCAGGTACACAAAGAAGGAGATCTCGGTGCCGTACTTTCTCTCTTCGATGACGACGCTATCGCCGGAACTGCCGAATATCTTCTCCACCATAAGCTTATCAATGGCGCTTTCCGCCTGGGGGACGTCATCGCACCCGATGGCTCCCTTTCCTGCTGCGAGCCCGTTTGCCTTGACAAAGACCTGGTAGCCGATAGTTCTCACATATTCTTTGGCCTTCTGGGGATCATCAAAGATCCTGTATTCGGGTTTGGGGACCCCGATCTCGCGCAGGACATCATCGGTAAATGCCCGGTCGCTCTCGATTCTCACGTACTGCCTCATTGGGCCGATAGTCCTGATGCCGTGTTCATTCAGTATATCCACCAGTCCTTGTTCCAGCGGATTCTCAGAGCCGATATCAACGAGATCAACCTTATTTTCCAGACAGAATTTTGCGACCTCGGTGAAATCCCGTATGTCGAAACACTCTATGAGACCTCTCTTGCCCTTTTGGGTATAGGCCACGCCGGCATTGCCGGGCGCGAAATAGACCTTGTCCACGTGCTGGCTGTCTCCGTATTTATCGGCGAGGCTTTGATCCCTGCCTCCCGTACCGTACACGAGTACCTTCATGATTGCCTCCGGAAAAATGATGTTGTCTTGGTTTGCCTAAAAAAACACATCCTGTGGGTGTTGTCAAAAAACATGGCTTTGACGGTCATGGTTCTTTGCTTCGCAGGGAGTGATGGCCCGCCCGGTGCGACTTGTTAAAATACGCAAATGCCCGGACTCTATTCATAGGAGCAACCATGAGGAGAAGAGTGCCTTTCTATAGGTCTGGGCCAGGGAGTATTGGAGGATTGGAGCATTGGAAACGATAAAAGCGGATATTTTCCACGCATGGTCCATCGGAAATCGTGTTGGGGAGGCCTTACCGGCTTTCAAAACCCCTTTTCTCTATTCCAGTCCACCGCTCAATTACTCCATTTATCCCTAACTCCATTACTCAAATACTCCACGTCTCCACCACTCCGGCATTCTTTTAATCCGGGGGCGGATATTTGCCCCTTTTCAAAGCCTCCGAACGAGGCTGCTTCCTCTGGGCGTCAAATATTTCCTCGCATATCAGAAGACGAGCTAGTATTGTCTGAATCGACTGGCGGAGTATAGGGGGATTGCCGGGGATTGTCAATGCAGATTGGGTGGAGGCGCCCATTTGAGGTTGTCTTTTTGCCATATTCTGGTATACTTCCTGGACATATCTGGAGAATGGTGGATTTCTCGAGGAGAGCGTTTACATGGTCAAGATCGGTGTCATCTCAGATACGCACCTCCATGAGGTAAGCCCGGCGTTGATGGATATTTATGAGAGCTACTTCTCCGATGTGGATATGATCTTTCACGCAGGAGATCTCGTCTCCCTGGAGATCGCCGAATACCTGTCTCAAAAGCCTCTCCGCGTGGTTCAGGGGAATATGGATACCATGGATGTGAGGGATCGGTTCCCTAAGAAGGAGGTTATTGAGGTAGAGGGTTTTCGTTTGGGCCTTATCCATGGGTGGGGATCCCCCTTGGGGATCGAGAGAAGGATACGCTCTGAGTTTGTAGGTGTACACGCTCTAATCTATGGGCATTCGCACAGGCCCTCGAATCATACTGATAACGGGGTTCTCATCTTTAACCCCGGAACTGCCACCGGCTTCAGGATAGCAGGATCCAATTCTATCGGGATTATGGAGATAGGAGACGAAATCAAGGCAACGATCATTACCATTTGAGGAAAGATGATGGAGATTCTCTGGGCGCCATGGCGGATGGAGTATGTTGCTTCAAGCAACGAGAAAGGTGAGTGCATCTTTTGTCCGGGAAATGACAGGAGCCGCGATGAGGAACGGTTGATCCTCTCCGTGGGAGATCGGAGTATTGTGTTGATGAATAGGTATCCTTACATAAGCGGTCATCTTCTCGTAGCACCGGTGCGCCACGTTTGCGCCCTCGATGCCCTTACCGATGAAGAAAAGCTGGATCTCATCAGCATGGTTGAGAAGGCCGTGGGGATCTTGACGAAGGCCATGAATCCCGGTGGATTTAACGTCGGCTTGAACCTGGGAAGGATAGCCGGTGCCGGTGTTGAGGACCATATACACTTCCACGTTGTCCCTCGGTGGAGCGGGGATACCAATTACATGACCGTTGTTGGGGAGGTGCGGGTAATCCCGGAGCATATCCGGGCCACGTATAAAAAACTGCTGCCACTTTTTCACAACGAATAAGGGGCGGCTCGTGATGTTTGAATAATCTTGTGAAGCTTCACCTCAGGCCAATAACCAGTGAGCTTGACGTAGAGGAGGACTGGATAGGAGCGGGTGGAAGCGAGAACGGGAAAAAGGTGCATGTAGCCGATCGGCTTCTAACAAGAGGGGAGGAGGATCTATGAAACACATAAAGGCTATTGTGAGCATACTGATCATGTTGTTGGTGATAATCCTTATCGTCGAGAACCTCGGGCAGCTTTCCAAGGCCTTAACTCTAAAGGTGGATCTCCTTTTTTGGTCTCATGAAACTCCCCCCATGGCCTTTTACCTGGTCATGATTATTGTATTCTTGCTCGGGGTGCTTATCGCCGGTTTCTTAGGGATATTCGAGCGGTTTCAATTAAAGAAAGAGATACGGACGCTCTCGAGGGAGAAGGTTGCAAAAGAAAGGGAGATAGAATCCCTCAGAAGCGCACCCGTTTATGAGGCTAAAAAGGAAGATTCAGAGCGCGAGCAAGAAGAAGAGATTATGATGTGATGAATGTGAGTATGCCGAAACGGTCATCGCATTTTGCTCTGACGGCCAAGCGTGTTGAGGAGGGTATCCATCGTACCGCTTCCAATCCTCTGGCTCTCGGCAGGAAGAAGGCTCTTACATGATTTGGCGATCCTTAGTTTCAAAGCATGCGCTGATTTCAGTTTTCCTTTGCCTCTTTTTTGCCCTTTTTCTTGCCCCCTCTGCCCATTCCAGTCAACCCTTATCCAAAGATTCAGCTCAAAGGCTTTTCCAGGAGGCACAGGATTGCTTCAAAGGGCTGTATAAATCCGCGAACAAGAGGAAATACCGCCACTACTGGGAGAGATGCATAACGCGCCATGAGAGGGTCTACAAGGGCTTCCCGGATACCGATGAAGCAGTATGGGCGCTGTACAAGGCAGGCAAGCTCTGGGCCGATCTCTCGCGGTACTCAGGCAAGAGCTCGGACCTCGATCAAGCCATTGCGATTTACCGGGAGCTGGCCAAGAGATACAAGGCCCATAGATTAGCCGATGATGCCCAGTACAAGTTGGGAGAGATATTCTGCCACCATAAGAAGGATTCACGGCAGGCATATATAGAGTTCCTCAAGGTAGAGATCAACTTTCCGCAGGGCGATATGGCTCCTAAGGCCTCTCTGATGCTGGATAGGCTGGAGCGTATCCTCGGAGAGAAGAAGGCTTCACGGGAGAAGGGCAAAGCTGAACCTAACAAGCTGCAGCAGATGGTACGGGTCGAGGATATCAGGCACTGGTCGACTCCGACCTATACGAGGGTGGTCATAGACTTGGCGGGTGAGGTGAAGTACAAGGGACACCTTCTGAAAAAGGATCCGGATCTCAAGAAGCCGAGGCGCCTCTATGTGGATTTGGGCAACGCATGGATTAACAAGGAGATAGAGACCTCTATCCCGATAAAGAATAATTTGCTGCGAATGGCCAGGGCTGGGCAGTATGATAAACAAACCGTAAGAGTGGTGCTTGATATCGATAACATGGTGGGGCACAAGATATTTCATCTTTTCGATCCGTTCAGGATTGTGATTGACGTGCAGGGTGAGGAAACAAGATCCGATAAGGCAGCAAGCGCGGAAGGGCCTCCTGAAAAGAAGGTGAAAGGAGCCGGGGGACACGAGGAACTATCCCTGGCAAAACAGCTGGGTCTCAGGGTAAGGAGGATCATTATCGATGCCGGTCACGGCGGGAAGGATCCGGGTGCTGTCGGGAGGAACGGGATGAGGGAAAAAGAAATCGTGCTTAAACTCGCCCGTATCCTGGAGGGAAAGATTCGAGATAAACTCGATTGCCAGCCGGTGCTTACGAGAACAAGCGATATATTCTTGGCTTTAGAGAAGCGAACTGCACTGGCCAACATAGAAAAGGCAGATCTGTTTATCTCCCTTCACGTCAATGCGCATAGGTACAGCAATGTCCAGGGTCTGGAGACCTACTTCCTGAATATTGCCCTGGATGAAGACAGCATGAATCTGGCTGCAAGGGAAAATGCCACCTCTACCAAAAATATCAGCGATCTCCAGGTGATCCTCAATGACCTCATGCTCAATACCAAGATACATGAGTCGAGCAGACTGGCTGACTTCGTGCACCGGGGCTTGATGAGCGAGGTTAGGGAAGGATACAAAAATGTTACGAGCAGAGGCGTCAGGCAGGCGCCGTTCTATGTGCTGATCGGTGCCGAGATGCCTGCCGTCCTCGTGGAGATAGGCTATATCACCAACCCAGTCGAATGCAAGCGGCTGGGGAACGATGCCTACCTCACGAGGGTTGCCTCAGGAATAGTAAAGGGCATTGAGCGCTACATAAAGGATATGGAGGCAGCCTATAAAGGAGGATAGACAAGGGTCGGAGTTTCGAATCCTCTCATGTGGATGAACGGATAAAATAACGGCTGGCTCTCAGTAAGAATTGTTTGACTTTCTCGCTTCTTATATATTCTCATCTCAGAAATACTGTATCAAAAAGGAAGCGACAATGAACAAACCGAGGGGCGTACTTTTCATTTTTTTGACACTCCTTATAGTACAGATAGTATGGTTTGGCGCCTGTGATTGGAGAAAAGAGCCGATTAAAATCGGGCTCTCAATTAATCTAAGCGGCCGTGGAGGTACGGCCGGAGAGTATATCCGTGACGGCGCTATGCTTGCCGTCGAAGAGATCAACAAAAAAGGGGGGATAAACGGACATCCCGTCTCTCTGTTGATAAAGGATGATAAGGATACGAACGAGGGCATTTTTCAGGCTGATAATGAGTTGATTGCGGAAGGTGTCCCGGTTATTATCGGCCATACTTACTCAGAAGCGACGCTTACGGCCTATCCTTATGTGACTTCACGCAATACACTCTTATTTACCCCCTTTACTA
>Ga0307431_1001768_pt1 | contig 12056 bp, 10 predicted proteins | sample SalMarWE160170MG_FD_202155 | JGI IMG/M metagenome (GOLD analysis project Ga0307431, IMG submission 202155) | Salt marsh sediment microbial communities from the Plum Island Ecosystem LTER, Massachusetts, United States - WE1603-170 | ecosystem: Environmental > Aquatic > Marine > Intertidal zone >...
TTTGCAGTATTCCATGTCCGCGATGTACCCATAGCCGCCTGGATCGGACTTGATGGCGCACTCCGGGCAGAAGATATAGCAGTTTCCACATTCAGTGCATGAGCCGCAGATGAAGCAACGCTGCGCCTCGGTAACCGCCTCCTCTTTCGAGGGGGATGCGATCACCTCCTGAAACCCCTTCAATCCTTCCTTCGGAGGAATCCTCTGGGAATTCGTACGAGAACGGTGGTCGAAATAGAAGGTGTTCATGTCCTTGAGGGCGACTACCTCAGAGGCCGGGTTCCTCCTTGGAAAAAGCATGGTTCCATTGATGCGGCCCAGGCTCACGTTCCCCCTCTCCCCCCACCTGAAACGGCCAAGGCTTCCTTGCTCCCGCTTTTCCCCTTGGAGGAATCTGTCAATGGCTATGGCGGCCCGTTTTCCGGAACCGATGGCATGGGTCACGGTGTGAGGTATGTCTATGATATCGCCGCCTGCAAAGAACTTTTGATGCGTGGTGTTGCCCATATCATCGGCCTCCACCACCCCTGCTTTGTGGGTGATAAAGACCGGAAGATCCTCTACCCTAGTGCCCTCTCCTACGGCCATGATCATGCCGTCGCATTGCATCTCGAAGAACTCTCCTGTAGGCGCCGGCCTTTTCCTGCCTGAGGCATCCTCCTCCCCGAGGGCCATCTTCTCAAGGCTGAGGCCGGTGATGCGCCCATTCCCGGCTATCTTTGCAGGGGCAGCAAGAAACAGGAATTGAACGCCCTCTTCTTTGGCCAATACAACCTCTTCCGGATGTGCCGGCATCTCCGCCTCTGTCCTTCGGTAGGCAATGGTCACATCGGCACCGAGCCTTCGCGATGACCTCGCACAGTCTATGGCGCTGTTTCCGCCACCAACAACCACCACCTCTTTCCCTATCTTCGGCCGTCTCCCGAGATTGACCTCCCTGAGGAACGTAAGTGCATTGAATACCCCGCCCTTATCCAAGCCTTCGATCTCCAGACGGGCTTCATCCCAGGCCCCGATTGCAACCAAGACGGCATCGTGTTCCGAGGCAAGAGAATCCCAAGAGATATCCTTTCCAGCTGCTACCCTAAGGCTAAACCCTATTCCCAGGTGATGGAGGCGGTCGATCTCTGAGTCAAGGATCTCCCTGGGGAGCCGATACGAGGGGATGCCGTAGCGCATCATGCCCCCAGGCTTTGCGTTTGAATCGAATACGGTCACCGCATACCCCATCCTCCTCAATTGGTAGGCTGCGCTGAGTCCGGCCGGCCCGGCGCCCACGATAGCGATCTTTTTACCCTTTTCATCCTTTGGAGGCTCTACGGTAAGCCCCTTTGAGATGCCGTAGTCACCGATAAACCGCTCTACCACATGGATTGCAATGGCTTCATCATAATCCTTCCTGTTACACTGCTCCTCACAGGTATGAAAACAGACACGGCCCATGACCGCTGGAAAGGGGTTTTCCTCCATAATGAGCCTCCAGGCATCCTCGAACCTCTCCTGACCGACCAGGTACATATATCCTGTTATATCCTCACCGGCCGGGCACTGCTGGTTGCAAGGAGAGGTTTGATCGACAAAATGAGGCTCCGCGAACTTCCAGGTTCCTGTCTTATTTACCAACCCAGGGTTCAGAGATTGTGCACACAATGGAACATTCACGCTTCTATCGGTATATTTCATCGTCTCTCCCTCTGATTAGCCGATCGCCATCGCTTACAGCTTGACCGCATCGGTCACCGTTTCATAGGCCTCCTTTGCTGCAGCGGCATTATCCTCGGTGTGGGCCGGGACATCGGTCTTGATGCCCTCGATCAGGTTCTCCAAGCTCACTATCCCGAGCACCTTGGAAACGGCGCCCAATATGGCGGTGTTCACGATGGGGGATTGAGGCGTACCGAGATGGTGCTTAGCAGCAATCCTGCCCGCGGCAACCGTGGCCACGCGAAAGCCCTTGAACTTGTCGGAAAACTCCTCAGGCCTCTTGCTGCTATTGATAATCACAATCCCGCCCTCCCTGAGGCCGCTCATAAGGGGAACCTGATCCACCAGCAAGGGATCGAGTACGACGAGATGGTCGGGCTCGTAGATCTCGGTGCGGATCCGTATGGGCTTATCGTCAACCCTCAGAAAGGCGGTGACCGGCGCTCCCCTTCTCTCAACCCCGAAGGCAGGGAAGGATTGGGAATATCTATCCTGGAGAAATATGGAGGTGGCGAGGATTTTCGAGGCAACTACCGCCCCTTGACCGCCCCGCCCGTGGAAACGTATCTCTACCATGCTCGAACTCCTGTTCTTATTCCTGAGTGCTACGGCTGGCTATCTCGGTTTATGTAACAATCACGATCCCCAAGGCCAGGGTTTCGGGACCTTTTCTGTGCAATCTGATCAAATAGCATGAGATGCTATCCTTCTCCGCAGGTATCGTACTCTTATCCTCCATACAAAGCTCTGTCAATCAAAAAGCCGGAACCGATTTATCCCGGCCGATAGTAGATTTTAAGGAAATCGGTCCACGAGCGGGTTAAGGAGTCAGGTGAAGGAAGCGTTAAAGAGCCACAATACTCTCGATGTATGGACCGATGGCCGGGGTTTGCGATAAAGAGATGTTACCGTCCCTCGTACAATGCAGCGGCCAGTTTCATCGTTGAAAAAATACTAGTGCAGGTGACGTAAATTATGTTTTTGATCGTATCTGAAAGCTGGTCGTATTCTTTTTGAAAACGGGCCGAATCCAATCTGTTTACCTTTAGATCCTTTGATCCAAAAACCGATGCATAGCGAGGCTCATGGCCCAAATCCATAAACGGAATGTATCCAAAGACATCATCCTTTTCGAGGGTGACAAGCGGCAGAGAACCTTTCTGCGTATGCCCAATCACGTATGCCTCGCCTTCAACTATGCTGAACGCCTCTTTCTTGGAAGATCCCTTCTCGAACACTGCCTTGCTATTCTTGGGAAATCCTGCGGTTTTGCCTTTGTTCACGAACAAATCACAGACGCTGTCCGTGCCCTTTCTTAGTCTTCTGTCAAGGCTGAGAAGAAATCCTTTGAAATCTGGCGACAGGGATGAGAATTCTCCATGCAGGAGTTCGGTGTCCAATAAACCCAACTGAACATCTCCCAGAGCAGTTATGGTGGCTCTTCTGGTATGCTCCATGAATGTTAAGGCGGTGAAGGTTCCGAGAAAGCAACCCCTTCCCAGATGGGTGATGGTCAAAAGGCCTTTCGATGTTTCCCTTTTGATAGTGACTGCGCCCTTCAATATGACCCAGATCCATTTTCCATGGCCGCCCTCACTGATGACCCTCTCTCCATCGCTGTAAGTCTCTTCATTCAGTACATAGGTATAATCCACCAGCGGCCCTTCTATTACCTTCTTTTTCTCAATGCCTCCTTTACCGGCCTCTGCAATCGCCGCCTCATCAAATGAGGAAGCCCCGACCTTTTTAATCAGCCCGTCGTCGAGCATCCTCATGGCATCGAGCACGATCTCCATCCTGCTGCTGTTGATCACCCGTTTATTGTGAACCTCTTGTTCGTAAAATTCAAATGCCCCTTCTACCCATCCAAACAGGGCATAAACGGCGTCTATGCCCCTCTGAGAGCCGGCCGTAGCGTCTACAGGATCTCCTTTAAGAAAATATATGAGGCCGGAATCCGGAGCGTGTTTACTCGTGATGCGCAATATCCCGGTGCTGTTATTCCCGCCGAGTATCTGGAAGACATCCGCGAGATTAATAAAGGCCAAGCTGCCTCCGAGCGCGGATCTATTACGCATAATAATCCCTTACTGCGTCCATTTCAGCTCTTTCTGGAGATGCCTTAACGTGAGAACGAGACATTTCTTCAGGCTATCCCCTACACCCTTTCCCTTCACCGCACTCGCCTCAAAGCTGGGGGCCTTGAGCTTGCTGTTCAGATCCTGCTCCATGAGTTCTATGGGCATAATGGGAAGGCCCTGATCTCCGAGATCCCGCTTGTTATACTGTATGACCAGAGGAATCTTGAATATATCTATGTTCTGCGCTGCGAGGTTTTGCTCTAAATCCTTCAACGATACGATATTTTCTTTCCGTTGAATCTCAAGGGAATCCGCGACAAAGACCACGCCGTCTACATTCTTGAGAACCAATTTTCTCGTTGAACTATATTTGGCCTGTCCCGGCATGGTATAAAGTTGAACCTTGACGTCGCAACCCCTGATCTTCCCCAAGCCGAGGGGGAGAAAATCAAAGAAGAGAGTCCGGTCTCCCTTGGTATTTATGGAGACCATATCACTCTTTGTGTATTTTTTCCCTGCCTTGAAAATAAATTCCAGATTGGTGGTCTTCCCGCTCCGCCCCGGTCCGTAATATACGAGCTTACATTCGATGACTCTATCTTTTACATTGAAAAGTGCCATACAACCTACAATATTTCTCGAGCCCTTCCGTTCCAGCTGCGGCTCACACATCTCTATTGTGTTCAAGTTCACTGTCTTGCCTCAAGCCAAGAGGCTTTTCCGGACAGATTGCTACTCAATCTCTACAGTCATATCCAGCGAATAATCCCCCCGTTTTGGACCGGAGGATATCTTTTTCATTCCGGAAATGGTTCCCTTTCCTTTGAATACCGCAATAGGGGAAAAGTACTCTATCTCGGAGAGTTGAAGCCCGGGCTCGAGGACAGCAACCAAATCCTCCTGTTGAGCGGGAAGTATGGCGCTGATCTTATTGCCGGACTGAAAGCTGACATCGAACTCCGTTCTTTGCCCCGCTCGGGGGCCATGTTCCCATTGCACGACAAAGGAGGATATATCGATAATGACCTCTTCCTCTTTTTCTTGGACCTCTCCGGGAATCGGCTCACTCACCTGCGGGAGGTCCGCCGTAATGCCCCGCTTAGCAAAATAATCCCCAAGAGTTGATCGTAAGTATCTCAGCTCCTTGGTTGAGAACGTCTCCTGAGACAACCATTGTTTGAACTGAGTAATAGCGGCATCCGGTGAAGAAAGGGTAACGTGGCACATAAGCGCGTTCTTGGCAGCTACGAGCGGCATGATCCCTTCCTGTATCAGGTCTTGAAATGCTCTTATGGCCTCATCATATTGCCCGAATTTGGCCAGTGCAATTGCTCCTTCCATCACAGCCGTGTCTTGGTTTTCTGAAAAGGAAAATAATCGTCTGATGAGCGCATGAACTTCTTGAGAAATCTCAGGTGTTTCAGGAGCGCTCTCAATCTCATCAAGAGTCTTTTCCACGGCTCGTATCTTCCTTTGAAGGGCTTCTATGAGTTTTTTATCCTTAGAATATCTCTCATGGCCCTGGAGGAACTTGAGGATTTCCTCGTATTTTTCTTTTGATTCTTCCAAGAGACCCTGCTTTCTATAAATTTCCACCTCTCGTATCAAAGCCTTTATGCGTTCTTTATCGGACACTGGATCCTCTCACTAAAACTATTCGGGTCTCTTTGAATAAACCCCTCATCTTATAGCACATCTTCTTGACCTTTGAAAAGCATGACATACTGTCTGAGATAACGGCGCTTCTCCTCACTTATCTCCATGAACGCGATTCCTGATGTAAAGCCCCCATCCTCGTGTTTTGCCGAATGAACGATCCTTCCTTTGAACTCCACCACTTCATCCTCCAATGCAATGGTTACAGTCAGCACATAGTGGGGGTCGATGGGAACATGGGTTTCCAGAAGGATTCCGCCTTCACTGACATTCAAGGTTCTTCCCATCCCTTGCATGATATCTTGATCCTTTTCATCTCGAACCACGTAAGATATGAGATTGGTCGATTGGATCCTCTGATCTTCTCTCTTGCTATCTCTTACCATGCCGGCTCCTATAATAAAACATGTCTCAGTTTACCGCTTTCACCCTTGACGGTTCCCTGTTGAAATGCCCTGAACCTCTGAACCTGGGGCTCGTTTTCAATGCTGCTTTATCTTCCTCTGTCCGCACAAAATTCCTCTTATCCGAGCCTTTGTAAATCATTGCTTTTTTATGAGAGTATAATCGTAACAAGTATCAAGGTCAAGGGATGAGGTATAGAGGAATACAAGGCTGGGCAACGTCAATCTCAATGCTGTGAGTATCCCTTTTTATCTCTCTCGGACAAGGTGCTGAACAGCAGCATGTTATGTATTGATACCTATGAGGCATCTTTTCCTATGATATAGTCCTGCGCTAAGGCTGCTTGCCCCTTGACACGCAAGGATCAATTTGTATAGTTTTAGGGCGCAATTCATTAGTGCATTCAGAACCGATTTTACAAGGAGAACCAGGCAAGAGAGATGATCCAGATCAAAGGTCTGACAAAATATTACGGCGATCTCTGTGCATTGGACCATGTCAGCCTTGACATCCGCACCAGCGAGATCCTGGGGCTCCTGGGGCCTAATGGCGCCGGAAAGACGACCCTGCTGCGCATGCTTACCGGATATCTGCTCCCGACCGAGGGCACGATCCGGATCAAGGATTACGCTGTTGATGAAAATCCCATAGAGATCAAAAGGCTCATGGGGTACCTGCCGGAGTCCGCTCCCCTGTACCGCGACATGCTGGTCTACGATTACCTGAACTACGTGGCGGATATTCGGGGGATCGAGGCCAAGAGAAAGTTCGCAAGGATTCGCACCATAGCCGAGCTCTGCGGCCTCAACGAGGTAATGCACCAGCCTATCGGTCAGCTCTCCAAGGGCTACAATCAGAGGGTGGGCCTTGCCCATGCCATGATGAACGATCCTGAGATACTGATCCTGGATGAACCCACCTCGGGGCTGGATCCCAATCAGATAGTCGAGATACGGGAGATCATCAGGGAGTTCGGCAAGGAAAAAACCATCATTATCTCCACCCACATCCTCAGCGAGGCAGAGGCGACCTGCGACCGTGTTGTTATCATCAACCGGGGAAAGATCGCAGCCGATGGCAGCACCGAGACCCTCAGGCAATCAACGAGCCAAGGGAATCTGATTGCCCTGGCGCTCAGAAATGCGGATATTGAGTCCGTAAAACGAGAACTCCATCCTATCCAGGGCATCGAGAATATTGAGCTCCTTGATGAGCAAGCCGGTACCTTGGAGGTGAGGATTGCTTGCCGGCGCCCCGAGGACCTTCGGGCCGAGATCTACAAAAGGATAAAAGAGACGGATTGGGTGCTGCTTGAATTTCACCAGGAGACCAGATCCCTGGAGACCATATTTAGAAGCCTAACCAAGGAGGGCTGAGGTGCGGCAGGTAAACTATATCTTTAAGAAAGAATTGGGGGCCTATTTCGTATCCCCCATCGCCTATATCGTTATTTCGATCTTCCTGCTGGTAACGGGCTGGCTCTTTTTCAGCGCCTTCTTTCTCTTCAATCAGGCAAACCTCAGGGGCTTTTTCGGGCTCCTGCCTATCACCCTTTCGTTTCTGGTCCCGGCCATCACCATGAGGCTCTTCTCTGAGGAGCTGAATACAGGCTCCTATGAGATCCTCCTGACCCTGCCGGTTACCTCGGCCGAGGTCATCCTCGGAAAATTCCTGGCAAGCGTTGCCTTCATCGCTGCCATGCTGGTGCCTACCGTTTTCTACCCGATCAGTGTTTCCTTTCTGGGTCGGCTGGATTGGGGACCGGTAGCAGGCGGATACTTAGGCGCTCTTTTCCTGGGCGCCGCCTTTTCCGGCATAGGGCTTTTTGTGTCTTCCTTGACCAGAAACCAGATCATAGCCTTTATCACCGGCTTGGCAATCTGTTTCGGCCTCACCCTCATCGACAAGATGCTCTTCTTCCTCCCCCGGTCGTGGCTTGGATTCCTCCAGTATCTGGGAGCGGACTTTCACTTTCAGAACATCTCAAAGGGCATCCTCGACTCCCGGGACATAGTGTACTTTCTCAGCGTGAGTTTTATTGCCCTCTATGCAACCTACCTGGTCATAGAGGAGAGGCGGTGAGGTAGCCGGCAATGGGACTAAGAACGAGATCGACAACCTACCTACGATTCTTAAGCTATGTACTGGTCATCGTCCTTGTCAATATAGCGGGAACGACACTGTTCTTCAGGATAGATCTGACCCGGGATAGGATCTACTCGATCTACGCGGCCAGCAAAAGTGTGGTGTCAACGCTTTCAGAACCCCTCACCATCAATGTCTTTTTTACCAAAAACCTGCCTGCGCCCCACAACAATACCGAGCGATACCTCCACGACCTCCTGGACGAGTACTCAATTTACGCCAATCGGTATTTCAACTACCGGTTCTATGATGTAAGCCCTGAGGAGGGGGATATCAGCCAGGCAGCAAGGGAAAACCAGGAGCTGGCGAGTAACTACGGGATCTACCCGGTCCAGATTCGGGCCATCCAGAAGGATGAGGTCACCTTTCAGAAGGCTTATATGGGGCTCGTATTGATCCACGGCGACCTCATTGAAAGGATCCCCACCATCACCACAACTGAAGGGCTCGAATATACCTTGACCATGGCTATTCAGAAGCTGCGCAACAAGATAAGCGCCTTGCTGGGCCTGCCTGAGAAAATCAAGCTTACCCTGTTTCTCTCCTCCTCGCTGAAGGTCGTGGCGCCCTATATGCAGCTGGGAGATCTCTCGGGGCTTCCGGAGAGGTTAGGGAGGATCGCCGAGACGGTGAGTGCAAAGAACTACGGAAAGCTGGAATTCACCTACCTCGACCCGTCCACGGATACGAGCCTTGAGCAGCTAGCATCAAAGTACAACCTGCTCAGCCTCAAGTGGCCGGAACTCTCAGAGGGCAAGGTTCCGGCAGGCCGGGGCATCGTCGGGCTGGTGATGGAATACGGGGATAGGGCGCTTGAGATACCCGTGATCCGCGTCACGCGAGTTCCCTTCATCGGGACCCGCTACGAGCTCGTGGATATGAAAAGGATGGAGGAGATCATCAACGAGAACATCGAATCCCTTATAGAGATCAACGAGGATATCGGCTACCTTACCGACCACGGCGCCCTGAAGCTCTCAGGGGGATCACCCCCTGATTCAAGGCGTGACACCCTTTCCACCTTCAAGAATCTCCTATCCCAGGGCTACGCCATACAGAACATCTCGCTAAAGGACGGCGCCATCCCCGATAGCATCAATTGCCTTGTCCTGGCACGGCCGACCGAGAAATTTTCAGACTATGACCTGTTTCAAATCGATCAATTTCTGATGCGGGGAAAACACCTGGCCCTCTTTCTGGATATATTCAACGAGCTTCTTCCCTCGGAGGACCGCACGAGGTTGTCCGGGGAAGTTCAGTATGTCCCGATCAAAACAGGGCTTGAGAAGCTATTGGAACACTACGGAATCGGCATAAGGGGTTCCTATGTCCTGGACGAGCATTGCTACAAACAGCAGCTCTCAAGCAGGTATGGAGGCGGCGAAAGGCCTATCTATTTCGTTCCGGTGATAAAAAACGGGTCTATCAACAAAGACCTGGTCTTTATGAAGAACATCAAGGGCTTGGTTGCCATGAAGATCTCTCCGTTGGAGCCCTTTGCCAAGCGTATAGCAGACAACGGCCTGAAGGCGCACCAGTTGTTCGCCTCATCGGAGAGATCGTGGGAGACGGGCGGAAGGATCAACCTTAACCCCTTGTTTACTCGTCCCCCAAAGGAGGAAGAAAAGCTGAAGAGCTTTCCCTTGGCCTATATCCTTGAGGGAGAGTTCCCGAGCTACTTCGCAGACAAGCCCCTGCCCGAGAAAAGCTCATCAAAAGAGGAGAGTAAAGAGGGGCAGGAAAAGCAAGGATCGGGCGAGAAGCCCGTTGTTGATCTATCGAAGATTGAGAGTGCGGGAAAGATCATCACCAAGGGTAAGCCGGGAAAGATATTGCTCATCGCATCTTCTGAGATGCTCAGGGACAACATGCTGGATGAGCGAGGCAAAAGCCCCAATGCCATGTTCATCCTGAATGTACTGGATTATCTGAACAACCGGGAGGGCATTGCAGAGCTCAGAAGCAAGGAGCAGGGGTTCAATCCCCTGACCGAGGTGAAGGGCGCCGCCAAGACCTTTGTCAAATCCTTTAATATAGCCGGCCTTCCCGTGCTGGTGATTCTGTTTGGGCTGTTGGTGTGGTTTCTCAGGCACTCCCGGAAGAAACGGATACAGATGATGTTCCAGAAATAGAAGCCTATTTAAAGGTGCTGTTCGGTAATTTCTCAATACGTTCGGGTCCTGTCATTGCGAGTGACCTGCCCGCCATTGCTTTCGTTCAGGCGAGGCGGGCGGGAGCGAAGCAATCTCCATTATTGTCGAGAGATTGCCGCGTCACTCCGTTCCTCGCAATGACAGAGAATGGCGTTGGCAAGAAATCATCCGAACTTATTGAGAACCTATGCCGGTAGGGCTTTACACGATAAACAATAAAAACGCAGGATTCCTATGAAGATAAAAAAGGAATACATCATCCTCCTAGCGGTCATTTTTGTGCTCTCCCTTTATCTATCCCTGCGCAGATCAGACAGGCTCGGCTATGAACTCCCGAGCCTCCCGGCCGTGGCGAAGACGGATATCTCCAAGATCGAGATCGTCAAGACAGGGGCCGCTGTTGCACTCAATAAGCAGGATGACAACTGGAATATAGGGCTCCAGGAATATCCGGCGGATGCCGCCAAGATCAAGGATATGCTGGGCATTATCGAAGACCTCGCCCTCACAGCAATGGTATCGGAGTCAGGTGATTACATCCGCTACGAGCTCGATGATGAACACAAAATCTCTGTGAAGGCCTGGAGCGGTGAGAGTATAAAGAGGGAGTTCGACATAGGGAAGGCAGCGCCCTCCTATCGACACACCTTTGTGAGGCTGGAGGGGAACGATTGCGTATATCACGCCCGGGAGAATTTCAGGCATACCTTTGATCTTGGCGTGGAGGATCTGAGGGACAAGCAGGTCCTTTCCTTTGATACGGCCGATATTCAGGAGATACAGATTATGAAAAGCGGCCGTTCCCTGGCATGTACCCGTTTAGCCGCTCCCGGTTCCGCCGATCAAGGGCCTTCCGGCCCGAGCTCATCGCCAACGGAAGCGGTGGTATGGGAGAATGCGGAAGGGGGGAAGTGCGATACGGCAAAGCTGAACCGCATGCTCGCCACGCTCTCAAACCTTCGCTGCGAGAGCTACATCGATGCTCCAAGAAAAGAGGACCTGAGCAATCCCATGTGCCGCATCGAGCTGAAGGGACAGAAGGACTACCATCTCTCCATCTTTGCCGCGACTGAAGGCGATCAGAAGGGCTACCCCGCCGTCAGCTCTGAGAACAACTATCACTTCCTGCTTTCTGAGGAAACGGCAAATGCCCTTATGAAGAACCCTGAAGAGATCCTGGAGAAGTAGTAGAATTCACCGCTGATCTTCCTGCTGAACAGAGGCAGCATCGTTTCCTTATCCCTCGATTCGATATCGATAGGTTGAGGGATCCTGTATTCAAAAGAGAGCGGCAGCTCCATCCTCTCTGCCGTGGCGAACGCCTCCTCTTGCTCCGGCCCTCCAAGGGCCTCTTCCTCAAAAACCTCCATAACAGCCTTTTCCTTGTACGGGCGGGCTGCCTTTGTCCGTATCCCTGCAAGAGGCCGGGGCATATCCAGCGTCCAACTCGAAACAGAGGGAAGCCCCACCCCGCTCAGAGGAATGACGTTTGAGATGGAAAGGGCTACCTGGCACCAATCTTCCCCTGTTTTCTGAAGGATTTTCGAGAACATGGTCAAATCGAGCTCTGAAAGCGTCATAGGCACGGAAACCTTATAAAGCGGCATTTGGCATTCCTTACAAGATAATCCGCTTCGATCCGTGCCTCTTGCTCTTTCTGGGCGTTCAAGACTATCTCGATAACCTTCTTGACCTTATTCCCGGAACTCCTAAGGGCGTTCAGTTCCCTTTCCAGAACCTCACTCTTTTCTGCCACCTCCTTCATTGAAGCATCGAGGGACTGTTTTTCTGCGGTGATCTCCTGCAAATTGGAACCTAAGAACTCCAGGGCCTTGGCCAGATCCTGCATGTCGGGAAAGCTCGTCTTTATGTCCTGCGGGATCTGGGTCTTCGAGAAATCGGTCAAGGATTC
>Ga0307431_1001769_pt1 | contig 12049 bp, 10 predicted proteins | sample SalMarWE160170MG_FD_202155 | JGI IMG/M metagenome (GOLD analysis project Ga0307431, IMG submission 202155) | Salt marsh sediment microbial communities from the Plum Island Ecosystem LTER, Massachusetts, United States - WE1603-170 | ecosystem: Environmental > Aquatic > Marine > Intertidal zone >...
AATCTGGGCTTCAAATGAAGCACTTTCCTCAGTGAGTTTTCATAATCCTTCACGCTGCTGGTGAGGGGAGCATACATGAACTGGGCGTTGTCCATTATCAAGTCGCCGGAGAAAAGGGTGCCCGAAGGTTTGTGGTATAGAGCCATGTGGTTTGCTTCATGACCGGGTGTATGTATTACTCTCAAGGTTATCTTTCCCATTCGGATCTCTTCTCCTTCCTCGACTACCCTCGAAATATTCACATCTCGATAATGCTGATTTACGGGAAAGTATGAGTCCAGAAATCCACGTATTGCATCCTTGCTTCCCGAGGAAAACAGTTCCAGTTGCTCCTTTCGTACCTCCAACATGTATCCGACAAAATCGCGTATGATTTTATCCCCTCCCTTGAAGACAGTATGGGGCTTCTCCGCAACTTCGGCTAATGCCTCGCTTCCGCCTATGTGATCCACGTGGGGGTGCGTAATGATTATTTCTCTTGTGCCCTTCAGCTTCCCGCTTTCTAACTGTTCTCGTAGAACCTTCGTACTCACATCACTCATGTGGCCGGTATCCAGAATAACGTCTCCTATTCGAACACTGTTGGTAGGCTTGAAAAACGGCTGTGGAATACGGATCAGCTCAAAATCCAAGTACACCTTTCTCCATGATAATTATGCGTCTCAGGGCAGTTATTAATAAACTCAGGAAATTGGTAACATGTCAAAGAGTTGACGTTTCCCGTGGTTATGTTCCCACGTACCATGCTTGCCTGATAGTATGTTATGCGACCAGAATCTTGTCAATTTATCATGCTCGTTGAGATGCCCAGTGACGCATTGGCTTTCATGGTGACTCCCTCCCCTGTCATTGCGAGGAGTGGTTTGAAAATGTAGTTGCCCAATTTATTGGGCAATTGTGCCTGATGAATCAGGCAACTACAAAATTAAATCCTTCACCCCCAAAGCTTGTAGTGCGACCCTTCAGGGTCGTGCACGGGGCTAAAGCCCCGCACCACATTTTTGAACTTTGCTCTGTCATTTTGCCCTTTGATTTTTAACTTTTGCTTTTCTGTTAGTAGCTATCAGCCATTAGCTGCCTGCTTTTTGTGGTTTGACTTTTATTTATTTTTGCTTTCCAAGAGCACAGTTACCGGACCATCGTTGTGGATGTCCACCAGCATGTATTCCTGGAAGACCCCTGTTTCCACCTTAAGCCCGAAGGAGCGAACGCGGTCAACAAAGAACTCATAAAGTTCCCTGGCTTTATCGGGAGGAGCTGCTTCGGTAAAGCTGGGGCGTCTTCCTTTTCGTGTATCAGCGAGCAAGGTGAATTGACTGACTACCAGAATTTCCCCTCTTGTTTCTAATGCTGAAAGTGAAAATCTGCCTGCCTCGTCAGAGAAAGTACGGAGGTTTACTACTTTATCTGCCAGGTAGCGGGCGTCTTCCTGCGAATCATTTCTGGCTACACCGAGGAAGACCACTAGCCCTTGCCCGATCTCTCCTACTGTTTTATTACCGACAGTTACCGAAGCATTGGTAACGCACTGCACTAATGCTTTCATGATTTATTCTTGGCAAGCCACTGGCGATACTTTTCAGTCATTTTTCATCCTTATTTGACTGTGACCTGGATGAGGATATCTCCGGGCATGCCATCGGTTAGCTGGCGGGCATTACGCAGTTTTACCATCTTGCCCGTTTTCACTCCCGAAGGAATTTTGACCTCCAATCTCTTTCCATGTCTGGTTAGAATTTTCCTTGTTCCCTGGGAAGCCTCCTTCGGGGTAATGCTGAGTTGATAACGGACATCCTTGTGGTAAGGCTTTCTGGTTTGCCCGAATATTTCATCAAGGTTAATTCCCTCTCCCGGCCATGCTTCAAATCTCGTCCCGCCACGTCTGCCAAAAGTTCTGAAGGAGAACCCTGTTCCCCTTAATCGGTCGCCGAATATATCATCGAGAAAGCCGAAACCAAGCCCCTCTCCGCCAAAATCTTTCATTAAATCTTCGAAAGTAGTTCGAGTGGAGCGACTGCCAAAGATATCGCCGATTTCACCTACTGTGCCAAATTGGTCGTATTTCTTTCTCTTTTTAGGGTCGCCAAGAACAGCGTAAGCCTCGTTTATCTCTTTGAATTTTTCGTTAGCCTGTTTCTCTTTGCCTGGATTGCGGTCAGGGTGATATTGCATTGCCAGCTTTCGGTAAACTTTCTTAATTTCCTGGGCTGAGGCACTCCGGGGAACCCCTAAAATGCGATAGTAATCCTTAGCCATCGTGAGAGCAATTATAGCAAATTGTTCCTGCTATTTCCCCTTCGCCATTCGTTTTAGTTCATAAAGCTTGGTGATGGCTTCTAAGGGAGACATAGAATCAATGTCGAGCTTGAAGATTTCCTCGGCTAATAAAGAATCTTTGGTGAAAAGTGGAAGTTGTGGTGCCGTTGCTTTGCCTCGTATTTTACCTTTACCAGTAGTGCTCTTGCTTTCCAGGTTAGCTAAAACATCCTGAGCACGATTTGTCACTGATTTAGGCAAACCAGCTAGCCGAGCTACGTGGATACCGTAACTCCTGTCGGTACCTCCAGGGATAATTTTATGTAAGAAGATAACTTTGTCTCCTTCCTCAGCTACGGCGACATTGAAATTCTTCACCCTGGGCAAGGTGCCGGCAAGCTCTACCAATTCGTGGTAGTGCGTGGCAAACAGTGTCTTTGCGCCCAACTTCGGTGCTCCGTGAATATACTCCGCTACTGCCCAGGCAATGGACAGCCCGTCATAGGTGCTTGTGCCTCGTCCAATTTCATCCAGAATGAGCAAGGAGCGTGAGGTGGCGTTATGCAAGATGTTTGCTGTTTCAGTCATTTCCACCATAAAGGTTGATTGTCCCGCAGCTAAATCTTCCTGAGCACCAATCCTGGTGAAGATACGGTCGATGATACTGATTTTGGCCAATTTGGCAGGAACAAAGCTACCAATTTGTGCCAGAAGGACGGTCAAGGCTACCTGTTTGAGATAGGTGGATTTCCCCGACATATTCGGTCCAGTAAGTATAATGAGCTGGCTATCGCTATTGCATAGGTATGTATCATTGGGAATAAAATTATCGCTGCCCAAGCTTCTCTCCACCATGGGGTGACGTCCCTCTTTAATGTCGATGACATCATCGTTGGTCAACTCCGGTCGGGTGTAGTGATAGCGTGATGCCACTTCAGCAAGACTGGAGAATACATCAATTTGGGCGATAGCCCGCGCGGTGGCTAAAATTTGCTCACCTTTAGCGCCTATCTGCTGGCAAACCTGGTTAAACAGGGAGGTTTCAAGATAGGTTATCTTTTCCTGTGAGGTAAGAATCAGCGATTCATACTCTTTCAGCTCGGGGGTGAAGAACCTTTCCGCCTCAGCGAGGGTTTGCTTGCGAATATAATCATTGGGAACCAGATTGAGATTTACCCTGGATACCTCGATGTAATAGCCGAATACCCTGTTGTACCCCACTTTCAAGGATTTAATCCCGGTGCGCTGTTTTTCCCTCTGCTCCAGGCTGGCTAAATATTGTTTAGCCTTGGTGGAACTTTGGCGAAGCTCATCTAGCTCACTGGAAAAGCCTTCCTTAATGACGTTTCCATGTTCAAGGTCACCGGGTTCATCAACAATTGCCCGGTCAATTAAATCCATAATCTCGGGGAAAAGCTTTAATTCGCTAACTAACTTGTTAGGGCAATTATCGAGCGTTGCTTTCAACTGAGCTACCTTTTCCAGACTTGTGCGGAGTGTTATCAACTCCCTGGGCATTGCCTTGCCACCTCTCACCCGGTTCACTATCCTCTCTAAATCGGCGATGTCTCCCAGCAGGGCCATAGTTTTTTGGCGAACCAAGCTATCGTTATAAAACCAGCTAACCGCCTCTTGCCGTTGATTTAGCTTATCTATGTCGAGGAGGGGCTGAGCCAGCCAGCCTCTAAGCAGTCTGCCTCCCATGGCGGTCCTGGTGGTATCGATCAAGGAGAGCAGGGAATTGGCGGTCTCCCCCCACCTTCCACCCTGAAAAAGCTCCAGATTACGACATGTCTGGCCATCAAGAGCCATAAAGGAATCTGTAGAGTAGGTAGCAAGGCTGGTTAGCTGAGTCAAAGCCTCCTTTTGAGTTTCTGCCACATAGTGGACTAGCGAGCCAGCAGCCTTTACAGCCAGAGGCAAATGAGCACAGCCATAGCCTTCCAGAGTAGCCACACCAAAGTGTTCCAGCAGAGTTTGTTGAGCTATTTCTAAATCAAACCAGTAATCATCGAGCTTTGTTACCGTAGATGGTGATTGCTGATAATCTTCAGCGCTTTGAGGGATGAGCACCTCACTTGGCTGCAGCCGCTCCAATTCCGAGGAAACCCTATCGGCGGGAAGCTGTGTGGTGGCAAAATCGCTGGTAGTTATGTCAACATAAGCTATCCCTGCTTTTTCGTCCTCGATGATTAGACTGACAAGGTAGTTGTTTTCCCTGGCATCAAGCAGGTTAGGTTCAATTACCGTGCCTGGCGTTACTACCCGAATGACATCCCTTTCCACCAATCCTTTTCCCGGAGGGGTGAGCTGCTCGCAGATGGCTACTTTATGGCCTCGATTGATAAGTCTGGCGAGATAATTATCTATGGCGTGGTGGGGGATTCCTGCCATGGGCACTTTTTGCCCTTTCCCCATTCCACGGGAGGTTAAAACGATATCCAGCTCGCGAGAGGCGACTCTGGCATCCTCGTCAAACGTCTCATAGAAGTCGCCCAGTCGAAAGAAAACGATAGCCCCGGGATACCTTTGCTTAACTCTGAGATATTGCTTCCTTAGCGGCGTTACTGTCATTGATGGTATTTTACTATAAAGGCTTCATTGAAACGAATTGAATCGTCTGTTACGATACCTTCACTGAAATGCCACACGCAAGAATTTGGACTACATATGATAAAGAAGCGGATGTTTTATATATTAACTTTAAAAAGCCAAGCCATGCGGACAACTCCGAGTTCACAGATGATGACATCATAATTAGATACGAGAAAGGCCAAGTTATTGGGATAACCATACTCAATGCAAGCAGGAGAAGAAACTAAATCTCGGCTATAATTTCATATTTCAGTTAAAGAGCGTGGGAGCTAATCAGTCGAAAGAAAGCGATAGCGTCGGGATACCTCTGCTTAACCCTGAGATATTGCTTCCTTAGCGGCGTTACTGTCATTGATGGTATTTTACTAGCTATTTAAGGACATATAAAGGCTGTTGTTCAGCAACCTTGTCCATCATTCTAAGCCTCTTTTTTATCATTGCCAGCGAAGCGTGACGACGCGCATCTTCCCCGAGATTGCTTCGGCTATGCCTCGCAATGACAAAGAAGGTTGTGCCTCGCAATGACAGAGAAAGTCCCCTAACCCTTCTCCAATGCGTGAGGAGTGAGGCGAGGTGACAAAACAAATAATCTCCTGTTATGATGCCAGCTAGGGAGTTCAATCGATGGAAGGTGAAATCGGCATTCACATTGAGAAAAAATTCCAGAGTCACATTGATGAAGAGTGGGCAAGGAACAGAGCTCAGGAAGTTCTTAAAGCTGAAAACATAACACCCCCATATGAGATGAGCCTGGTTTTCACCGATTCCGAGACGGTGCAAAGGCTCAATCGGGACTATCGAGGCGTGGATGAACCTACGGATGTGCTCGCCTTTTATATGCTTCCTCAACATGGAGCCGATGCTGACTTTGTTTCTCCTCCCGATGATATAACCCATCTGGGGGAGGTAATTATTTCTTACCCTAAAGCGAAGGAACAAGCTAAAGAGCAGGGGCATTCAACGGAGCAAGAGCTAACATTGCTGATTATCCATGGGGTACTCCATCTTCTGGGCTATGACCACGAGAAGCCTGAGGAAGAGGCTAAAATGAAGGCTAGGGAAAAAGAGCTTCTGGAGAGAGCTATTTCTACTTGAAGCTGATTTAAGTCTCCTGGAACGGTTGGATATAGAAGAAAAGCAAACTTCTAAGATTTTTAAAAAATTGCCAAACATTCCGCCTTTCCTATTGACATCTTATTAGCTCCTCTCTATACTGCCCGAACAAGCCATGAAGAGAAAACTAAGTAACAAGGGGATTGCGGCTTTCTTACCCGTTTTGTTAATAATGGCGATAGTCATTGCCGGCTGTGCGCTGAACCAACCCCCTACTGCGTATATAGATTCCATTGTACCCGGTGAGGCGGCACAGGGGCAGGCAGTGACTTTCACCGGTCACGGCACTGACAGCGATGGCACTGTGGTTGCTTATAGATGGACATCGAGCATTGATGGCGAGATTGGCACATCTGCCTCTTTCACCACTTCATCGCTCTCGGTTGGAAGCCATACTGTCTCCTTTAGAGCCCAGGATAACAATGGTGCCTGGTCTGTAAATGTCACCGCCAATGTCATAGTCACTGAGGCAATACCAAAACCAGTCATCCTTTCTTTTGATGCTGACCCGGGCACGATTAATCCTGAAGAAACCTCCACCTTAAGTTGGGAGGTGTCGGGAGCAGCTGCAGTGAGCATAGACCAGGGCGTAGGCAATGTGGCTCTCAGCGGCACCAGAGACGTATCTCCGAGTGAAACTACCATTTATACCTTGACAGCTACCAACGAGGCTGGAAGCGTGAATGCCACTGTTCAAATCACAGTGGAAGAAGACACCACGCCGCCAAGTACACCAGTCCTTACCTCTCCGGCCGAGGGTGCTACCCTGCCTCAGCCCGATGAAGCGTGGTCTTTTAATTGGAACGACTCCTCAGACCCGGAAAGCGGCATTGCAGGGTATCAGATTTATGTGATACGTCAGGGTGAGGGTTCAGCAGTGATCAATGCTTCTGTCACCGATTCCGAATACTCGGAGATATTAGGGGGGGAGATTTGGTATATGCACCTCCATGACTGGACCTGGAAAGTAAGGGCTCAAAATAATGCCGGGCTGTGGAGTCCGTGGAGTGCTATCAGGACTTTCAACGTAGAGCCGAAGATGGTAATCAAATAACAGGGTAATTAGCCCTTCCTATACTGATGAAGTAAGCCATGAAGAGAAAACTAAGTAACAAGAGGATTGCGGCTTTCCTATCCCTTTTGGTAATAATGGCAACAGTTATTGCTGGCTGTGCACTGAACCAACCCCCTACTGCGTATATAGATTCCATTGTACCCGATGAGGCGGCACAGGGGGAGGCAGTGACTTTCACTGGTCACGGCACTGACACCGATGGTACTTTGGTTGCTTATAGATGGACATCGAGCATTGATGGCGAGATTGGCACATCCGCCTCTTTCACCACTTCATCGCTCTCGGTTGGAAGCCATACTGTCTCCTTTAGAGCCCAGGATAATAATGGTGCCTGGTCTGCAAATGTCACCGCCACTGTCATAGTCACTGAGGCAATACCAAAACCAGTCATCCTTTCTTTTGATGCTGACCCGGGCGCAATTAATCCTGGAGGAACCTCCACCTTGAGTTGGGAGGTGACTGGAGCGGCTACAGTGAGCATAGACCAGGGCGTAGGCAATGTGGCTCTCAGCGGCACCAGACATGTATCTCCGGGTGAAACCACCATTTATACCCTGACAGCTACCAACGAGGCTGGAAGCGTGAACGCCACTGTTCAAATCACAGTGGAAGAAGACACCACGCCACCAAGTATACCAGTCCTTACCTCTCCGGCTGAGGGTGCTACCCTGCCTCAGCCCAGTGAAGCGTGGTCTTTTGATTGGAACGACTCATCAGACCCGGAAAGTGGCATCGCAGGGTATCAGCTTTATGTGATACGTGAAGGTGCGGGTTCACCAATGGTCAATGCTTCTGTCACCGATTCCGAATGCTCGGAGATAGTTGGGGGGCAGATTACGCATGGATACCTCGATAACTGGACCTGGAAAGTAAGGGCTCAAAATAATGCCGGACTGTGGAGTCCGTGGAGCGCTATCAGGACTTTCAGTGTAGAGCCGAAGATAACAGGGACCTTAACGATAAGCCAGACTGAAGGGACTGCCAGCGCCTGGTTTGGTGCAAGTCCTGGCTATGTCAATGTAGGTCAAGGGCAAAGCTTCCAGGTAACCGAGGCTGGTTTCTTCCACCAGTTCCAGATGTATCTCACCAGTTCCAGCTCTAGTAATAGCGGGGATATAATAGTCTGTGACCTCAGGGATGCCGGCGGTAATGTGTTACAGAGCGCCTCTATCCATGGCTTCACTGCCGGCAACGGAGGGTGGCAGACATTTAACTTCAACCTGGAAACCTATGTCACCCCGGGGACATATTATTGCACTTGCTATGTAAGCAATCCCATCGAAGGTCACAACTATGGTTGCCATGGCAATAGCGACGATGCTTCCTATCCTGACGGGACCCGCTATGTTTCAACTGGGGGCAACCCCGAAGACTGGAGCACCTGGTACTCCGAGGTTTGGGACTTGTTCTTCAAGGCGATAATCAAAACAGGCCCTTAATCCTTCGTTTATCGCCCGTTATCCCGGCAAATTTATGTAGTTTTTACCTGGGCAAGAGTGAGCAATGTTCAGGCTTTTTCTTTAGGTAGGGAGCAAAGCAATGGATGAGCCGTTTCGCATATACCGGGATATATACCTCATCGGCGGCGGCGAGATATCGCATCCCTATGACTGCTGCGTCTATGAAGGTTATCTTCGCCAGCTAAAGAGCGGTCTTGATTGAGCCAGGCGAATTTAGATGCTATAATTAGTCTTTACACAAAAAGAAGCGCAATGGGGATTGGCTCGGGGTATTAAGTAAAAAAAGTAAAAGAGGAGGTAAGAAATGGCTGTATTTGTGATGTTGACTACTCTTACTGATGAGGGAAGGAAGACCCTCCAGGACAAACCGGAAAGAATCAAGGACGTCAACAAGGAGGTCGAGGCACGGGGGGTTAAGCTAATTAACCAGTTTGCTCTTCTCGGGCCATATGACTTTGTGAACATTCTGGAAGCTCCAAGCGCTGAAGCGGTGTCCAGAGTGGCAATTGCATTGGGGGCGAGGGGCACACTTCAAACGATGACCATGGCTGCTATGTCCGTTGACGAATTCATCTCCGGCCTCAAGAAATAGCAGTGTTTTTACGGTAGCCGCTTGTGCCCTGATTCTTGCTAAAGTGCCGCTTCGAACAAGGGCGCTTGCATACGCATTATTGGCTCTGGGTAAGGAGGCGTTTCTAATGCTTTAACTCCGTCATCAGTGAGTTCATCTTGCCCTCCATACTCGAAGCTTTGTCTCGACGGTCATCAATTTCGATTATAGTTATTACTCTGGTAACTTCTCTGTCGAAGCTTCCCTCGTGCATTTCCTTTGCCACCGCTAAAATCTTATCCAGTTTGCCCTCTATAATCGTCCCCATTGAGGTTGTCTGGTACTTTATATCACTTTCTTGCTGTAAAACTTTGACCGCTCGGGCTACATATTTGCTCACCGAGGGAGTTTTTGTCCCTAAGGGAATAATGCTTATCTGTGCTATTGCCATTTTGCCTTTAACCTCCCTTACTACTTTATCCAGTGTAACGACCTGAACTCGACCTCTCCCACATTTTACCTCATTCCGGGAGATGTTTGCTGCTGTTTTGAGCAGCGGGTGATAAAATAACCAGAGCAAATGAAGATTTTCATCCAGGATTTAGCCAGGAAGGCAGGCGATGTCTTAATGAAGCATTTTCGGCAGGATTCCTCTTTATTCGCCTTGCGAAGCACAGCTAAAGAAGCGTCTGTCAGATATGACAAGGATGTAGATAGGTTGATCATCACTGAAATCCAAAGGCATTACCCGCATCACAGTTTGCTAACCGAGGAAAGCGGTTTTCTTCAGGGTGACCCTGATTGGCTCTGGATTGTAGATTCTCTGGACGGCACGGGCAATTTTGCCAACTTCAACCCTTTCTTTTGCGTCTGTATAGCTTTAATGCATAAAAATGAGCTGCTTTTGGGGGCAACTTACGCCCCGGCAATCGACGAGTTTTATTTTGCCGAAAGGGGCAAGGGTGCCTATTTGAACGGAAGGAGAATTCGAGTATCTGATATAGCAGACGTCAGCCAGAGTTATATTTTCTATTGCGAAGGAGGGGAAAGAGATCGGGCAAGAACAGGCAAACTCGTGTGTGGGATTTACCCCTATGTTATGGATATGCGGAAGCTTGGGTCAGCTGGCCTGGAAATAGCCTGGGTGGCTGCTGGCAGAGGAGAGGCTTACTTCACTACCAGAATTGAGCCATGGGATGTTGCCGCGGGGGTTTTATTGATTCGGGAAGCTGGTGGCGAGGTTACCGACTTTCAAGGCAGTCCCTGGAAGTTACAGACTGGTGACCTTCTATTTTCCAATGGCAAAGTTCATCAGAATCTATTGGATTTAACAAGATAGCCTCACTGCCTTGGGGCAGTGAGGCTATTCAGGATAATCAAGGGAGGGAGGAATAACCGAGCCAGTAGAGCCTGGTTATTCACTCTGTGCTGGCTGTGGCGGCCGTTTCTTCCACCTTTTCCTGCCCCAAATCACTGCCCAGATAATCAAGCCAACACCGAGTATTATGCCAAGGATGGACAACCAGTCGATGGTTCGTGATACTGTGAACTCTCCGCTCAACCCGGCAACTTCTACCTCATACTGTCCATAATCTATTCCGGACAAGGTGAAGGTTACCTGCTCGCTCTGTCCCAGACCCAGTGTCACTTCCTTGGTATCTACCGTTTCTCCATTTAACTTCAGCTCAGCAATATAAGTGCCTTCTTCACCACCGTTATTGGCTACATTAGCGGTGATGGTAATATCCTCTCCTGTCACTCCCACGAAGATGTTTTTCCATACCTGCGGGCTTTGCGCAATATTCAGGGCGCTCCCCACAAAACTGGCCGGTGTGACAGTGGGGGCAAGTTCTGCTATTACGGCGACTGTGCTGAAGCGGTTTGTCATACCAGTTGCCTTACCAACCTCAGCTACGCGACCTATGTCAGGTGACAAACTAACCCACATGCCCAGTTCAGTATCATAGTAGGCCATAGCCAGCGAAACAGTAGATTCGGGCACCTCATTGGGGTCGTAATCCAGTACTATTGTGACATTCTGGCCGAAGGTAACACCTGAACAATATTTCAGCCACTTATAGCCATAGTTGCCTGTAAAGTTATAAGCTGGACCGACTAACGCTGAACCATCCGGTACTGGCGGTGATTGATTTGCCACTCTCATCATTAGTGCTTCTGGCGCCTCGCCAAGCGCATTGCAAATCACCGTGGTGCCATAGTCAATCTCCAGGAAGTTGGTGTTGTTAAAGTCAGGTGCTACCTTGTCTTCCAGAGTTCTGCTGGTAGTACATGTAATTTTTACCCTGGTTATATTACCCAGCATGTCTATGTCGAGATAACAGGGAGCTCCGCCACCACCGCCACCACCACCGTGAATAATACGTTTAACAACCTTCACTTTGGCGGTCGCATTATTACTGCCACAGTCATTGCTCACCGTTAAGTTCACGGTGTAAGTCCCGACACTGCTATAGGTTACTGTGTGAGGTCCCTGCCCTGAGGCGTTTGAAGGACTGCCTCCGGGGAAGTCCCAGCTCCAAGTGGTGGGATCCCCTGTGGATAAATCGGTGAACTTAACCGTTAAGGGAGCGTAGCCGCTGGCGGGAGTGCGACTGAAGGCTGCTGTGGGGGTGGCCTTTACCGTGATGTAGTTGGGCTCGGTCTTGGTATCATTACCACATTCATTTTCTACGGTCAGGCTGACGTTGTAGGTGCCAGCAGTGGAGTATTGGTGGGTTGGGTTCTGTTGGATGCTATTGCTGCCGTCACCGAAGTCCCAACTCCAGTTATCAATCTCCCCTGTGGATTCATCGGTGAAGGTGACATTCAGAGGAGCACAGCCGCTGGTAGGCTCAGCGGTGAAGTTAGCTTGTGGAGCAGGCTTCACCTTGATGTATTCACTCTTGGACTCGGTATCATTACCGCATTCATTGCTCACGGTTAAGTTGACGGTGTAGTTACCGGCGGCGCTGTAGGTTACTGTGTGAGGTCCTTGTGTTG
>Ga0307431_1001771_pt1 | contig 12034 bp, 10 predicted proteins | sample SalMarWE160170MG_FD_202155 | JGI IMG/M metagenome (GOLD analysis project Ga0307431, IMG submission 202155) | Salt marsh sediment microbial communities from the Plum Island Ecosystem LTER, Massachusetts, United States - WE1603-170 | ecosystem: Environmental > Aquatic > Marine > Intertidal zone >...
GGTGCGTTGTTAGTTGATTTCTACTATTCACGGTTCATGGTTTTCATTGGGGGCAAGAGCGTATTTTTGTCCCTCACGTACCAGTTGAAGTCGATAGTCAAATAGACTAAGATACCAAGTAGGAGCAGCACATTAGAACGACTATTGGCAGCAGGAAGGACGTCCATGAAGAAGATTACTATTTTACTTGCTGAGGACCATGAGATAGTGCGCCAGGGTATCCGCCAGTTTCTGGAGCGTGAATCAGATCTTGAAGTAGTAGGCGAGGCTAGTGATGGTGAGGAAGCTGTAAGGTTAACAAAAGAGCTCAAACCTGATGTTGTTATCATGGATGTTTCTATGCCCAAGCTTAATGGAATTGAAGCTACCAGTCAGATAAAGAAGCTTCAGCCGTGCACGATTGTGTTGATACTGACTGCCTATGATTACGAGGAATACATCTTCCCTATCCTGGAGGCGGGTGCTGCCGGTTATTTGTTGAAGGATATGAGCGGGCGGGAGTTGGTCAATGCTATCCACACTGTACTCAAGGGAGATTCGGTGTTTCATCCTGTGGTAGCTCGAAAGCTGCTGGAGAACTTCAGGAGGGTGAGTGTCACGGGTAGCAGGCGAGAAGCATCAGAAGTGCTCACTGAACGCGAGATTGAGGTGCTGAAAATGGTAGCTGCAGGAATGAGCAATAAGGATATTGCCAGGAAGCTTTTCCTCAGCATACACACTATTGAGAGTCATTTGACAAGTATCTTCAACAAATTGGATGTGTGTTCCCGTATTGAGGCAGTCATGGAGGTATTTAAGAGAGGGTGGTTCACGTTAGAGGATATTTCGGATGAACGTGACTCCGACAAAAGATGACTTGGACAGGGTGGACAACCGGATTATCTAAGTCGGTGAAAGCGTTCATAGGCAACCGTCATTTCTGGATTATCTTAGCTATGGTGGTGCTTTGCACCGTTCTTCATTATGGCGCCGCGCTAGGCTTATCCATTTCGTTGCCCTTCGATTGGTTATCTAGCCAGACACGACATGCGGTAGATCGCGTGCTCTTCCTTGGGCCGGTAATTTATGCCGGCTATGTCTTCGGTGCAACAGCGGGTTTAGCCATGACCTTTACTGTCCTGCTCCTTATGCTGCCTCGAGCTCTTCTTATTTCTTCAACCCCTGCTGATGCTTTATTCGAGGTTGTGGCCGTGGTGTTGGTAGGTGTCTTAGCAAATCTCTGGCTCAGGGCACGAACCAAGCAAATGGAGGTCACAGCTAGCTACAGTGAGCTGTTTAGGAGTGCTCCAGATGCTATGTGGGTTCATGACTTAGAAGGCAATATACTGTCGGTCAATGAAGCAGCTGAAATGCTCACAGGGCTCAACACACAGAATTTATGCGGCATGAATGCCAAAGAGTTGGTTTCTCGTGAGAGCTTCGAGGTAGCAAAGGACGTGCAGGAGCGGTTACTTCGGGGTCAGGTCATGCCTCAACCTTATGAACAACACCTGATCCGGAGAGATGGCACTGAGGCTATCCTGAGGGTCACTTCCAACTTGATCTATAGCAAGCGCAGTCCCCAAGCGTTCCAGAATATTGCCCGGGATATAACTCATGAAGAGATGAGGCAAGAAAATCTGCAGTTTTATGTTAAGCACATTACCAGAGCTCATGAAGAGGAGCGCTCGCGTATTGCCGGTGAACTCCATGATAGCACCGCCCAAAGCCTTATTACCGTCCTTCAGCAACTGGAGAATTTTCTATATGACCAGCCGAACCTACCTATGCATAAAGTTAGAGAAATATGGTCTATTCGTGAACACGTAAGGGACACACTGCAAGAGCTGCGTCGCCTTAGCCGTGACTTGCGCCCATCCATTCTGGACGATGTGGGATTGGTGGCTGCACTGCGATGGACTGTCCGTGAACTCGAAACCGAGTATGGGATACAGTCCAGTTTGCAGGTATGCGGTGCTGAGCGGAGGTTCTCTAAGGAAGTAGAATTGAATTTGTTCCGCATTGTTCAGGAAGCACTGAGAAATATCGGGAAGCATTCCAATGCATCAAAAGCTGAAGTGGTGATTAAATTTGAAGATGGCAAAACGACTGTCAGCATAAGAGACAACGGCGTAGGGTTTGAATCTCCAAAAGAGATAACTGCTCTATCTCGCAGCGGTAAGCTTGGCTTGGTTGGAATGCAGGAGAGGGTGCGATTGCTGGGCGGCGTCTTGGAAATTAAGTCTGAACCAGGCAAGGGAACATCAGTAATAGTTGAGGCACCAATATAGCTTTGCTAAGTTGCCACTTGTCACTGAGGGCGACCCTCACTTTATCCCGGGTGGCGCAACATTCTTAAAAAAGGGGACAAAAGGAGGAATGAATATGAAAAAGACGCGAATTATAGATCTGAGTATCCCCACTGAGGAGAGCCCCAGCGACCCTTCCCCGGTGAAAGTCATCCACGAAACACATGAGCAAAGCGTTGAGCTTATGACGCTGGTTTTCGGCTGCAACAAAGATGACCTCCCTCAGGGGTTGGGTTGGGCTAATGACACCGTAACGCTGGGAGCTCATGCTGGAACTCACGTCGATGCTCCGTGGCATTACTTTCCCACATCGGAAGGGAAAAGGGCAAGGACTATCGAGCAGCTTCCTTTAGAATGGTTCTATGGCGATGGCGTAGTACTGGATATGAGACACAAGCCTGAAGGCTCTTTGATCACCATCGATGACCTCAGGGAGGCCTTACACAAAATCGGCTACCAAATAAAACCGTGGGACATTTTGATGATACAAACGGGGGCTGACAAGCTCTGGGGCAGGGCAGAATATTTTAATGCTGGCTGTGGAATGGGAAGAAAATCCACACTATGGTTAATAGAGCAAGGCGTGAAAGTTATGGGAATAGATGCCTGGGGCTGGGACAGACCATTCTGGGTAATAAAAGAAGAATTCCAACGAACAAAAGACAAAAATATCCTCTGGGCGGGACATCGTGCCGGTATAGAAAAAGAATACTGCCATATTGAAAAGCTGGCGAATCTGGACAAACTCCCCAGGCCTTTTGGCTTTAAAGTGGCTTGCTTCCCGGTCAAGCTAACAGGAGGGAGTGCTGGCTGGGCTCGGGTAGTGGCAATTATTGAGGAATAGAATTTACTTCAGATATTGCCAACTTTGCTGACCTGCACGGAAGCTTGCAAATTCAATCTAAAAAGAAGTATAGTTAGAGGGTTTTGTCGTGAATTGTCAGTGCACCTAGCTCCAGACGAACACTTTCAGGAGAGATAGGAATGAACAAAGTAAATTTAATCATTGATGAGAAGAATTTAGAGGTTAAAAGGGGGACAACAGTATTAGAGGCGGCAAGAGAGGCAGGGATTTACATTCCTGCCCTTTGTCATCATCCTGATCTTAAACCGATAGGCATGTGTAAACTCTGTATCGTGGAGATCGAGGGTTGGGATACTTACCCCACCTCTTGTACTACTCTCGCTGAAGACGGCATGATCGTGAGAACAAAGACACCAGAGCTTCAGGAGATGCGGAGAAACATTTTAGAATTACTTCTTTCTGAGGTTCACCATCCTACTACTTGTCTTTTCTGCGATAGAAGAGATGAATGCACGGACTTAAGGGAATGTATGAAAAAAATGCCAATTACTGCCGGCTGTAAGTATTGCCCTAAGGATGGTGAATGTGAAATCCAAGACGCCGTCGAATATCTAGGGCTGGAGAGGGTGAGATATTCAACTGAGTATATGAATTTACCCATTTTAAGGGAGCCCTTCTTTGACCGCGATTACAACCTGTGCATACTCTGTGGGAGATGTGTCAGAACATGTGAGGAAGTGAGGGGTGAGGGTATTATCAAATACAATGTTGGATTTCACCAAAAACATACGGTGGAAACAAAATCGGGTCTTTCTCTCCTGGAATCCGGATGCAAATTTTGTGGTGCCTGTGTTGATGCCTGTCCTACTGGTGCACTCTCAGCAAGGTTTGAGAAATGGAAAAAGCCTGAGTATACCGTAACGACTACCTGTCCTTTTTGTGGCGTTGGCTGTCAGATAGAGCTTGGTGTGAAAGATAACCATATCGTTAGGGTTGGAGGTAAAAGAGGGGACACAGTAAATAATGGGCAACTCTGCGTGAAGGGAAGATTCGGGCTGGATTTTGTCGAGAGCCGTGAGAGATTAGAAAAGCCATTAATAAGAAGGAATGGTGAGCTTGTTCTAGCTGATTGGGATGAGGCATTAGATTTAGTGGCAAGCAAATTCTCACAGTACAAGGGTAACAGTTTTGCTCTTCTCTCATCGGCTAAATGTACAAATGAGGAAAATTATCTCCTTCAAAAGTTTGGAAGAGCAGTGATGGAGACTAATAATATAGACCATTGTGCCAGACTATGTCATGCATCAACGGTCATAGCACTCGCTGCCGCTTTTGGAAGCGGAGCCATGACAAACTCCATTGAAGAGATAGAAGATGCAAGTTGTATCTTTGTCATAGGTTCAAACACAACGGAGCAGCATCCGGTTATAGCGCTCAAGATAAAGGAGGCGAAAAGAAAAGGAGCTAAGATTATTGTGGCTAACCCCAGATGGATAGAGCTTTGTGAGATAGCGGATTTGTGGCTGAGACATAAACCCGGCACCGATGTTCCTCTCATATTGGGCATGTGTCAGGTGATAATTGATGAAGGCCTTTGGGATAAAGAATTTATCAAGGAAAGATGTGAAGGCTTCGAGGAATTTAAGAGTTCGCTTAATAGCTTTTCATTAGAAGAGGCGTCAAAAATAACGGGTGTTAAGCAAGAGCTGATAAGAGATGCGGCTCGAATCTATGCTCGGAATAGGCCATCATCCATTATCTATGCTATGGGTATAACGCAGCATTCCCATGGAGTGGACAATATCCTTTCATTGGCAAACCTTTCCATGCTAACGGGAAACGTTGGCAAGCCCTCAACTGGAATTAATCCCCTAAGAGGTCAGAATAATGTTCAGGGTGCCTGTGATATGGGTGCTTTACCCGATGTTTTGCCTGGCTACCAGAGTATAGGGAATATTGATGTTAGGAGAGAGTTTGAGGATGCCTGGGGAAAGAAGATACCCGATAAACCTGGGCTCACTTTAGTTGAAATGTTTGATGCTATTCGTGAGGGGGAAATAAAGACGATGTATATAACGGGCGAGAATCCTTATCTCAGTGACCCTGATGGAAACCAGGTCATTAAGGCATTGAAGAGACTAGAGTTTTTGGTTGTGCAAGATGTTTTCCTCTCAGAGACAGCGAGCCTTGCCGATGTTGTCCTTCCCGCTGCAAGCTCATTTGAGAGGGATGGAACATTCACCAGCACAGAGAGAAATGTTCAGAGAGTGAGAAAAGTGATAAACCCGGTTGGAGAGTCTCGTCCTGACTGGGAAATTATCTGTGAGATAGCAAAGAGGATGGGGGAGGGAGACATTTTCTCATATAAGGATCCTTCAGAGATAATGGATGAAATTGCAAAGCTAACTCCAATATATGGTGGGATAAACTATGATAGGCTTGATGGAAGTGGTATTCAGTGGCCTTGCCCTGACACTAGCCATCCAGGCACACCTTATCTTCATAAAGACAAATTCACCAGAGGAAAAGGGAAGTTCCACGTCGTAAAATACAGACCATCAGCAGAGCTTCCAGACAAAGAGTATCCATTTATCCTCACAACGGGAAGGACATACTGGCATTTTCATACTGGCACAATGACAAGAAAGGTGCCTGACTTGAGTTATATAAGGAGTCAAGAGTTTGTGGAGATAAACCCCAAAGATGCCTTGTCGCTGAGGATAAAAGACGGGGATATGGTTGAGGTTTCATCAAGGAGGGGTAAGGTTAAAGTGGAGGCAAAGTTAACAGAAAAATCACCTCAAGGCGTTGTTTTTATGACATTCCATTTTGCTGAGACGCCTACAAATGTTCTTACAAATCCAGCACTTGACCCTGTGGCAAAGATTCCCGAATTAAAGGTCTGTGCAGTAAAGCTGACTAAAGTTTCTGGAGAATGAAGATGTACAAGATAGTAGAAAGGAAAGTCCTCGTCCCTAACATAATCCATATTAGAGTAGAAGCTCCTGAAATTGCTCAAAAGGTTAAACCTGGTCAGTTCGTCATACTAAGGGTGGACGAAGTTGGAGAGAGGTTCCCGATGTCGTTAGCCGATTGGGATAGAGGTAAAGGGATAATTGATATAGCCTTTTACGTTTTAGGGACAAGCACAAGGAAGCTTGCTTCCCTGAGAGAAGGGGATTACATCATGAACGTAGTGGGTCCTCTTGGTAACCCTACAGAAATCGAGCATTATGGCAATGTCCTTTGTGCCTGTGGATGTTTTGGTTGTGGACCTACGATACCTTTAGTTAGGGCTCTAAAAGAAAAGGGAAATAAAGTAGTTTCGGTTATGGAGGCAAGAAGTAAGTCTTTCCTTTTTTGGCAAGACAGATTAGAGGAAGTGAGCGATGAATTGCACATTACTATAGGCGATGGCAGCTATGGGAGAAAATGGTGGACAAACGATTTTACTGAGGAATACCTAAAAGCAGGAAACAAAGTTGATAGGATCTTTGCACACGGATGTCCCTTTATGATGATGGAATGTTCCAAGGCTTCAAAGCCGTTTGGGGTCAAGACTGTCGTCAGCTTAACCCCGATAATGGTTGATGGAACGGGTATGTGCGGTTGTTGCCGAGTCTCTGTAGGTGGAGAAACGAAATTTGCCTGTGTGGATGGTCCCGAATTTGATGGTCACAACGTAGATTGGGAACTTCTCATTAATCGGCAACGAACTTATCTCGATGAAGAGACGAGGTCATTAGATTTATGGGAGCGTGAAAACTGGCATAAGATTGTAGAATACTCCAAAGCATGAAGAATTGGATTTTTAAACATAGCTAAGTGGAGGAAAGAAGCTATGGCTGAAAAGAAAAAAGTAAATCTGAATCGGGTGCCTATGCCAAAGCAGGAGCCAGAGGCAAGGAGAAAGAACTTTAACGAAGTAGCCCTGGGATACACTGAAGAGCAAGCTATGGAGGAAGCCAACCGCTGCCTTCAATGTCCCAAGCCCTTTTGCAAGGATGGCTGCCCTGTTAATGTAGATATCCCTGAATTCATAAAAGCAATACGCGACCACGATATGCCTGAAGCAGTGAGAATACTCAAAAGCAAGAACAGCCTTCCTGGCATTTGCGGCAGGGTTTGCCCCCAGGAAACGCAATGCGAAGGGAAATGTGCCTTGGACAAGAAGGGCGCTCCTGTTGCTATAGGTCGCTTAGAGCGATATGTGGCTGATTGGGAGCGGGCTCATCCTGAGATTACTGAAAGGCAAAAAAACCGCGTTACATTTAATGGTAAGAGGGTGACAATAGTTGGCTCGGGTCCAGCAGGTTTAACTTGTGCTGCTGACCTGGCTAAACTGGGATATGAAGTAACCATTTTTGAGGCGTTCCATGTAGCTGGTGGCGTGTTGATGTATGGCATTCCTGAATTCAGGTTGCCCAAGGATATTGTTCAAGGTGAGGTTGATTATGTGCGATCTCTGGGCGTCGAGATCAAACTTGACCATGTAATTGGTAAAATAGCAACGGTGGACGAGCTTTTACAAAATGGCTACCATGCTGTTTTCCTGGCTCCTGGTGCTGGAGCGCCGATGTTTCTGAACATTCCCGGTGAGAATTTGAGTGGCATCTATTCAGCCAATGAATTTCTTACCAGGACGAATTTGATGAAGGCTTATCGCTTTCCCGAGTATGATACACCGATAAAGGCAGGAGGAAAGGTGGCTGTCGTTGGTGGCGGCAATGTGGCTATGGATGCTTCGAGGTGTGCCTTGAGGCTTGGAGCTGAAGAAGTACATCTCATTTACCGCCGTTCTGAAGTGGAAATGCCAGCGAGAGCTGAGGAAAGGGAGAATGCTAAAGAGGAAGGAGTCATTTTCAGGCTTCTGACAAATCCTGATTGTTTTGTCGGGGGTAAACAGGGCAAGGTGAAGGCGGTAGAGTGCTATGAAATGGAATTGGGTGAGCCAGATGAGAGTGGGCGGAGGCGACCAGTTCGGAAGCAGGGAACTGAGTTTACTGTAGCTGTTGATACCGTGATCGTTGCCCTGGGTAGCAGCCCTAATCCGATTATTCCTTCAACGACTGAGGGACTTGAACTTACCAGGTGGGGCACGGTAAAAGCTGATGAGGATACCGGAAAAACAAGTAAGGATAGAGTGTGGTGTGGAGGCGATATGGCCACTGGCGCGGCTACGGTTATCAGTGCTATGGGTGCTGGCAAGCGAGCCGCTGCGGATATCAATGCTTATTTCAACGGGTAGGCTTCTTTAATCTTCGAGCTGAGTTCTTCCTTCCTCGATTAGCTTTAGATACCTGGACTTAATCCGCGCCGCCTTTGAAGCCTTAAGGTCTACTTCATAAGGCTCGCCCATAAAAATCTTTCCGTATTCCTCGGTTTCCCCTTTTGCGGGGTCATCGGAGTAAAATAACTTCTGACGAGCTTCTATGATGCCTAAATCGAAGGGCATGGTAAAGTAAAGGTCAGCAAGTACCCTTTCTATTCCTAATGCATATAATGTTCCCCAGCCACCTCTCCTGCCCGATTGGTACTTACTCACCGGGAGAAGGCTTAACAAATTCGCCATGGTGAAGCATGGCGTATCTCTGGAAATCTTAAACGGTGTCACGCTGATCAATAAATCGCTGCGTAAAACCACGTTAGGTATCCAGAAGGTAGGCGTGGCGAAGAATTTGGCTAGAGGATTTTCCACCTCCACGAAAATGGAATCTTTGGTATCAAGCAATAGCACATTAGGGAAGTTGTATCCTAAAGCTTTATACATCGGATAGATTGGCTCACCGCTTGGAGTTGCATCAGCAATGATAATATCAGCGCCGCTCACTTTGCTGATGCCTTCAATGATGGTATTAAGCATTTTTGGGCTGGTAGTTGCCGGGTATGGCGCGGGATAGCTGGCACAAGGTTTGATTAAAATGCGCCTTGCCCAAGAAATTTCTCTTGGCGGTGTGAAAATGAATTCGGAATCTTTAAAAATCACTGGTCCTCAACTCCAGCGGAATATGTTGCTAGTGGCAAAGGCTTGATTATGAAGCTGGTGGTAACACGATAATTTCGCTCTCAACAGGCAACTTCCCGACTTGAAATTCTATCTCGCTTTTATCCCACTTCCTGACCCTTTCTTTGCCTTTGAGGAAACTATTGACATCGCTTATAGGATAGGCACATTCAGGTGTCTTGAAATGCATGGGGATTATCACTTTAGGCCTCAATTGAGTGCACACCTGGCTTGCCTCGGCAGCATCTATGGTGAAAAAGCCACCTACGGGAATGAATAATATATCCACGTTGCCAACTGAGGCTATTTGCTCCTGGCTCAACAAATGCCCTAAGTCTCCTAGATGGCAAAGTCTAATGCCATCGACGGTAAAACAAAATACAGTATTATCTCCTCTTTCCTTTCCCTGAGATTTGTCATGGTAGGCGGCGATGCCTCTAAACTCGATACCACTGGCATTTTTAACACCGCTACCCTTGACTATCTGTGGTTGTCCCTGCACTGCAGAAACATTGTTATGGTCACCGTGGTCATGGCTTACGATGACGATGTCAGCGCTTTCCTTGATGGGAGCGTAATTAATGCCCGCGCCAACTGTATAAGGGTCGGTAATCAACTTTGTTCCCTTGTCGGAGGTAATCAAGAAACAAGAATGACCCAGCCACTTTATCTTCATACTAACCCTCCTTGCTTGGCTAGTGATAAAGCCAATTCAGTCAGTGTCCTTACACCTACTCCAGTCGCTCCTTTCACTGTATAACCGCTTTCTTTATTGCTGGAAGCAGTGCCAGCTATATCAATGTGTGCCCAGGGAACATCGTCAATGAACTCAGCCAGGAAAAGAGCAGCGGTGATAGCCCCGCCGTATCTATTCCCGGTGTTTTTAATATCGGCGATCAGGCTTTTGTTCTGTTGCTTGTATTCCTCGGGCAATGGCATTTGCCACACCTTTTCTCCGGTTTTGTTCGCAGCATTGGCAATTTCATTTGCTAATCGCTGGTTATTGCTGAAGAGCCCACTATAGCCAGTGCCCAGGGCAACTCGACAGGCACCGGTTAAAGTAGCCAGGTCTACCAGTGGAGACAGGCTCTGTTTTACGGCATAGCTCAGTGCGTCAGCCAAGATAAGCCTTCCCTCGGCATCGGTGCTTATTATTTCTATAGTCTTGCCGTTCATTGCCTTCAGTATGTCTCCAGGCTTCAGGGCATTGCCGCTAGGCAAGTTCTCCACTGCGGGAATTATAACGGTGATGTTGATTTTGCATTTTAAGCGAGCAATGGCAGCTAATGCTGCCATAACTGCTGCGCCGCCGGCCATGTCATCTTTCATCTCGCCCATGCCCTCTGAAGGTTTAATGGAAATTCCTCCAGAATCAAACGTTACTCCTTTGCCCAAAAAGCCAGCAGTGTTCCGGGAATCTGGATTACCTTTGTAGCCAAGAGTTATCAACTTTGGCGGCTGGCTGCTTCCACTTGCCACTCCCAGAAGTGCTCCCATGCCCATCGCTTCCATATCCCTGGAATCGAAAACTTTGAATTCCAAATCATACTTGTTGGCTATCTCTTCAGCTATTTCGGCCATTCGAGTGGGGGTCATCTGATTAGCTGGTTCGTTAACCATGTCGCGGGCAATTACAGTGGCTTCTGCCATTATCGTGCCACTTTCAATGCCATGGCTGACAGCGGTCAGCTGAGAGTTGTCGCCTATTATTAACATTTCTGCTATCTCTTCATATTCAGGCTTCTTATACCTGGTGAAATTGTAAAGGCCGAGAAGGCTGCCCTCGGTAATCCCTTCTGCGGAATCCTCTGGTTCAATGCTGCCCGCCCCGTGGAGTACTGTAGCCACCCTGTGGCAATTTAATTTGCGTAATGAGCGGGAAAAATCACCGGCTACTCTACGTACTTTGTCCAGGTTGAAATCTTCTTTCTTGCCCAGTCCTGCCGTAGCCACTATTCTGGCGGGCAACTTGCCCAGCGTGTGAATGATGGTAACTTCTCCAAGTTTGCCCTTAATCGCTGCCTGGTCAATAAGCTGGCTCACAGCTCCGCCTAGAGCTTTATCGACAGCGGCGGTGGCTCCATCAGGCCGTTTCACATCCTCGAAAAGATTCACCACCAATGCATCGGCCTGTATCTCGGTTATATCACCGACTACAGCCTTAATTTCCATTATCCTTCGCCTCAGCCATATAAAATCTTTAACGAAACTACTATTTTAACCTATTTGGGTGTAATAATGAAGGGGGGCGCCAGATTATGGAGCTTGTTCCGATCGTAAAGTGGGGAATCTCGCTTCGAGATTGCTTCGTCGCTATCACTCCTCGCAATGACAGAGAGGTGGTGCCATAGCGCCCTTTCTAATTGTCATTGCGAGCCCTTTTCCCCTGTCATTGCGAGCCGAAGGCGCGGCAATCTCGGGAAATCAAAATTCAAAAATCAAAATGCAAAATGACAGAGCAAAAATAATAAAGCAGTCAGTAATCAACAGTCAGCGGTCAGTTAACGGCTGAAGGCTGAAAGCTGGTAGCTCAAAACAATTCAAAAATCAAAATGCAAAATGACAGAGCAAGCGAGAGTCAAAATCCTAAATCCGAAATACTAAACAATATCAAATGCCCAAAATCCAAATGACCAAAAGAGTTGTGAGTTTTGAATTTGGATATTAGGATTTGTTTAGGATTTAGTGCTTTATGTTTAGGATTTGAGTTGGGGATTGCTTCGTCGCTTATGCTCCTCGCAATGACAAGCCAGGGAAGCACGCGGCACTAATCCTGCCAACGAATACAGTTCCTTGTCTTTGCTATCTTTGTGGTGGTAACATAAATTTCTGGTGGGCCGCTAGCTCAACTGGAAGAGCAGCTGACTCTTAATCAGCAGGTTCAGGGTTCGAGTCCCTGGCGGCTCACCATCTATTACCGCTATGTTCTTACCCTGG
>Ga0307431_1001772_pt1 | contig 12031 bp, 5 predicted proteins | sample SalMarWE160170MG_FD_202155 | JGI IMG/M metagenome (GOLD analysis project Ga0307431, IMG submission 202155) | Salt marsh sediment microbial communities from the Plum Island Ecosystem LTER, Massachusetts, United States - WE1603-170 | ecosystem: Environmental > Aquatic > Marine > Intertidal zone >...
AAATTATTTTAGATGGGGATAAAGCAACTGAAGTAAACAGTATAGGGCAGTTCAGGTTTGCTCCCGTTTCCAAAGGAAAGCATACTGTGCAGCTTGATATAAAAGGTGTTCCCGCTTTTTTAGGAGGGGATAGTCTGATAAAAAAGATAAATACAGGGTTTATTGATTTTAAGGTAGTGAATTTTCCCATTTTCAGCCTTTCTTCGATTAAGGGAGTTGTATATTACGATAAGAATCATAATTTCAAAAGGGATCCGGACGAAGAAGGAGTTCCGAATGTTAAAGTCAGCATAATCCGAGGTGATTATTCAAGACACACTTACGCGAACTTTTTCGGTGAGTATTCGATTAGTAACATCATTCCCGGGGATTATACGGTACAAGCTTCCCGTTTTCCTCCGGGTTATGACTTAAGCCCGAGAGGGTTTGTTTTATATTTGCAGTTAACCGGTGGTATGAAAGGAGAAAATCTTAATTTTGGAATTGCGAAACCGGTAAAAAAGATTGAGAGAAAAGAATTTTAAAAATAGCGGAGGTAACCATGAAAAGAATTTTTTATCTGTTTTTACTCATACCGTTTGTAACCTTTGCGGTCTCGACAATGAGCGTAGGTGTTGAAAAGACTACAGCGTTGGTTCCTGTTCCTATGGGTATAATCGATATAGTTTCGATAAGGATACGGCGAAACACGATTACCTGGGATTTTAACGAGATTGATAGGAATGACAATAATCCTCCTTTTCCTCCAACATCTTTTCCCGAATATTATGAACCCAGCCGACCTAATACCAGATATTATCAGAGAATAAGGTATAGGGTCAGAGGGAGGGGTTGGCCTGCCGGTAATTGGGAAGTTAGTATCGCAGGGGCTGGAGATCCGGCACCGGCTTGCGGTATCCTACTTTCTGATATAGAATATGGAGACGGAGCCGCAGGAGTCTGGTCTCCGCTTGGCACTGTACCGCAAGTTCTTGTAAGTGGAAGTGGTGATATAGGACAAACGAACCTCTTTCAGGATTACAGGGTGATGTTAACCGGAGATGAGACTAACACAGATGGTTCGACTACTACGATAATTTATATGATACAGACTTATTAATTAAAACCGTCCACGGAATGTCAAAATTTAGATAACAAAAATAAAAATCCTGAAAATTCCAGGTAATCCTTTTTGAATATATATTAAATATTAAAAATTAAAAAGCAAAATGACAAATAAAAATGTAAAAACTAAAAAATGATAGGACGCAGATTTACGCGGATTAAAAAGGATTTTTTGTTGTTTTTTTTATTTATTTTTGAAATTTGATTTGTCATTTTCCATTTTGATATTTGATTTTTACATTTTGGTGGTTCATCTATAATAAATTTTCTATTCTTCATTATAGTATTTGTGGCGGATTGTAAAGTTTGAATTTATAACCATTTACCTGTTGACATATTTATAAATCCAAGTAAAATAGGAAGGTTTTTTGTTTAATGTAAGTAGGATTGATTCCTGTAAGGAGGTTTAATTGGCTTTATTAAAACCTTTCAAGGCTTTAAGACCAAGAGTGGAGTATGCGAAGAAAGTTTCATCTCCGCCTTATGATGTATTTTCTAGAGAAGAAGCAAAGGACCTTGCCGCAAAGAATCAGTTGTGTTTTCTGCATGTAGTAAATGCTGAAATTGATTTTCCCGATGATGTAGATATATATGATGATAAAGTTTATCAAAAAAGTAAGGAAAATTTTGAATGGCTGATTAGGGAGAGATATCTCATTGAGGAAGATACCCCTTCTTTTTACCTTTATGAAGAAGATGAGAACGGTCACAGTCAGACCGGATTGGTATGCCTTGCTTCGGTTGATGAATACGACAAAGGAGATATTCGCACACATGAATCTACAAGGAAAATGAAAGTTAATGATAGAATAAGACATATTAGAACTGTAGGAGCTCATACGGGTCCCATTTTCCTTGCTTATTATGATACGGAGAAGACGGAGGGAATATACGATATTTTCAATGATGTAAAATTAGGCATGTCGCTTTATAAATTTAAAACAGGAGATAATGTTTTTCATACAGTTTGGAGAATTAAAGATACAGTTACGATAAAAAAGATTCAGGAAATTCTCAGTAAAGTTGATACTCTTTATATAGCTGATGGGCATCATCGCAGTGAGTCGGCTTCGAATATACGAGCAGAAAAAAGGGATAATAATCCGGAACATAATGGATCTGAAGAATATAATTTTTTCCCTGCCGTCCTCTTTCCGCATACCGAGCTCAAGATTCTCGCGTATAATAGGGTGGTTAAGGATCTGAATTCTCTTACCAAGGATGAGTTTTTTGATAAAATAAGAGAATCATTTACTATAGAAAGCATTGAGGGTAAGTGTGATCCGGATACATATCACAATTTTGGTATGTATATAGACGGAAAATGGTATCATCTTAAAGCTAAAGATGGAACTTTTCCGGTAGATGACCCATATTATTCGCTAGATGTTTCGGTTCTTCAGGAAAATCTTCTTGATTCTATTTTAGGAATAAAAAATCCCAAAGAGGACGAAAGGATAGATTTTGTGGGAGGAATAAGAGGCTTGAAAGAGTTGGAAAGATTCGTTGATTCAGGAAAATTTAAAGTAGCGTTTTCCATGTATCCTACCCAGATGGAACAGCTTATTAAAATATCTGATGATGGTAATAAGATGCCTCCGAAATCTACATGGTTTGAACCAAAGCTTAAATCGGGTTTGTTTATTCATAGGATATAATGTTTTTTAATATTAACCACAAAGGCACCCCGATATGGTCATTCTTCCCTACGGGGCAGGCAAAGACACAAAGTATAATATGAGTTTTAATGCGTTTTTCGAGAAAAATGAAATATAAAAATTTAAAAAGTAAAATTACAAATGAAAATAAAAAATTATTAACTGCCCCTTTTTTAGATCTTTTTTTGAATTATGAAATATGATCTTCGAGCCTTCGTGACTTAGTGGTCTGAAAAGTTATGATGTTTTTTCTGATTATTGCTTTTTCTCCGTCTGATGTTCCTGTTATTGCTGAAACGAAACCTATTATAAAAGGTATCTATCTGTCTCCCGGAGTATTTTATTCAAAGTATGAATTAGTCAGATTCTTCCGAATGGTGGATTTGGGCCTTGTAAATACTGCTGTTCTTGATGTGAAAGATGAAAGAGGGAGGTTGATGTTTTCTCTTTATGAGGACTTTATTGAGAGGGCTAAAAATAAAGAAGTCTATTTGATTGCAAGACAGTGTGTTTTTAAAGATGAATCGCTTGCTTTTAAAAATTCCGGAGCCCTTGCCTTGAAGGACTTCTCAGGCAATATTTGGTTTCAGGATAAATGCGGTTACTGGGTTGATCCTTCCCTTGTGGAGGTTAGAAAGTACAATGTTAAAATTACGCAGAAGGCTTTTGACTCGGGGTTCGATGAAGTACAGTTTGATTACATACGTTACCCCTCAAGTGAAAAACCCTATAAAAATTGGCAAAATAAACTGAGTAATATTGTCAAATTTCTAGATATGGTAAATGAGGTTAAGCCTCCCGAAAAGAGAATTTCTCTTACTTTTTATGGATATACGGTCTGGGCTAATGTTCTGGCAAAAGAGGGGCAGAATTTCGAAAAAATGGCTGAAAAGGTGGATGCGGTTTATCCGATGCTATATCCTTCTCATTTCCACGATAATTTTATGAATGATTCCACGAAGGAATCGAGAACATACGCTTTAATTTTTAAATCAATTGAAAAAGCTCATGAAAGATTGCCGGAGAAAGGAATTGATATAGTACCGTACCTTCAAGCTTTTACATGGAGGAGATCAAAGCTGGGGAGAAAGTACGTTTTAAATCAGTTGAAAGGAGCCGCTGAGTCAAATTCCGATGGATTTATACTATGGGAAGCTGGTGGTAATTATGGGTTGGGTTATGATGAGTTGATAGAGTTCGATCTCGATTTTTTCAAAAAAAAGTTAATGCGCCGTTTATTTCAAAAGTATGAAAGTAGAAGAAATAAAGAAAATTCTGGGTGATAAATTTCTGAGCAAAGCCCGGGGACAAAGTCTTCTGCTTGATGAAAATATTGCAAGAAAGTTTGCGGATCTGGTGTCTTTGGCTCATGGTAAAAGAGTGCTGGAAATAGGACCGGGACTTGGTATCATAACGAAGCATCTTAAAAATAGAGGTTTTGAAGTGATCGGGGTGGAAATAGATAAGTATTTTTGCAGTTATTTAAGAGGTATAGATATGAACGTTATTTGTAAAGATTTTCTTAAGTTAGAAGAGGATTTTTCCTTTCCTGAAGTGGTTGTAGGTGCCCTACCTTTTTCCGTATCTTTACCGATTTTGCAAAAAATTAAGAATAATAGAGATAAAATAAAAGAGTGGGTTTTTGTGTTTCAGAAGGAGGTTGCTGAGAGATTCACATCAGAGCCGGGCAGGGAATCTTACTCTTCGCTTTCCATATTGTTTAATATTTTATATAATATTTCCGTGGAATTTGAGATTAAGCCTGAAGCCTTTTTTCCAAAACCTGATATAATTTCAACAGTTTTAGAAGGAACTGTAAAGGAAAATCCGATAATTGAAGTTGATGAAAGTTTTGAAGGATTTTTGAGAGATATTTTTCATTTCAAAAGAAAGACACTTAAAAACAATCTCTTTGATTACAATATAAACCGAGTTTCGATTGACTTGAAAAGGAGAGCGGAAACTCTCGAAATAGCTGAAGTTGTTCAGCTTTACAAAGAAGTAAAGGAATAAACATATTGACTTCTAAATGTGTTATTTGTATAATAGTATTTATATTATTTAAATAAAAATAGCAAAAAGACCAGACATTTTGATAAGGAGGATTGTATGGTTCGTTATAGGATTTTTTTTGAATCGATTTTTCTCTTTTGCGTTTTTTTCACAGTAGTTGCATTTGGTGGTGTTCTGGAGAAAGAAGTAACCTTCAGTCAGGATGATATTTCATTTACTGAGATCGAAGGATACGATTTTGTAAGACTCGAAGGATGTAAGTCAACTATAGTAGAATTAGGAGCGCCATGTCTTCCTAAAGCTTCTTTTTCACTTTTGATTCCACAAGGTGCGGAAGTTATAGCTGTCGAGATTATTTCTTTAGATACGGTGGAGATTGCCGGTGATTATAAGGTTTATCCAACTCAACATCCTCAGCCATTTATAAAAGGTAGAATTTTTCAATTTGTTGAGCCGGATGAGGATATCTATAGCCAAACCGCCCCTTATCCTGAAAAAGTTATTCAGTCTGCTCACACTGGCTCAATGGGGGGATATAAACTCGCAAGTTTATTGATTTATCCCATTCAATATATACCTGCCGATAAGAAATTGATTTTCCATTCAAAAATAAAGTTTAGGGTTACATACGAAGAAAAATTACGTTCGCTAAACACAAAAACAGAAAAACAAAATAAAATATTTAAAGAAAGAGTCGAAAAACTAATCCTCAATCCTGAGGATATCGGAATGTTTGCACCTTTTACTGGATTAAGAGGCAATTTGGCTTTACCTACGGATTCAGTTGAATATGTGATAATAACGGGGGATTCCTTTAAAACAGCTTTTCAGGAGCTTGCAGATTGGAAAACGAGAAAAGGAATTCCTGCAAGGGTCGTTACCCTTGATTCTATCTATGCAAATTACACAGGGGCAGATAATGCCGAGCGAGTAAGGAATTTCATAATCGATGCAAATTCCTCCTGGGGTACAATCTGGGTTCTTCTTGGCGGACAATGTGACTATGAATGGGGGCAGGAAATTGTTCCGAGAAGAAATGTATGGTATAGGAATTCATATGTTGGAAATTACCCCGATGAAGACACTATTCCATCAGACCTATATTTTTCCGACCTTGATGGTGATTGGAACGCGGATGGAGATGGTGTATACGGTGAGTCCACAGATGATGTCGATTTCTATTCGGATGTATTTGTAGGCAGAGCTCCCGTTAGAACTATTGCTCATGTGGAGACTTTTGTGAACAAAGTTTTTACCTATGAAAAAAGACCTCCTGCCGGCTATCAAAAAAAAATACTTTTGCCTGCTGCTTATCTATGGCCCAGTATCTATGACGAGAGGCTTTCACAGGAAGCGATTGCTGATATAGTACCTTCGGACTGGCAGGTTACAAGGATGTATGAACGGGATGGAACCCTTACCCATGAGGCTTTTGTTGATTCTGTTAAATCGGGTTTCGGTTTTGCTCACCTCATAGGACATGGTAATGAGTCTGGTGTATATATTTATTACGCTGATGAATATTTTGGTTCCGATGACTTAGATTCTCTTGGTAATGATGGACTGCTCGGTATTCATAACTCGATAGGCTGCATGTGTGGCGGACTCGACCTTGTACCTTACGGAGATTGTTTCGCAGAACACTATTTAACCCCATCTACAGGCGGCAGTTATTCCATTATGAATTCAAGATACGGCTGGGGAAGGCCTCCGGACATGGGACCTTCAGAGAATATAGACACCTGTCTTTATCATGAAATATTCAAGGAAAATTATCTCTATCATGATCATCTGGGTGCAGCACACGCTTTTTCGAAAGATGGCTACGTATCTGAAGTTACCTGGTCCTCGACCTGGGCATGGTGTATTTATGAGTTAAACCTATTCGGAGACCCGGAACTTCCTCTATGGACAGATAATCCCGGAGAATTGACAGTTACTCACGATGCGGTAATACCGGTTGGTGCAAACACTTTCGCGGTAAATGTTTCCGGTGGAAGTTTTGGTGTGGAAGAAGCTTTCGTTTGCTTGTATAAAGAAGGAGAAGTTTATCAGAGAGGGTATACCGACGCTTTCGGCAATATCAACTTGACTTTATCTCCCCCTCCTAACTCCCTGGGTATAATGTACTGCACGGTAACAAAAAACAATTACATTCCCTATGAAGGTAATGTAGATGTTATCTTTCCTTCCGGTCCATGGGTTATTTTTGACCATTATACAGTAATAGATTTATCGGGAACTGATAATAATGTGGATCCGGGCGACAATATCGAACTACCTCTGACTGTATATAATGTAGGACTTGATGATGGGGATAGTATTACTGGTCTTCTAAGGACTGAGGATGTCTATGTGAATATTACGGATTCCCTCGAAGATTTTGGTAATATATTAGCCGATTCCCTCTCTCAAAGTTTAGAAGATTTCGATTTTGATGTTGCTCCGGAATGTCCTGTAAACCATATCATAAATTTTGAACTTATCACAAAAGATAGAAACGACAGCACCTGGAGTAGTTGTTTTTCCATACCGATATTAACACCCGATATATCACTTTCCGCAGATACTTTAAATTTCGATACGGTATACATAGGCTATGCTGATACACTTGAACTCGAGGTAAACAATGTTGGCGGGGATACACTGGTAATTAGTGATATTACATCTGATAATATGGATTATTCTGTTGATACCACTAATTTCAGTTTACCGCCTAATGAGAGCCAGATAGTAATGCTGGTGTTCGCTCCGACTTTAGAAGGTATATCCACCGGCAATCTGACAATCGAAAGCAATGATTTAGATTTTTCGAGTGCAACGGTTTTCGTGCAGGGTGAAGGTTTGAAACCACCCGATATATCGGTTTCACCCGATTCTTTGAGAGATAGTTTATTCACGGGTGAGACATCTACCCATTTATTAACGATTTACAACACGGGAGAAAGTGAACTTAACTTTGATATATCGATTACGGAATCGCTGTCAGCAACAAAATTCCCAAATATAAGTTTTAAAATCACCGATTTTAAAAACAACAAAAAGGCAATATCCGAGGAAAATTCGGAAACAACAAATGATTTCAGAGCGGAGTTCTCCAAGAGAATTTACGAGAGCGACACTCCTACGTTAGATTTGGAACATATTCTCGTTATGGAGAGGGGTCCAGGTTTATATTATTATGATACAGCTCTGGATAATCTTGGATTATCCAGGACACTGGTAACTTCCTGGGATGAATTGCATTTGGAACTCAACAGTGGAACCCAGTGGGAGCTGGTCATTATTAATTCCTATGGCAATTCACCTTCGAACGAAACACTTGATTTGCTCGATGATTATCAAACAGACGGCGGGTTTTTAATATATGCCGATTGGGCTCTTTATCTTTATTCTTCGCACTCTTTGCTTACGAGTTTAGGTATCGGTTTTGTTTCGAATCTCACAACGCCTTTAAACTTCTATGCCGTCAATACCGCGCATAAACTCTTTAATAGTTCGAATGATATAGACAGTTTATACTGGACAGATAACCAGTATAACAGAGATGCTGCGATTGTTGATGTTCTTGGGGATGCGACTCAACTGGCTTATTTCGGAGGTTATCCTGATAATGGAGCGATAGTGCTTAATGCGGAAGGAAACTGTCTGTTCAATGCTTTTCAGTCAATGAACTTTAACTCAGATGATGATAGCGATGGAAAACTCGATATTGTTGAGCTTATAGAGAATGAAATTAAATTCCTTTCGGTGTGCTGGCTTTCAGTTGATCCCCAATCGGGTACCATTCCATCAGTTGATAGCGCACTTATAGAAATTACCTTTGATGCTACTAACCTTTATGGAGGGGACTACTTTGCCGATATTATCATTACCAGCAATGATCCGGATGAGACGGAATTAGTTGTCCCTGCAAATTTGCATGTGACTGGTGCACCTGATATCGCCGTTTCGGAAGATACCTTGAATTACGATATTGTTTTCTCCGGTTATTCTGCAACTGATACATTAATTGTTGCAAATGTTGGGACCGATTTACTGACTGTTAATAATATCTCGTCTGATAATTTTGATTTTACTGTAGATGCAACTAATTTTACCCTGGATCCCGAGGAAACGCAAGATATCGTGGTAACCTTTACGCCCAGCTCACTGGGAATGATTACGGGAACCTTGACTATCGATTGCGATGATCCGGACGAGCCAACTGTAGATGTTTTAACGCAGGGGGTATGTCTGGAACCTCCGGATATATCGGTCTCGCCAGATTCCTTGAGTGATAGTCTGCTCACGGGTGAGATATCAACCCATACTTTAACTATTTATAATACCGGCTTAAGTGAACTGATTTTTGATATTTCAGTTGAAGGAGGGGGTGTGGCGGAACCTGTAGTATCTCTAAATACAAGAATGACCTTAGAAGGTGAGATGATAAATAATACGGGATCTCAAAAAAGTATAAGCGGTGAAACTGCTGCCGTAAATCAATCAAATAGTGTTGTTAAATTATATAAATCTTCAAAAACAAGGGGAACGCAGGATATCGCGATACTTGGATCAGATGGCTCCGGTAGTGGTTCATATCTTGATAATATAGCTCAGTATTTGATAAACTCAGGGCGATTTACTTCAGGGACAACTATAAATGGATATTCATTTACTCCTGGCTTAGCTGACCTGCAAATATTTGATGCAGTAGGTGTCATTGGTTGGTATGGCTGGGGCGATCCGGATGCCATAGGCGATGTACTGGCGGATTATGTTGACGGGGGAGGTAATGTTTTTATTGCCTTTGCGGCAAATGCAACCGGAGGCGGTTGGACGGTTGGAGGGCGTTTTAATACTGAAAATTATTGGTTGATTTCTCCATATAGTTATGATGGCGGAATTTCCTATTCGATGGGTAACGTCTATGAACCAGGTCATCCCATTATGGCTGGGGTAAACACGTTAATTTCAAGATCGAAATTAAATAATGGAGCTTCTGTGAGTGCTGGCGCAACTTTACTGGCGGAGTTTGAAGATGGAACACCGCTTGCCGCTATTGGTAAAGTGGGAGATAGCCGATGTGTTGATATAAGTTTTCCGTTTTTTACTACTGCTGTGAGTGATTGGGGAGTAGATACGACCTCGGACGTGGAACTGTTGATAATCAATGCATTTGATTGGGTTATGGGTCCTGACTGGCTTTCAACAGATCCTGTATCGGACGCTGTGCCGGCGGGCAATAGCATAAGTGTAGAAGTGACCTTTGACGCGACCGGCCTATATGGTGGTGATTACTTTGCGGACATCAATATTTCCAGTAATGACCCTGATGAACCGGAAATTAGTGTTCCTACATATTTGCATGTGACTGGAGCGCCTGATATAGTTGTTTCAGAAGATACCTTAGATTATGGTATTGTTTTCTATGGCTCCTCCGTTACTGATACGTTAATTGTTTCAAATGAAGGAAGCGATTCGTTGACAATAAGTAATATCTCATTTGATTATCTCAATTATACTGTTGATACTACAAGTTTTACTTTGAATTCTAAAGAATCTCAGGAAGTTGTGGTAACCTTTACGCCCAGCTTGCTGGGAACGATCATAAGAATCTTGAGCATTGAGTGCAATGACCCGGATGAGTCAACTGTAAAAGTTTTTCTGCGAGGGGAATGTGTAGAGCCGCCGGATATCGTTGTTTTTCCTGATTCACTAAGCGATACTTTATCTACGGGTGAGACATCGACCCATGCTTTAACGATTTATAACACGGGAAAAAGTGATCTAAACTTTGATATTTCAGTTGAAGGAGAACCATTTGGACCTTTGCTTTCATTACGAGAGTCTATTTCTACTAAAGGGAATAGACAGGTTTCTTTGGTCGAAATTAAAAAGGGCGAAGAAGACACCCGTGTCTATCCTGCGATGGTGCTTGGAATTGGTGGTCCTGACGGATTCGGTTATCGCTGGAAGGATAGCAATGAGCCGGGTGGGCCGACATTCAATTGGATTGATGTTAGTGGCGGTACTTCTATTTCCCTGAGTGATGACGACTTTGAAACGGGTATTCCACTTGGATTTACCTTCAACTATTACGGCACGGATTATACCGAAATTGGTGTTGGTTCAAATGGTTGGCTGAGTTTTAACGGTTCTAGTACTTGGTATCCAAGTAATGTACCTGCCGTTGACTCATACGATGGAGCTATTGCACCTTTTGCCCGGGATTTATATCCTCCTTCAGCCTCTTATATAAGATATCAGACTTTTGGTACTGCTCCAAACAGGTATCTTGTAATTGAATATCATAGTATACCTAATTGTTGTCCCAGCGGTGATTATAAAACGTTTGAGGTTATACTGTATGAGAGTTCTAACAAAATTAAGTTTCAATATCTTGTAGCTCCTAACGACAATCCTACTGGTTTCGGTATAGAGAGTCCTGATGAGAGTATGGGTATGGGTAATGCAGGTCTGGATAGTTTGTTCATAAGTCCGGCAGTTGTTGAGGATAATTACGCCATTGAATTTAGTTTAATGCCGGGTTGGATCAGCCTGGATACAGCCTCAGGAACCATTTCGGCAAGTGACAGTATACTTATAGAAGTTACTTTTGACGCTACCGACTTAGATGTTGGTGATTACTATGCGGATATTATCATTGTCAGCAATGACCCTGATGAAGCGGAAATAATTGTACCTGCCCATCTGCATGTACTTGGCAGTGGAATTGAAGAAAAGAAAATCCCAAAAGTCTTTTTTATTAAACAGAACTATCCCAATCCATTTGGCTCTCAGACTGTGATAAAGTACGGGTGCCCGAGGCGGGCTAAGGTTTGTATTGAGGTTTTTGATGTTATGGGAAGAGTGGTTACTACCCTTGTAGATAGGGAAGTGGAAGCAGGGTATCATGAATTAACATGGAGGGGGGATAATAAATTAGGGAGAAAGCTTGCGAATGCCGTCTATTTTTATAGAATGCAGACAAATGACTTTATGGAAACGAAGAAGATGGTCTTTTTAGAGTAAAGAAAAAACAATCTATATAAAAATGTAAAAAAGGCAGGGATATTCCTGCCTTTTTTATAATCTTAGTTTGGATTAGAAGTGTTGCTCCTTAGTGGTTCTCGGTTGGTTTTCCTTTTCTGAAAACAATAATTGTTCCTTCAACGATTATCCACAGGTTAAGAAAGAGTATTATTAAATTAAGAGTCAAGAGTAAGATGTCCTGATTGTTAATGAAACGAATCTGGTTGATCACGAGAGCC
>Ga0307431_1001773_pt1 | contig 12029 bp, 13 predicted proteins | sample SalMarWE160170MG_FD_202155 | JGI IMG/M metagenome (GOLD analysis project Ga0307431, IMG submission 202155) | Salt marsh sediment microbial communities from the Plum Island Ecosystem LTER, Massachusetts, United States - WE1603-170 | ecosystem: Environmental > Aquatic > Marine > Intertidal zone >...
CAGTAGGTGCGAATCTACGTGTTCCATTAGCTTTCTGATTCAAACAGGCAATTCAAGTCTTTAGCTTTTTTGCTGGATTTCTTGATTATCAGTTATGTGAAACGTCGATAAAAAAGGCGTATTAGATGAGTTCTTTCAACTATCAATACTATCGGACAGGACGGCCTATTCGCTGAGCTTGACGGCTGTGCCGTAAACCAACAGTTCGGCGGCACTTCCTATAACAGATGTAGTCATATAGCGAACATTTATTATCGCATCCGCCTCCATCTCTGCCGCCTCTGCCATCATCCTGTTAGTAGCTGTAGTCCGGGCCATTCCCATCATTTCTGTATATTCAGTCAATTCACCGCCAAGTATAAGTCTGATTAGGGCAGAAAGGTCTTTGCCAAGCCAGATAGCAAATACCGTATGGCCCTGGACAAGGCCGAGAATCTCACGTGTCGTTCGGCCGGGCACTTCTGCAGAATTCAACAGCAGGACAGAGCGCTCTTTCTCAATCGGCAGGAGCGGCTCTGCTAACGTCCTTTGTTGCCTTTGTTCGAGAGCCAAAGTCACGAGAACCACGAGGATTCCGCCTAAGAGACAGAAAACCGCTATCCGCAGCCACCAGGGCACCACCGGGTCGTCGGCAGTAAGAACGTGCCACGGCACGCCGGCGAATACGACTACGAAAAGCCCCAGCACAAAGGCCAGCGAACCAATTTGTCGAATTGCTTTCATAGATTTCTCCTTTGTCTAAAAAAGTAAGGGACTTTGGTTATTTGTTTTTTACAGTTTCGTTCAGTTCAGCGATACGGAGCTCAAGGCGTTTTATTTCTCGGTTGATACTATTTTTGTGAAGCATTTGCCAGTAAATATTTTTCCTGAGAATAACAAACTGTATACTGCAAACGAAGATAGCGGCATACATAATCTGGAATTGGAGCTGGTCGGTCTTGAAGAATTTGACGCCACAAAAGATAGCCAGAGCTACAAAAATCGAGGAGTATGCGGCGTGGGCAATAAAACTGGAGAACATTTTTCTGCTGTAGAGTTGCCCTACCATTGATAATAGCGTATCTTCTTTCGAGTCATCGTAGGTATCTTCGATTATTTTTTTTATCTGTTCCTCGTTCATTTTATTTCTCCTTTCATTTTATTCGTAATGTTTTTGCCAGAGTTCTTTAAGCTCTTTTCTTGCATTGTGCAGGCGTGATTTAACGGTTCCCTTTGGAATATTTAGAGCTGTGCTGATTTCCAAAATGTCAAGCTGTTCAAAGTAATATAGGCTAAGGACCGCTCTTTTTCTTATGTCTAATTTTTCAAGCAGCTCTTTAACGCCTGTGTCATATTTGGCTTTGTGTTGTTGCTCCTGCACTTCTTCAAGACTGATATGTTTTACAGCTTTTGTTTTTTTAATCCAGTCGATAGATTTATTTGTCGTTATTCCATACGCCCAGGCCTTGAAATTTGCAGGGTCGTGCAGTTTTCTCAGGCCCTTTATGATTCCGAGCCAGCTTTGCTGAGTAATATCCCAGGCGGCCTGTGCATCGTCAGTCAGCCGAAATGCGTGCTGCCAGAGCCGCCTCTGCCATCGGCTGACGAGCTTCTCCATAGCCCCGGCATCGCCATCCTGGGCATCCATTACCAGAATCTGGTTTTCAATATCACAGCGTTCGTCTTTCATTAATCCAGTCGTTTACTTAGCTCGCCGATAAAACACAAGGATGAGAAATCCCAGCACCATACAACTCAAAGAGTCACCCAGAAACCACAGAATGGGCATTTTTACCATTAGTCCTGTTATTCCACAGACCGCACCTACGAACACTGCAGCCAGGGCCGAAAACGGTACCAATACTCCGTAATCCATAGGGTGTCGGGCCAGAATCATAAAAAACACTCCCACCCCAACATACATGGCCGACATCACACGAATGGCGTACAGAAACAACGGCGTATCAGGGAGCGATTCAACGCCAAAGACTCTGGCAATGGATTCGAACGTCGAGATAGGTATGAACATCCCGAATACCGACAACAAACACGCAACACCGGCTATCCATAGACATATCTTTAGTGAACGCATTATCAGTCCCTTTCAATTTATATTTCTCTTTTGAGCTTTGACCAACGACTGTCGCAGGTCATTGTCTTTTCGTTACTCTATTAGTCTTAAAATCGGCCTGAATAGTTCATTTTTATCAGCGTTTTAATGTAGCGCTGCAATAATCTCTGTAATATGTGTGCCCAGAAGTCGAAATTTAAGGTTGAAAAACAGCTTTAAGGCGTGTATTCTTTCGATATATAAAAAAAGAAAAGAAACTATAGACCCAAAGCCCGGAAATCAGAACTATTTATGGAGAGGTGTCGGAGTGGCCTATCGAGCGGTCTTGGAAAGGCCGTGTAGGGTTTTCCCTACCGCGGGTTCGAATCCCGCCCTCTCCGTTTCTTAAACTTATCTTCGTGGGTACAAAAGCTGACATAAATTAAGATGCACTTGTTATAGCTTTAGGGATTCGAACCCTAAAGGGGTTTGGGGAAAGAATTTCCCCAGGTCGTCGGGGTGACAGAACCCTGAGCGAAGTCGAAGGGTACGCCAGAGGGGCAGAGCCCCTATGGAAATTTGCCTTTGGCAAATTTGGGTTCTAAGGCGAAGCCTGGAATCCCGCCCTCTCCGTTTCTGTGGTATTTGGGATAAACTTTTAGAAAATTAAACAACTATTTTTACCGCTGAAGGACTGGAACACTGCTTTGGCAGAAATAAAATTAAGGGCTGTGGAGATTGTTCCTTGTCTAAAAAGTTTGTAACAACAACTTGAAAGCAGTGACTCATTTTTTCCCGTAGGACTACAATTCATCAGCTTTCGGAAAAGCATCTACAAGGTCGGGTTGCAAAGTCTTTTGCGTATCTGTGATTTTATAAAGAATAAGCCGATACGACTTGAATTTCCTGAAGTTTTCGCCGGTCCTGTCTCCGCTAAAATACTTTTTGTTAATCTTTTGTAATTTTTTTCTGTACAGCCGTTTTATACATTTTGACGCCAATGGGTATCTGTTTTCTAATAGCTGTTGCCCAAGGTTTATAGATGGCACAATAACTTTTTGGGTTATATCATTCGCAATGTCTAATGTTGGCATTGTTGCATCGGTGATATCCAGGTCTTTTACAAGTGCAAAGGGATATTTGGAAATGACGGCGTAAAATTTATTTAATGGATGTCCTCCCGATAGAGGCCCCTTGCCTTCTGCATTTTTTTTGAAGAAATCGCAGATTAGCAGGTATCCCTGGCTATTTAAAAGGCCGAGTGACTTTTTAATTGCCCCTTCAATAGCAATATATTGAAAGCTCTCACTGAATAATATCAGGTCATATCGATTTTCTGTTTGCAGCTCTTCATAGAGGCATTCGAAAACATGGCTTTTATCCTCCAAGAATTCACGTGTCTGCTCACTGAAAAACGTGTTGGGAGAGACACAGTCCACCTGATAACCCATTTGAACCAACTTCTTGGCCACTCCTCCGAGACCGCATCCAACATCAAGAATTGTTCTTATCCCATCCGGAATATGCGAAACCAGGAAGTTAGTGTAATTTTCCAGAGCAGCAGGTAAATTAGCTATGTCTATTTCAAGGTCGTCCGTCCAATATCCGTAATGCAGATATTGTGATTTGAGGAAATACTTGCTACATATTGCACCGACTTCCAGGCCGATATTACGGGAAACCGCTTGTTTGCTTTTAGTCATTTAATTACCCTCGAAAGGCGTATATTTTCTGTAACTAAAGATGTGGATTTGTGGACCAATGCCTAATAGAAACATAAAGATGACCAGTAAGCCCCTTGATAGACCATAAAAGAATTGTCTCCTTTGAGTGTTCAGCTTATGTGGGCTTTTGCCGGTTAGAAAGCCTTCTCTTATAAAAATTGGAAAGTCGTTTTCAACAACCATATCTGTCATTGTCTTATCCTGTTTAGAAAAAAGCCATATCTTTCAGCTCGGAAACTTTGAGGTTTATTTACCGCCCACTCAAAAAAACAAATGGGTACGATGGACATTTTTTAAACTTTTATAATACTTCATTGATTATACACCATTTTTATAATACTTAATAATTTATTTTCGTCTTTTTATCTTTATGGGAAGATATTTTTAGTTCTTTTCAAGGCAGGACATTTCGAGAACCGGCTGTTTTATTGCCACTTCGGTTCTTGTTTTGGCCGATCTTGATTGCGTAATCAATGGCTGCTAATTTTTGCAGGATTGCGCCAATCTGCGTCAAACTAATCTTGCCAGGCATCGCAAAAAGCCGTCTTGATTACCATAAATTTGTAATCTGCCCGCAATATCATGAGGGCTGTATCTCTTTTCAAGCATAACTTTAGCACTAAACATCCTGCGGAAATGAAATGAAAAAGCACTAACAGCCGTGTATTCAGCGGACCTATCATCGGCGAACATATTCCTAAGCCGGTTACGGTGTTGCTGCTCGGTTTTGGAGGTCTGTTGCTTCGGCGCAGAAAATAACAGATTAAGGAACTGGAATATTGATTGGACGGTGTTATTAATTGCTCAAGGTCGCGCTAATAGTCATAGTAGCGGATGCCGTCTTTATCAGTGCCGGTCCGGTCGAGCCGGATTGTTTTTGTCGCCGGCTGGTATATCCAGCCAAAGTCGCCTGTTGCCTCTGCCGGAAAAGATTCGCTGTTTGCTAATACCTTCATTAGTTTTTTGTTATTGAAGGGATTTTCAGGAATACTCGCAAGGTAACGACCGTTTGTTATCATTTGAGTCGTGAATGAATCCATAGAGGGTGATTCTGTTGGATTGTTATTTGGGTAGCCGGGCGGAATGCCGCTGTGTTGGGTGGTGTAAAGTTCTATTGCACCTCTGAGTGTTCGTAGGTTACTCTTGGCGGCAGATTCCTTGGCCTGGGTGGCCTGGGACTGAAACTGCGGCACAACAATAGCCGCCAGAATACCCAGAACAGCTACCACTATCATCAGCTCAACAAGCGAAAATCCCTTTTTCATCTTTTCTACCTTATTCGGTCTATTACGGACATACGGACTGTCGGCGCACTTGTTTTATCGGCTTATAATGGCCACCGCTTAATTTACGGGTACATGTTATCGGTGATAAAATAATAAAAAAATGAACTAAAACGACCTGCTCTAAATCACATGCCGGGTCAAAATGGTTGCCGCAATCGAGCCGGTGCCCGGCAATAATGGCAAAATCCAGAAATTCAACGTAGCAATCGCCGTTCAAATCGCCTGCAACGGGCCGGTCGGAACGGTGGTTATAGTATTATGGAAAAATGTCGGCCTGAGCGAATATATGTATGAAATCGTCCCCGGCTTTGTGTCCAACTGCCTGACGATTTTTCTGATTAACTTGAATTTCATCCAGAAAGATAAAAGGGTATTAGAGCAGTTCGATGAGGTCATCGCTGACATTGCAGGCGGAAAACATCCATAACATTAAAAGCGCCCTGCGGAACCTTTTGATTGAAGGCCGCAGGATAATTGTTAAAATGGTGCGATAGAATTTATATCAGGGTATAAAGGAGCTCGTTATGGTAAAGACAGCAGTAACATTATTAGCAGTAATATTCTTCGTTGGATGCGGAGGTTCTACCGGAAAAACGCAGGCGCAGGCCGAACAAAACGTAAAGACGCTTCTTAGTCTGGACATGGGAATGACACAGGACGAAGTCCTCTTGGCTATGGGCGAGCCGAAAAAGAAAAAAACGCATCTGCTCGGCGACAGAACTGTTGAGGCCTGGTTTTATTTGACCGAGGGCCTGATTATTAATGATAGTATAATGCGGGACTCAGATTATACCCCGGTGGTTTTTGAGGGCGGAAAGCTGACCGGCTGGGGAAGAAATTTCTATAGCCGCACCCTGCAGTATAAACACAAGACGGAAGAATGATAAGCTGCCTATGTGAGGAATGCTTTATCTTCCTATCCGCTCGATTCTCGCCAAAGGCAAGCCGGAATTTTTTGGTTCTAAATCCACTATTTTTACTGAGAATCCGCGAAACTGTGTCAAACTGTGTCTAAAAATTTTTTAATTTTTTTGATTTTTTACTTGACATTGCATAGTATGTATTACATAATAAGTAAAACAAGATAATATTAAAGCCGTGGTTAAAAATGAAATTAACGTAATCTGCGATACAAAGCGGCGGTAGCTAAATCAGTAAATAAAATAAAATAGGAGATTTTTATGAAATTTGAAAGTCAGTTATTAAAAGGTATTGCTCCGGTGGTGGTGCTGGAGATTCTCTCCCGCGGCCAGATGTATGGTTACGAGCTGAGCCAGGCCATCGAGCAGCGAAGCGGTGACATCCTGACGCTCGGCAAAGGCACCTTGTACCCGCTGCTGTATAACCTGGAAGCCCGCAAGCTCGTCAGAGGCAAATGGGAGAAGAACCAGTCCAGCAGAAAAAGGCGATATTATTCAATCACCAGCAAAGGCAAAGATGAGCTTGTAAAGCAAAAGGCCCAGCTTAAAGAGCTGACAGCCGGCCTGGACCTTGTCTTCGGCGGAACGCTTCTACCGGCTTAACCTGTATTTAGCCCCCGGTTTTACCGGAGGTCAAAGTTACGCAATCCGGAATAAGAGGTCATTATGGCAAAGAAATATAAAGATATGGAATCACAAAATCTTCCCGCCTGTGCTGTTGAATTCATAAAGCTTGTTATCAGGAAGATGCGGTATCGCAAAAAAGTCCAGGCCGATGTCCAGGCCGAACTAACAGCCCATTTCGAAGATGAGTTGAGAGATTGTAAAACTGACGAAGAGAAGGAAAAAAGGGCACAGCAGTTGATTGCCGAGTTCGGCGATGTGAAGCTGCTTGCTGTATTGCTCCGCCGGGCCAAAAAACGCTGCCGGCCTCTCTGGCGAACGGCATTTGCAAGAGCTTTTCAAGCTGTCGGCGTTTTGATTTTGTGCCTTATTTTATACTGCATTTATATCTCTCTCGGAAAACCCAATATCAGGGTTAATTATGTCGAGGAAGCGCTCCGCATAGCCAGAGCGCAGGTTGCTGAAAGCCAAAATGCAGCGCCTCTTTACCAAAAAGCTATCGATGCTTATAAGGAGCCGCCTCTGGTCGAGGATGAGAAAGGAATAGAAAAGAGTTTGCTTGATGTCATACAGAGAAAAAGCTGGGTCGCAGAGCTGACCGAAGAAGAGCTTGCCCTGACGAAGAATTGGCTTAGCGATAATAACGATGCGGCCGCCTTTTTTACACAGGCCGCCGAGATGCCATACTGCTGGTGGCACCGCCAGGCAGAGAACGATATAGTTATTGTTATTTTAATTCCTGAGATGAAAGGTATAAAGAATATTGCGAGACTATTATCCTGGCGGGCAAGGCTCGACGCCTTTAATGGTAACATTGAGCCGGCTTTCGATGACCTGTTGACCTGCTATTGCACAGGCCGGCATCTTAAAGGTCCTCTGTCCCTGATTGAACAGCTTGTAGGTATGGCCTTACAAGGATTATCAGCGGGAACCGCCGTCACCATCCTGCAAAATCGACAAATTAACGGCGAGCTGCTGAGAAACTTTCAGGCCGACATCGAAAAACTAATGGCCGAAGATACCTTTATCGCGGACTATACAACGGAAAGGTTTTTAGCGCTGGATTTTCTCCAGAGGTGTTATACCGATAATGGCTCCGGCTCGGGTCATATGATTCCCGGAGCGGTCGGGCATTTCCCGTATTTGGAGCTTTGGAATTTCGAGAGCGATTTACTCAACTACAGCCGGTCGTTAGGTATGGCTCTGGTCAGCGCTGACAGGGATGATATGAGCCGCGAATTTGAAAAATTGTATAGTAATGCTCAGCAATGGGCGCATAAAACACCCTGGCAGTTGCATAATGAAAATGTCGATTTGGAAATGGGTTTGGACAGTTGGCCGCGCCTTAAAAAAGTCAGGTATTGGCCTATTATGCTCTTGATGCCTGCTATAGGCAGAGTTGGTGAATTGACATATCGCAATAAGGCGGGTATTGAAGCCCTTGTAACCGTTGTTGCCTTACTGAGGTATCATCAGGACAATGGCCGATATCCGCAAAATCTGGATGAGCTTGTTGACGGCGCTTATCTCAGGCGTTTGCCGATGGACCCATACAGTGCTCAGTCGATGTGCTATAAAAAAACCGATGATACTTTTATACTTTATAGCGTTGGTTTGAATTTCAAAGATGACGGCGGAACGGTTGCAGTAGTCGATGGCAGGACTAAAAGTGCGGGAACTAAAGAGCAGGGCGACTGGGTTTTCTGGCCTGTGGTTCAATAGACAGGTTTATGAAAAAGGAAAATCAGGACAAATTGTTAAAAAATCTTCCTGCTTGTGCTGTTGAATTTATAAAAATTGTTATCAGGAAGATGCGATATCGCAAAAGAGTCCGGGCCGATGTCCAGGCAGAACTGACAGCCCATTTCGAAGATGAGCTGAAAGACTGTAAAACCGATGAAGAGAAGGTGCAAAAAGCCGAGAGGCTAATTACTGAGTTCGGTAATGCGAAGCTGCTTGCTGTTTTGCTCCGCCGGGCCAAAAAGCGCTGTCGGCCGTTCTGGCGAACTGCCGTCGCGAGGATTTTTCAAGCTGTGGGAGTAATAATTCTCTGCTTTATTCTCTACGTTGTCTGGTTCTTATCTGGCAAGCCGGTAATTACTACTAATTATGTTGCCGAGCTTAACCGCATGGTAAAACCCGATGCAGATGAAAGCCAGAACGCAGAACCTTTATACAACAGGGCAATCGAGCTATACGGAAAAATACCTGATGATATCTCTAAACTTTTTGAGACGCAGTATATAAAAGCTAATGCTGAAGAGAAACAGCGTATAGCTGAATGGATAACCGATAACGAAGAAATGTTTAATATAATTATCGCGGGCACAAAGAAGCCGTATTATTGGTCAAACTATGGTGAAAGTGATGGCGTCGAGAATGTGATGGATATTCTTATGCCTCATCTTCCCGGCTTTCGCAAATTGGTTTTTGCTTTACGCTGTCGTATTTGGCTGAGAGCTGAGCAGGGCCTATACGAAGATGCCTTTGGTGACATAGTTGCTTGTTACCGCATTGGCCAGCATCTAAGAGGGGATAAGCTTGTGATTGAACAGCTTGTAGGAATTGCCATCGAGGCCTTATCTGTTCAGAACGTTCGGGACATCATAAGTCAGTATGAGATAGACTCTGCCACATTGTCTGAACTGCAAAAGGGTTTTGAGCAAATGATTACCGATGAAGATTTTGTAGTAAGTTTTAAAGCGGAAAAACTTCTTGCTTATGACATAATCCAGAGGACTTTTACAGATGGGCCTGGAGGAGGCCATATAATACCGAAAAGTGTATCGCAATTGTATCCAGAGGTCCAAATTATCGGGGGCACATCGTTAAGAGACCACAGGCCGTCCCCTGTAAAAACACAAGGGCAGGATTGGATATCAGATATCAGGTACGAAATAAGCGAACTTGGGGGATTCATTTATGAGGCCTGCAGCTTTTGTAAAAAGACCAGCTACATATTGTTCCTCCATCCGGACAAGAAGCAGACCTTACAAGCATTAGAGGGACTATACGACTATTGGGAAGTCATTAGGATTAAGACACCAGCCCAAATCCGAGCAGAAGGAATAGACGTCGAAAAAGAAACTATGGAAATCGTTAAGGGCAACATTTTAATGCAAGAGAGCGCACCTGCTATTGGTAGGGTCTTTGCGCAGGATTATGCAAATAAAGTCAGCGTGGAAGCTGTCATAACGATAATTGCAATATTGAGGTATAATAAGGATGTTGGCCGTTATCCCGAGAATTTGAACGAGCTAATAATAACAAATTACCTTGAAGAATTAACGATGGATCCATACAGTGATAAACCATTAGTATACAAAAGGAAAGGCGAAGGTTTCATCCTCTACAGTGTGGGCCCTAATTTTATCGATGATGGCGGAACGGTTGCAGTTGTCAATGGCCGGACTAGGAAATGGGGAACTAAAGAACAGGGCGACATTGTTCTTTGGCCTGTGCTGGAATCGAGCGAGAAGAAATAATAGTATAGCCAGGATAGAAATAAATAAGATAACCTGGACTTTTAGTGTTTGCCGGGGGAGTAAAAAAATAATGAAATCAGAATTTAAGGGGGATTAGATTATTAAATTATGACACGGCGGGCTTTGCGTGAACGCCGACGATTCTTTTCTGACGGTTTCTCATAATAGGCAACCCGTTTCATATCACGGATTAAGCCTTCTTTTTCACACAATTTTTTGAATCTTCTGATCATCTGCTGAACGGATTCGCCTGTTCGTGACTTTACTCTTAACATATAAAGAAAGACCCTTCCTATCCTTCAACTAAAGCAAGTAATACCAGCTATCTCAAAACAACATTATATATTTAATTCGTCAAAAATCTATAGATTCCTTACTATAAAGCAGATTTTGCATCTGTTCAAGTCAAAAAAGTATAAAACGGCATTTTTTTGTTTTTCCAAAGGATTTTTCGAGTGCAAGAATTAGTTTTCAGGCCGATAAAATGGGCAGGACGGCCTGAAAAAACCGCAAATTTAACGTATATTTGGGTCTTTTTGAACAATATCGGCAAAATATGATAAAATATAAGGGTAGAAGGGCATAATATAGATACGGATATGGTTATATGAGTAGCGATAAATTTGCTCTGTCCTCGCAAGGGCAGGGGCACGAAGAGCTTAGAGGGAATTTTAGTTGGAGAAATTGCGTCAGACGCTGAGAGTCAGAAGAGAGCGGGCCATTTTGGTGGCCGCCATTCAGCACCTATCAAATACGAGCGACGATTTGGCAGAGCTTATGGCGTTGGCCGAGAGTGCAGGGGCAATCGTAGTAGATAAGTTCCAGCAAAAGATCCACAAGATAAGACCCGGAACATACATAGGCAAGGGCAAGGTCGAACAGCTTGCCGACAGGGTCAAACGATTCAAAGCAGATGTCGTGATATTCGATAACGACCTTTCGCCTGCGCAGATTCGAGAGCTTGAAGAAATTATAAAAGTGAAAGTTCTCGACCGCAGCGAGCTGATTCTGGACATATTCGCCACAAGGGCAAAAACAAAACAGGCCAAGCTGCAGGTCGAATTAGCCCAGCTCGAATATACATACCCTCGGTTGACCCGGATGTGGTCGCACTTAGACGCCGTAGCCGGTGCAGGCGGAGCAACGGCAGCCGGCACTGTCGGCGCTATAGGCACCAGAGGCCCCGGTGAGCAGCAATTGGAAATCGACCGGCGATTGGTCAGCAAGCGAATCATCGACCTGAAGCGCGAGCTTGCGAGAATCGATGAACGCAGAGTTCGTGAAATCAAGGCAAGAGAAGGGCTGTTCAAAATCTGCCTTGTCGGCTATACCAACGCCGGCAAAAGCACACTGCTGAACGCACTCACCGATGCCGGCGCTTTTGTTGAAGACCGGCTGTTTGCGACGCTGGATACGAGGACGAGGAAATGGTCGCCGGCCAGGGGGGTCGAGGTGCTTATCAGTGACACTGTCGGCTTTGTGAAAAATCTGCCTCATCAATTAGTTGCATCGTTCAAGGCGACACTGGAAGAGGCAATTAATGCGGATTTGCTCCTGCATATTATCGATGTTGCCAATCCCGATACACTAAATCAAATTGAATCTGTAAAAAGTGTTTTGAAAGAAATCGGCTGTGGTGATATGCCGGTTTTGGAGGTGCTTAACAAGGCCGATATTGTCAAAAGAATCGGCGACCTTGAGATGCTGCAAACGCTTTATCGCGAAGCCGTGACAATATCAGCAAAGACCGGCTTCGGACTCGAAGAGTTGAGTCAGGCGGTAACCAAAAAGTATAAAGGCGGCGAAATCCTGCTTCGTGTTATGAGCAGCCAGGCGAACGGCAAGGTTTATAATTTTTTGCGTGCGCACGCACAGGTTATAAATGAGCAATACTTAGACAGCTCCGTTTTGATTGAAGCCCGGCTCGGCCGGAATCAATTAACAGCACTAAAACAATTGCA
>Ga0307431_1001780_pt1 | contig 12008 bp, 10 predicted proteins | sample SalMarWE160170MG_FD_202155 | JGI IMG/M metagenome (GOLD analysis project Ga0307431, IMG submission 202155) | Salt marsh sediment microbial communities from the Plum Island Ecosystem LTER, Massachusetts, United States - WE1603-170 | ecosystem: Environmental > Aquatic > Marine > Intertidal zone >...
GGTTCCAACTGGATCCACTATCTGATCAATTAGTTTCTGAACTTCTTCATCACTCATTTTCTCCTCGTTTTCAATACCAAGGATAGATGCAAGTGCAGAAATCATCTTAGCACCTTGATCAAGAGAATTTGGTGTGGGCCCACCGCATCCCGTACAAGGCATATTTGCATCAAGGCATCTTGCATCACATCCGCCTCGGGTGGCCGGGCCCATACAGACAATACCCTGTTCAAGGAGACATTTATCCTCAATTTTGTCAACTTCGTAAACTCGTTTTATCTCCTTGATTTTTTTCTCTGATTTTTCAAAACGACACTCATCGCACACCGATTTCAGCGGACCAATAACCGAGCCTTTGGGTGGTAGTTTGTTTTCAATAATTGCTCCAACAGCAGCCATGATAAGATCAGGTGTTGGAGGGCAGCCGGGTAAATAATAATCAACATCAACTGTTTGATCAAGTGTTTTCACGGTATCATAAAACTCTGGAAGTGTTAATGTTCCTTCTTTAACCTTAACTGAGGTTTTTGGAACAATTTTCTTCGGGTTATCTGTAGAAGGGTTATCCAGATATGATACATTAAATATTTCTTCCTTATTTGCAATATTAGCAAGTCCAGGTATGCCGCCATTAACAGCACAAGCTCCAAATGCAACAAGAACCTTGGATTTCTTGCGTAATAACTTAGCCATGTGTTCTTGCTCAGATGTACGAATAGAACCATTGAAGAAACAAACATCAATATGGTTATCATTCATTGCTTCAACATCTTTATATTTGAAATCCATTGCAACAGGCCAAAACAAAATATCAGCAACAGCTACAACGTCCAATATTTTTTCATCAATATCAAGAACAGCTATTTCACAACCACCGCAACTTGCAGCCCAATAAAACGCGAGCTGCAGTTTTTTGTTTTTTCCGGTTTCTTTTTTTCCTTTTGTCATATGATTTCCCTCCATATCAAATCTTAATCATTTTTTTCAAAAACCCCTTTTTTCTTCAACAATAGAAGCGGATCTACAACATGCTGGTCGAAACCACACACTTCTGGATCTAAACCAAGTGCAATTGCTATAAGCTGAGTGTAGTAATAAACTGGAATTTGTTTGTAACCTTTGAACATTTTTTCTGCTTCTTTACCTCGTGCATCAAGGTTAAACTTGCAAAGTGGGCATGAAAGCATCATGGCTTCACCACCTCTCTCAGTTGCAAAAGTTGTAATCCGATGTGCTCTTTTGGAAACCAACTCTTTATTTTCAATGGTATGATATGAACCACAGCATTCAATTTTGAATGGATTATCAACAACTTCTGCACCAAGAGCAGAAAGAAGATCACTAAGAATTGTCGGTTCTTCTGCATCATCAATTGCTACCTCACGCGGACGTAGAAGCATGCATCCATAATATGGCATAATTTTTATACCCTTAAGAGGACGTTTTACTTTTTTCTTAATTACATCAAAACCAATTTCATCACGTAAAAACTCAAGAAAATGAATAACCTTCACAGTTCCCTTGTAATCATTTTCCCGGTCCATAAATAGGTTTAATGTTTCAAGATCATCAGGGTTTTCTTTTACCCTAAGATTTGTTTGTTTAAGGGTATTGCAGCACATATCACAGAGTGTAACAACCTTATTTTCTCCTTGATCTTCTACATGTATTAAACTTCTAAGTGGCGCTAGATGATGCATGAGGTCATCATCTGTAAGAGATGCAACTACCCCACAGCAGGTCCAGTCGTCCATCTCTACCATTTCATGACCAAGAGCCTCCATTACTGCAAATGCGGATTTCTCTAGATTCTTTGCAGATGTTTTAAGTGTGCATCCAGGAAAGTACAATAGTTTCATGATATTACCATACTGTATTCACATATCTTTTTTCATATTCTTTCACATATATTTTCATATATCTCATCCTACATTTTTTCTAAATAAACTAACAAACGCCAACTGAGGAATGGTTTCTTTTTCTTTGTTAGAAAATTTTACAACTTTTGTCCGATCGATTTTTTTCCTTAAAACAATCTGGCGCAGAGCCTCCATAATCTTTGTAATATTCAAATCACGAGGGCACCTTTCTGCACATGTATAACACGATGCACACATCCAAATCGTATTGGAATTCAGTACTTCTTTACGATCCAACATAACATATCTAATGGCTTCATCAGGGCCTAAATCCATATCATCAATAAACGGACAACCAGCCGAACAAGTTCCACATTGATAACATGCAAACACATTTTCCCCAGAGAGTTCTTCCACCTCTGCTGCAAGCCCCCCTTTTTTAAACTTGATAGCATCTATCTCTTTGTTACTCCCCAACTTCTTTTTCAGACAGTCACCTCCGTTAGAAGAGCCTCTAGCATTACATCAATCTGATTGCTTTTGTATCCTTTTTGATCTATCGCATCAGATGGGCATGCAGCAGCACAAGCACCACATCCTTTACACAACGCTTTGTTCACAACTGCAACAGAACGTTCAGGGTTATCAGAACGAGGCTTGATTTCAATAGCAGAATAGGTACATACAGATTCACATGTCCCACAACCACTACATAAATCCTCATCAACCTTTGCCACAGCACCTTCACCTGTCATTTTCCCCTGCATAATAGGAATAGCCGCCCTAGATGCAGCACCTTCTGCTTGTGCAATTGAATCAACCAGATTTTTTGGATAATGCGCAGCACCACACAAATAAATACCATCAGTTGAAAAATCCAATGGACGAATCTTTGCATGAGCTTCCATGAAAAAACCACCTTTATCAGCTGGGATTTTAAGCATATTTTTCAAAGTCTCAGTGGAAGCCGCCCCTTCAGTATTAATTGTAAGAACCAGAAGATCAACTGGTATCTCCATCTCCTCGTTTAGGATATCATCGTAAACTTTCACTGTTACAGAACCATCCTTTGGATCATCTTTGTCAAGAACAACCTTTGGTTTTTTATCACCGGCATAACGGATAGTTGTAACATGATAATTTTTCAAAACATCAGAATAATACTCTTCTTCCTCTTTACCAAAAACTCTCATATCTCTATACAATATGTAGATCTTAGAATCCGGGAATTTCTTACTAACAAGCTTTGCATTCTTAAGTGATACTCCGCAACCAACACGGCAACAATAAGGACGTTTTTCATCCATTGCACCTGCACAATTAATAAAAACAACATTTTTGGGTTTCTTCTTAAAAGAGTTATTTTTAATATTTTTTTCAAGTTCAGTTTGTGACAAAATGTTAGTATTTTTGCCATACTGATACTCTCCTTCCAGATCAATTTCTCTAAAACCAGTTGCTATAATAATTGTTCCAAACTCTATTTTTTTCTTCTTACCCTTGTGCCTAACAATTCCTTCATAGTTTCCTATAAAACCATCTACATCGATTAGTTCAGCATCAGTCATAGTATTAATCATTTTATTTTTCGTAACCTCTTTAACCAAAGGGTTAATAATATCTTCTGTTTTTGTATCAGATGGAAACATTGAATGAAGCTCTATAAGCATCCCACCAAGTTTTGAATTTTTTTCAAGGAGAATAGATTTAATACCCATGTTAGCTAATGCAAGAGCGGCTTTCATTCCAGAAAGTCCACCACCAATGACAAGTGTTTTTGGAATAATTGAAAATTCTTCTTCAGTGAGCGGTTCAAGTAGACGAACCTTTGCCACAGCGGCCTTAACTAGACCTGTTGCTTTTCTAGTTGCTGCATCCCAATCATCGGAATGGACCCAAGAGCATTGATTACGTATATTAGCCATTTCAAAAAGATATTTATTCAAACCCGCTTCCTTGAGTGTATCTCTAAATAACCCACCATGAGTACTTGGCGTACAAGCAGCAATAACAACTCTGTTAAGCTTTTTCTCTTTAATTGTTTCTCTAATTTTCTTACCACTATCCTCAGAACAAGCAAACATTACATCTTCGGCATAAGCAACATTTGGAAGCTTTTCAGCAGCTTTAGTGACTTTTTTTACATCCAAATAGCTGGCAATGTTTTTACCACAGTGACAAACAAAAACACCAATCCGAGGTTCTTCGCCAGTTACATCAATTTCTGGTGGGAAATTCTTACCAACATGACGTTCCCGATTCTTAATTGGTCCAACTGCTTTTGCCGCAGCACCACTTGCCATAGCTACACTATCAGGAATATCTTTTGGGCCCTGAATACAACCAGCTAAAAAAACCCCCTCTTTTGTTGACTGAATCGGATTATTTAACAAAGATTGTTGTTTGAAAAAACCATTTTCATCAACATCTACTCCAAGTGTTTCACCAAGTCTTTTGTTATCTCGATTAGGAATTATTGCAGTGGATAATACAAGCAGATCCACTGTGTCTTCTTTTATCTCGCGAGTAAGTGTATTCTTATAACGAATTGTAAGGCTTTTATCCTTGTTTTCATAAATTGAAGAAGGACGTCCACGGATATATCTAACACCAAGATCTTTAGCATGGTCATAGTATTGCTGGAAATCTTTACCATAGGCTCGGATGTCTATATAATAAATCGAAATACCCATCTCTGGGTTTGCTTCTTTAACAATTGATGCCTCTTTTGTTGCATACATACAGCACACACGTGAGCAATAAGGAAAACCAAGTTGCTCACTACGCGAACCGACGCATTGAATCCATCCAATGGTCTTGGGTTTTTTACCATCAGAAAGCCGTACAGGCTTTCCTTCAGTAGGACCAAAAGAAGACAATAATCTTTCGAACTGCATCGCAGTTATCACATTTTCATACTTACCATAACCATATTCACGTCTCATTTCAGTAGGTTCAAATACTTCAAAACCTGTTGCAACAATAACACTGCCAACATTAACCTCTATTTCTTCTGATTTCTCAAGAAAACTTATTGCATCCGGTTCACATACTCGATCACATGCACCACATCCTGTACAGTGTTCACGATCAATAGTGTAAACAATTGGTACTGCCTGTGGAAACTCAATATATATTGCCTTTCGTGTTGTAATCTTTTCGTCAAAGGAGCTTACTACGTCAACAGGACAAACCTCTACACAATTGTTACAGCCAGTACATTTATCGGAATCAACATATTTGCTTTTCTTCCAAACCTGGGCTTTAAAATCCCCTTGTTTACCTTCAAGTGAGTTCAGCTCAGCATAAGTAATAAGTTCAATGTTGGGATGACGAGAAAGTTCAACCATCTTTGGTGCAGATGTACAAATACTACAATCATTAGTTGGAAAGGTCTTATCTAGCTTGACCATCGACCCGCCAATTGTTGAAGATCTATCAATAATTACAACCTTGTAACCTTTATCCCCAGTATCAAGAGCGGCTTGCATCCCAGAAATACCAGCACCTACGATAAGAACATCAGCATTTATTACTCTCTTTTCTTTCTTTGCTTTAGTTTTTTCAGAAAACTTTGCCTCGATGCCTACTTCTTTCAGCTGGTTTGTTTCTATGATTTCCTCTGGCTCATCATAAAAATAATCATCCTGAAGGGGTATTCCCAAATCATGATCTATTTTTTTATTATAACTCTTTTCTGGCATTCTTTCCTGCCTCAAGTCCTTTTTCAAAAGCTTCTTTGTTAAGATCAATAAACCTCTTTGGAACACTATCAATAACTGCTTTTCTTACAGCATCATGATTTAACACATCAAAAATCGCTGTAGCTGCACCAACCATAACAATATTTGTAACAATTTTGTTACCAAGTTTTTCAGCAATTTTTTGAGCATGAACTTTATGAACTGGCTGACCAATATCATGTTTTGGAACTAAATCAGGGTCAACAACAATTACTGTATCCTTACGTATATCCTTTCGATAAGTATCAAATGCCTCCTGGGACATAGCAATAAAAAAGTCAACACTTGTTGGTCGAGGATATCCAATCTTTTCATCAGATACTATTACTTCAGACCTGGCAGCTCCACCACGAGCTTCAGGTCCATATGACTGGCTCTGAACAGCATTATACTCCAAAAAAACAGATGCAGCTTTTCCAAAAATGAAACCAGATAGAATTACTCCTTGACCGCCGAAACCACAAATACGTATTTCTTTTTTCATTTCTTTCCCCCCTTACCAGGTTTTTGCAGTCTTTCAACAAGTTTTTCATATTGTTCAAAAAAACCAGGTTTTTGAATATCTTGAAAAACACCACATTGTATTTTGTTCTTAGTTTCTTCTTTCTCTTTCTCTGTTCCGTATTTCATAATCTTTTCATAATCTTCAATAAGGATAGTATTATCATCATACCATTGCCAATGTTTTTTGATATCACCAAGTTTATTACGACGACCATAAGCAGTAGGACAAGGCGCTAAAAACTCTATAAGTGAAAAACCTTTTTTCTCCATAGCCTCCTTTACGGATTTCATAGGTTGATATGGATGAGTAACCGGCCAACGAGCAACATAATTAGCACCAAGAGCCTTTAAAAGTTTACATATATCAAAAGGATGCTCAATATTTCCATAAGGCGCTGTTGTAGCAATACTACCCAATGGTGCAGTAGGTGCAAGCTGACCACCAGTCATACCATATGTAAAATTGTTAATCATAATTACTGTGATATCTATATTACGTCTAGCTGCATGGATAAGATGATTACCACCTATACCTGAACAGTCTCCATCACCTGTGAAAACAACGATATTTAGATCGGGATTTGCTGCTTTTATACCTGTGGCAAACGCAATTGACCGCCCATGAGTTGTATGAAGCCCATCAGCATTAATATATCCAGGCAGACGAGAAGAACACCCGATACCTGAAGCAAACACAACCTTATCCATATCCCAGCCTATCTCTTCAAGAGCCCAAAACGTATAATCAAGTACCACGCCATTGCCGCAACCATTACAGAAAATAGTAGGCCACATCTCCTCACGAAGATATTTTTTATTAAGTTTATCAGCTGTTCTTACTTCTGGCATCTATTTCCCCTCCAAATATTTATAAAGTTCATGCGGCAGATGCATCTCACCACCTATCTTTGGAGCGCTAACCACTTTACATTGACCTTCTACATATTCACGAACCGGGTGAACAATTTGACCAAGATTCATCTCAGGAACAATAATTTTATCAACTTTACTTGCTAGTTTCTGAATTTCTTTAAATGGGAACGGCCATACAAGTTTAAGACGAAGCATGCCAACTTTTTTACCTTTAGCTCTTGCCATTTCCATTGCGGATTCTGCAGGTCTGGCTGTTGCACCATAGGTTACAAAAACAGTTTTTGCATCGTCTAAATACAGTTTTTCAACGTTGGTGAGTTTATCAATATCATCAGTGATTTTCGTAGTGATTCTTTTAACTAATTTTTCATGATCTGGTTGTTTATCGGTTGCTGGAAAACCTTTCTCGTTATGAGTAAGACCAGTAACATAAGTATGATAGCCTGTACCAAAAGTTGGGAAATCAGGAACTTTGCAGTTTTTTCTTGTCTGCGAGTTTGTAAAAGGTATGAATTTCTCTTTATCTATTGTAGCAGTAACTCGGTTAATTATTTTAAGATCTTTTTCGTCAGGAATAACCACTCGTTCTCTTAGATGCCCTATTTCTCCATCTGCCATAACACAAACAGGGTTACGATATTTTTCAGCAAGGTTAAATGCCTCTATTGTAAAATTCATACATTCCTGCACTGTACTAGGAGCTAGAGCTATTGCTTCAAAATCACCATGGGTTCCCCATTTAGCTTGCATCATATCACCTTGAGCTCCAAGAGTGGGCTGCCCAGTTGATGGACCTGTTCTTTGAACATTAACAATAACACATGGAGTCTCTGTCATTACTGCAAACCCATAGTTTTCCATCATAAGTGAAAAACCTGGGCCAGATGTCGCGGTCATAGCTTTAGCACCACCCCACGATGCACCAATAACAGAAGCGATACTCGCTATCTCATCTTCCATCTGCATATATGTCCCCTTTACTCTTGGAAGTCTGCGTGCCATACCCTCAGTAACCTCTGATGCAGGAGTTATCGGGTATCCACCAAAAAATGAACAACCTGCAAGTAGGCCACCATAGACACATGCCATGTCTCCAAGTATAAATTGTACTCTGTTACCTAAAACGCTTCTTATTAGCTCAGGATCTCGTTTATATTTCATTTATTTTTTCCTCCGGTTGGGCTTAGAAGGATTTTTTTCACATCTTTTTTAACTTCTTCATCTGGAATTACAGTTATTGCAAAATCGGGGCATATTAGTTCACAGAGCCTACAAAAATTACACTCATTTTTTTCCTTGAGTCGTGCTGGATGAATACCCTTCTTATTTAACTTGTCCGATTCTTCAAGTGCATTTACCGGGCATCTTTCTATACATATTCCACATCCTTTGCACCAGTCGTCTTTAATCTCTATCATATGAATTCCCTAAAGTATATCTAATGACCTAGAAATTGCCATCTCACCCCGATATTCCGGCAGAAGTATTGGAGCTGTTTTTGCTGTTTTTATATTCGCCTTCTCCAGCATCTTGTTATACTTATCAACGTGAGATAGGGTAATTTTTCCTGTCTTTGCTTTTTTAACATACTTTGCAGCATATATACCAGCACGACGGCCAAATACATTATAATCAAGGAGAGAGTTGCCCATCAAACGATTCTTACCATGTACTCCACCTGTTACCTCTCCAGCTCCAAACAAACCAGGAATTTTGGTTTCGCATCTCTCATTTATCTCAACTCCTCCATTTTGATAATGAAGCGTTGGATAAACCAAAATCGGATGCTTTGTCATGTCAATTCCAAATCGTTTGAATTTTCGCACCTCACCAGCAAGCTTAGCTTCTGTAGTTCCCTCCCCATGAATAATATCAATCATAGGAGAGTCAAGCCAAACTCCTGGCATCCCCGTAGATGTTTTTATGCCTCTTCCTTTTTTACATTCTCTAATAAAAGTAGCTGACTCCACATCACGAGGCTCCAAAGGAAATACAAAAGGATCTCCATTTTTATTGAGTGGTTTGGCACCCAATCCTCTAATTTTTTCTGTGGACAAAATTCCAACTATTGACTCAGGGAAAGCATCTCCTGTTGGGTGAATTTGTATAGTATCCAAATCAAGAAGATTAGCCCCAGCATGATAAGCCATTATGAGACCATCACCCGTAGCTCCATAATGATTAGTTGTTGGATAGTTTGACAGATGCAGTCGACCGCTACCTCCAGTAGCCATAATTGTAGCTTTTGCTTTAATCACATGATACTCATGAGTTTCCAAGTTAAAAGCAATACCACCAGCTACCTGGCCGTTATCATCGGTAAGTAATTCAACTATGGGGCAGAACTCCAAAACAGGGATTTCAAGATTCCTTGATTTATCTCTAATATTTCTCATTAACTCCATTCCCGTGTAATCTTTAGCACTGTGCATTCGATTTTTGCAGGTTCCGCCCCCTGAAAGTTCCATGAATTCACCATCTTCTTCACGGTCATACATCACACCAAGATTCTCATGCCAGTCAATGATTTTTGGAGCATCAAGTGCAAGCGCCCGTGCCAGCTCTGGTTTATTAGCAAAATGGCCTCCACCATAAATATCTAGATAATGCAACACAGGACTGTCATCGGATCTATCTGCCGCCTGTATTCCACCTTGAGCCATCATAGAGTTTGCATCGCCATGCCGAAGTTTTGTTACTATCAACATATTGTCCTTTGGAACACCAGATTCATAGGCAAAGAGTGCGGCAACTGTTCCAGCACCGCCTCCACCAACAATTAGAATGTCAACATCAAAATCCACACTGCTTAGATCCACATCTTTGGGATTTAGAACTGGTTTAGCTTCAAGGAGGTCCACAATGCCATTGTATAACATTTTGCCTTTATCCATACCTACCTTGAGTTCTCTTTTTGTATTTTTCATATAATCCGGATGATATTTGCCAAGGATTTCATCCCGTTCTTTCATCGAGAGGGGCGTGACTTTAGCAGATATATTCTTTTCTCGTTTTTCCTCTGCCAATTTTATTGATTTCATCATGTACTCTGGATACCCATCTATCATTTTCAATTAATCGCCCCCTAAATCTCCTTCTTTCTCAGCCTCTATCTCTCTGCTAGAATACTTCTCCATGATATCATCCTTCCCCATCTTCATCAGTTTTTCAACATCTTTATCGTATTTTCTGTTCTCAATTTCCTTAAGACGCTTTGAAAGATTTTTAGATCTTTTATCAATGTATTTTCCACGGAGTCTTCGAGCAAGTTGTGAAACATGATAATGTTTAATATCAGCTGGACATCTCATAGCACAAAGACCGCACTGTATACAATCAAAAGAAATTTCAGCGCATTTGGCGATATCTCCACGGACTGCATTTTGAATGTACTTCATAACATCAATGTCTTGAGGGCATGATTTTGTACAGGTATTGCATGACACACATCGGGCAATCTCAGGATACATTGTTATAAGGGTACTTTCACTTGGTTTGATCTTCTCAATATCGTATTCAGCCTTTGATGCAGGAACAAACGGAAGTTGAACAAGACACATTTTGTCCTCTACTAACTTCTGGCAAGCCAAATCAAAACCAAGTTTTTGTTCATCTTCTATTCTATATACTGTAGAACATGCACCGCAAAATCCTGCCCTACACCCGCAACTTCTAATGAATTTATAACCAGCATATTCGATAGCTTTCATTATTGTAAGACCAGCGGGAACCTGATAACTTTTTCCCATAACAAAAACCTCTACCGTACCAGTTTTCTTTTCTACATTCGTCGCTTTTTTTACGTCTAGTTTTTTTACAAGAGTCTTTCCTTCCTCATTCATATTTTTATCCCCCCAAAAAAGAAATATTTAGGCTTTGTCATTCCAATTAAAAAATCTAAGATGTACTTCTTTATTTTAAGGCACTCCGAAACAGCAGCTCCTGACAATGGCTCACTCAAGGAAGTTCCTTCAAACAAGGTGAAAATTGTATAAAATTAACCGATATAAACCTTTTGTATTACAAATCCATAATCTAGCCTGTTGAAAAATTCTACGTTCATAGAATCTTTTTGGGTGACAAACCCAAACTGATTCAACATTGAGGTTCTCTAATGTATTTTTGTGATGTTCTAAGTGGAAAAAAAGATATTATAAAGGAGATTCTCTTTGATATTAATCTGATCAACACTAAGGAAACCCAGAAAAATCATCATCTTGTTTGTGAAATTTATGCGAATTTTCTCAGAAATGTTTTGACACTTCGTGGCGAATAACCAAGCATAAAATTGATGTAACCTGTGAGCAACATACCTATACTGATAAGATACGCAAAGATTTCAACATTCTTTTTACCGTAGACGCCCAGTTTCTTCAGATCAAGAAACTCTTTTAACCTTGAAAAGAATCGCTCCACACTAACCCTCTTCGTATATTTCTCCTTAAACCATTTGGGATATCGTGGTTTAATTCGTGTCTTTGATGCCTTAATGATTGGTTTTACATCGTCTTTGAGAAGACGTCTTCTGATCGCTGTGGAATCATAGGCCTTATCTGCAGTAAAAAACATAGTAAGAAACCGAGAATCATATGATTTCATCTCTGAATAAAGCCCTGAAAACTGTGTTGAATCATGAGCATTCGCTTTAGTGATGCTGAGTGCAAGGGAGTTCAGAGCGGACATCGACGATTACGTGGATTTTGTACCCGTACACATATTGTTCGTTGATGTGATCCCAACCCCATTTTCCATCCTTGTCATCTTGATTTCCTTCAAGTATTGATCCATCTTGTGCAACAAAATGGAGATTGAGAAATCCCTTACCAATAAGCTGCTAGACAATAGAATGAAAGAGTTTCTCGAATGTTTCTACACCCATTCGTTGTATGAAATGAGTGAAACTTCCGATATCGGGTGTTTGCACAAATCCTAATTGAGGCTGACCAACAACCTCATTAACATTAATGAAACATAGATTTCAATCAAAATATTTATCAAATAATACTATTTGACAATTATTATAATATTA
>Ga0307431_1001781_pt1 | contig 12005 bp, 8 predicted proteins | sample SalMarWE160170MG_FD_202155 | JGI IMG/M metagenome (GOLD analysis project Ga0307431, IMG submission 202155) | Salt marsh sediment microbial communities from the Plum Island Ecosystem LTER, Massachusetts, United States - WE1603-170 | ecosystem: Environmental > Aquatic > Marine > Intertidal zone >...
TCATCACTCATTTCCTCCACATAGGAAGGAAATTGAACTATAGGTAACTCCATCCATGCACCCCATTGCATGGAATGGATTGCCATTGATTAATAGTTGTTCATGCTAAAACGCAAAACTCCAGTTAGTTTATTTAGAACAACAGGAACTGTTTATTTAATTGGGGCAATTACAACTATTATTTTGATAGGTTTTATAATTTTATTCGTTGGAAGAATAATTGAAGTAATTGCTTATTTCTCCTTACCAGACGAACTTCCAACAGGCGACATAAAAGAAAAAAGCAAGATGATGTCCTGATTGTCATAGAATAATTACTGAATATGCAGTTTCATGTCCCTATTGTAGTAAAAGGCTGTCATGATCTAATCTTTCTACCATAAATCACCCCAACATCATAATCAGCAATTAAACACATTTATTAAGATATTGATGTTTTAGTAAGTTGTTGAGATATTTATGGCGATAATGGCAGAAAAAACATGGGAGAAACATGCTAATCCTTGGAGTGGATGGACAAGGATGATTACCTATCCTCTGTTATATCTTCCTTTTTGGTTTCTCAGTGATTTTTTAAATGAACCTTCTGCAAATTTGTTTATGCCTGTGGGACTTTTCTTCGTTATTATTTGGTTTGTAATCAACCCCATAATATTTCCAAAACCAAAAAGTTATGATAATTGGATGAGTAAAGGAGTTTTTGGGGAGAAACTATGGACTGTAAATAAGAGATACAAAGATATCAACATCATATTTACTATAATTCCTGCTCCCTTTTTTGTAATTGCACTTTATACTACATACATGAATTTGTTTTGGGAGACAATGTTTTTTGCATCTGTTCCCTTTTTGTTTAAACTTTGGTTCCTGGATAGAATGGTTTTTTACTATGAAGCAAATAAAGATAAACTTTGATTTTAAAAACGCCATCTATCAACATCATAATCAGCAAGTAATAATGTTAATTTTTAACGCTCACATAATGATTTTAACCACATAGAAGTTGCCATGTCTTTCTTGAGAAAGATGTTTTTTCGCTGTCTTATAAACAGGGAACTTTGCTTTGTGAATTAAAAATCTAACAAAAAACACTAAAAACAAAGTGAGTTTACAAGCTGTGTGCCAAAGAGGATTTTCTATTTCATAATAGTGCTATCTGCAATTTTGATGTGGTCTTTCTCGTTTCCACTCATCAAAATAGCTTTAGACAATGATATTCCACCAATCACTCTTGCAGCATTGAGAACTATTGTTTTTATTCCGATACTAGCCTTCCTTTTAATAAAAAATGGGAAAAATTGTATACCAACTACTAGATATGATTGGTTGATTTTAATTGGTATAGGAATATTTGCTATCATTTTACCTGGTATTTTGCAGAACGTTGGGATGATGTATACTACTGCATCGGTAAGTAGCATAATACAAGCTTCTGGTCCAATATTTACTATAGTACTCGCCATTTTTATTCTTGGAGAATCTACAGATGTAAAAAAAATTGTAGGTGCAATTATTGCATTAATAAGTACAATATTTTTAGTGGCAAGCATAAACGGAGATTTTTCTCTCGTGGGAGCAGCAGTTTATGGAAACTCCTTAATTCTACTTTCAAGCATATCCTACGCCATTTCCAGCATTATAACGAAAAAAGGCCTTGGAAGTATAAAACCTCTTCAGATGCTAGGATTCAGTACACTCATAGGCTTTATAGCATTAAGTATAACCTCGATTCTAGAAGAGCCTCTAGATATTATCAATAATCTTTCAACTGAAACATGGGTTGTAGTATTACTATTAACTCTTTTCCCAAGTTTTATAGCTCTATTACTTTGGTATGAAGCCTTGGCAAATGCGGAAATCTCGCGTCTCATAGTGTTTGTGTATTTAATGCCAGTTTTTTCCGTCATATTTTCTTATATTCTTCTAGGAGAGGTAATATCTATACAAACCATGGTATTTGCTACCCTAATAATAGGTGGTGTGGCCTTAGCACAAAAAGATTCCATTAGGTTACAATAATCTACCGTTATCATAAACGAAAAGTTATCATTTTCACATCCATCAGACAAAATAACCCTGCTATAATCTGTATTAATTTTTCAAAATCAGAGCTTTTCTTCTACAGTAAATAATGCTAACCATTAACATTATATTCACCTAACCCCTTACTAAATTATGGCTAAACAAAAACTAACACTCAGCATAGATAAAGAGATAATAACTCAAGCCAAAAAACAACAAATCAATCTCAGCAGTTTTCTTGAAATCCGTTTAATAGATCACTTGTCTGATAAGGAGAAATGCTCCCGTCGGGATTCGAACCCGAGTAGCTGGCTCGAAAGGCCAGAATGATGAATTTCAAAAAAACAAACCAAATCTTTAGAAAAAATTGCAGATATGTTGAGCATACATATCTGCTAAATGCTATGTTTTTCAGCACTCAAGATCCTCATCATCGCCAAATAAGGCTCAGAAAGGGTTCGTTCATCACAAAGATGTAAACTAATTGGGGATAATTTAAGATTTCTATTCAGCCCATTATATCCCAGATAGCATTTTTCCAGATGTCTCTAATATTTGCAATGTCTAAATTAATCAAAGTATTTTTTCCGTTGTTGATAATTAGTTGTTTTCCATTAGTTTTTCCAATTTTAATAAAAGGCGCATCTTCTTTTTTCAATGTTTTCTCGAAATCATTTTGTTTTTCTTTTTTTACTTCGACGATCCACCTAGTATTTGATTCTGAAAACAATTTAAAATCATCTCTTAGATCCTTATTTATCTTGGAGGTATCTACAACAGCACCTATGTCCCCACCTATTGCCATCTCTGAAAGGCATACTCCAACGCCTCCTTCACTTACATCATGGCAGGAAGAAATATATTCTTTTTCAATGGTTGCAAGAAGCCCATTCATACAATGCTTAAGAACATTAAGATCTGCTTTAGGAACAGTCCCTCCTTCATCACCCATGATTTTATAGTATTCTGAACCACCAAGTTCTTTCTCAGTTTGATTCCCTACAAGATACAAAGGGTTATTTTCCTTTTTAAAATCAGTTGTTATACATTTTCTGATGTCTGATGCAAGTCCCACTCCAACGATTTCAGGGGTTGGTGGAACGGCTGCTTTTGGCGATTCATTGTAAAAGCTTACATTTCCGGAGACAAATGGTAGCTTTAGCTCCCGGGCCATGTCTCCAAGACCTCTACATGCCTCATAAAACTCTCCCATCCGCTCCGATTTTTCAGGGTTTCCAAAATTAAGACAGTCTAAAAGGGAGTCAGGTTTTGATCCAACAGCAACGAGATTGCGGCATGCCTCATCTACAGCTGAACAAGCTCCCCAATAAGGATCTCGTTCCATGAAACTGGGGTTAACATCTGCCGTTACTGCAATTCCCTTGTATGAGTTTTCAAGCGGTTTTAAAACAGTTGCATCTCCATGCGATTCAATGTTGATCTTGCCTTGAAGTGGTTTGATTACTGTGTTGCCACGAACTTCATGATCATACTGTCGTATCACCCATTCTTTAGATGCAATGTTGTATGAAGCCAACAATTTCTTTAGAATTTCGTTTAAATCAGGCATTGCAAAACTTCTTTCCTTTTTCTCATGTTTTGTTAAATCTGGCTCTACATACGGCCGAATGCAGCTATCATAAACAGGTCCGCCTATTAGAAAATCGAGATCCATTTCAAGAATCTTTTCTCCCTTGTAAAAAACACGCGTTATTTTTTCTTTAATTACTTTTCCAACTGGTACTGCAGTAACATCCCATTGTTTGCATATGTGAAGAACTTTATCTACATTTTCAGGTTTTACAAGAAACATCATACGTTCTTGACTTTCCGAAACCCATATTTCCCATGGAAGAAGTCCCTTTTCCTTTAGAGGAATTTCATCAAGATGAATTTCGGCTCCAAAGCCAGCAGCATATGCCAACTCTCCAGAGACGCAAGAAAGTCCTCCACCACCGAAGTCCTTCAAACCTTCCAATAGTCCCTTTTTATTGCATTCAAGTGTCGCATGTATCACTGGTTCCTTAGTGATAGGATCTCCAACTTGCACAGCTGATCTACTACTCTCTTCACTTTCATCTGTAAGTTCTGCTGATGCAAATGTTACACCGTGGATGCCGTCTCGTCCAGTCTTTCCACCCACGTAGATATATACGTTTCCAGGAGCTTTGGCCCTGCTGTGAATCATCTCATCCTTTTTCACAATTCCTATACAACCTACATTAACAAGACAGTTGCCAGTATATCCTTTATGAAAATAAACTTGACCTGAAATGGTAGGAATACCGATACGATTTCCATAATCGCGGATTCCATCAACGACCCCTTTGAATAAATATCTTGGATGTTTCATGCCTTTTGGAAGTTTTTCGAATGGCAGGTCCAATGGACCAAAAAAGAGCGGATCGATGTATGCAATTGGTTGGGCACCCATGCATACTATATCTCTCACAATTCCACCAACACCAGTTGCAGCGCCCCCATATGGTTCGATAGCAGAAGGATGATTGTGTGATTCTAAGGCAGCACAGTAGTAGTGATCCTTATCAAATTCTACGACTCCAGCATCTTCACGGGCAATAATTTTTTCCTCCTCTATACCATATATATACTGTTTTAGCGGGGCCTTTGAGGATTTATAACAACAATGTTCTGACCATGCCTGGCCTAAAGCTTCCAGTTCTATATCTGTTGGAATTCTATTTTTGTGCTGAAAATACTCTTTAATAGTCTTCATTTCTTCTTTTGAAAGTGCAATCCCCATCTTGTCGCTTATCTCTTGTAGGTTGTCATCTGATGCTAAAAAAAGATCTACGCTATAAAGGTCGAAAGATACATTCCTTTTTTTAAACAAACTATCTATGTCTAATTGCACTCCCCTCATGTGATTCTAGCTCCCATCAATTTTTATCTCATATGTGTGGATAACCGGATTTGTGAGCAAACGTTGGCACATCTGCTCAACGTCCTTTTTTACGTCATTTTTGCTTTTCCCATCTATCAAAAGATCAAAAGTTCTTATGGTTTTAGCATCCTTAACACTTTCAAAACCAAGTAAGTGCAATGCTTTGAGTGTGTTTACTCCTTCTGGATCTGAAATACCCTCTTTCAATTTTATAGTTACTTTTACTTCAAACATTATAACCTCTGACGAAAATCAAACAATCTATTGATTAAGTTATCGCTTTTTATAACCTCTCCAAGATTTCTTTAATGTGTTTTCTAAAGCCATCGATACTTCCTTCATTTGAAACTACAATATCTGCAGATGCAATAACACTACCTAGTCCCCAACCTAGTTCTCTTTGATCGCGTTCTTTTACTTTTTTAATGTCTTTACTATCGTCTTTTCTACCTCTTTTAAGAGCTCTTTTCTGTCTTGTTTTATCTGAAGTTTCAACGGCAACAACAACAAGATTTTTGCCCAATTCTCTTTTAAAAGCATCTATTTCTTCAATATTGCGTATCCCGTCTATAATAATAGATTCTATCTTGCCCATCGATTTGATTTTATTAATTGTTTTTAGTGCCCATATGTCCTGTCCGTGCTTTTCTCGCATCTGGTTGGCTATAGTTCCTACGTTTTTATTGCTCAATTTTAATCCTTGCTTATTCACCTCGTCCCAAACCATATCTCCCATTCTGACTACTGAAAAGTTCATATTCTTTGCGATTTTCACAGCTTCTGTTTTTCCTGAAGAAGGCATACCTGTAAATGCAATTATCTTCATTCTTTCCGCTCCAAAATATAAATCTTATGCAGGAGGAGCGATTCGAACGCTCGAAGACCTACGTCACAGGGTCCTAAGCCCTGCCCCTTTGACCACTAGGGTACCCCTGCATTTAAACTACCTAATACAAATTACAATCAAAAACCTTTTTGCAATATTCCCATGTTTTACCTTTCCTATTTTCTCTGGCCTAGGAGTTTTTTCTCACCATATTTTGCATAGCATTCTGAACAAAATCTTCTTGAGATTAGAGAATGGAGATGTTCTTTTACTCCCTCTTCAAGATGATATACTTCTCCCTCTGGAATTTTAGTTTTGCAATTTGTGCAAACTTCAGGAAATTTCACAATTTTTTTTACTAAATGAGTTTCAATTTCCATTTGAGTCATATCGCCTCCTCATTACCATCCATCTTTCCGTTTATAATATTTTTCTTCAATTTCCATTTACTCTGATTTATGGATGTTTAGATGTCTATGTTTGCAAAAGATGCGTTCATCACTAATTTGCAAGATTTAACTGGATGATGGTAAATTATATTGGAGAACTGTGGTTAGATGTAGGTAACTGATTTTATATTGAATTCCCTGTTGTCGATTCTAAAATCACAAAACTGTGTGGGGACATGACAGATCTCTCTGGTTTTAACACTAAAATCGCAAAACGATCAAGTGTAACCTTTATATATAACCAGCATATACCTTTTAAATCCAACTTATAGCCCGGACCTTTCCGGTCAACCCACGAGGGTGAGGTATCGCTCATATCGGTGAATGGGTTCTTCTGTTCTGGGCTACAAAAAAAGATATGTGGAGGTTCAAGAAAAGCAGGAGACTTCTTGGAAGGGATCTTGTATGCTTGAATCTGACGATTGACATGTGTTGGTGAAATTTGATTCACCCACCAATTCCAAAAATAGTATAATAATAGTGTGCCAGATTCCGGTTGATCCTGCCGGAGGTCACTGCTATTGGGATTCGACTAAGCCATGCGAGTCGAGAGGGTTCGGCCCTCGGCGAACTGCTCAGTAACACGTGGATAATTTGCCCTTAGGTGGAGGATAACCTCGGGAAACTGAGAATAATACTCCATAGATCTAGGATGCTGGAATGCACTTAGATTAAAAGCTCCGGCGCCTAAGGATAAGTCTGCGGACTATCAGGTTGTAGTCAGGGTAAAGACCTGACTAGCCTACAACGGATACGGGTTGTGAGAGCAATAACCCGGAGACGATATCTGAGACACGATATCGGGCCCTACGGGGCGCAGCAGGCGCGAAACCTTCGCACTGTGCGAAAGCGCGATGAGGGGATCCCAAGTGCTTGCTCGTAAGAGTAAGCTGTTTTTATGTCTAAAAAGCATAGAGAGTAAGGGCTGGGTAAGACGGGTGCCAGCCGCCGCGGTAATACCTGCAGCTCAAGTGGTGATCATTATTATTGGGCCTAAAACGTCCGTAGCCGGTTTGGTAAATGCCTGGGTAAATCGTGTAGCTTAACTATACGAATTCCGGGTAGACTGCCAAACTTGAGACCGGGAGAGGCTAGAGGTACTCCTGGGGTAGAGGTGAAATTCTGTAATCCTAGGGGGACCACCAGTGGCGAAGGCGTCTAGCTAGAACGGGTCTGACGGTCAGGGACGAAGCCCTGGGGCGCGAACCGGATTAGATACCCGGGTAGTCCAGGGTGTAAACGCTGCTTGCTTGATGTTAGTTGGGCTTCGAGCCCAATTAGTGTCGGAGAGAAGTTGTTAAGCAAGCTGCCTGGGAAGTACGGTCGCAAGACTGAAACTTAAAGGAATTGGCGGGGGAGCACAGCAACGGGTGGAGCGTGCGGTTTAATTGGATTCAACGCCGGAAAACTCACCGGAGGCGACGGTTACATGAAGGCCAGGCTGATGACCTTGCCTGATTTTCCGAGAGGTGGTGCATGGCCGCCGTCAGTTCGTACCGTAAGGCGTTCTGTTAAGTCAGATAACGAACGAGACCCTCATCTTTAATTGCTACTAGTAAGTCCGCTTACTGGGCACATTAGAGAGACCGCTGGCGATAAGTCAGAGGAAGGCGGGGGCAACGGTAGGTCAGTATGCCCTGAATCCTCCGGGCTACACGCGCGCTACAAAGGCTAGGACAATGAGTTTCAACACCGAGAGGTGAAGGTAATCTCGAAACCTAGTTATAGTTCGGATTGAGGGTTGAAACTCACCCTCATGAAGCTGGAATCCGTAGTAATCGCAGATCAAAATCCTGCGGTGAATATGCCCCTGCTCCTTGCACACACCGCCCGTCAAACCATGCGAGTTGGGTTTGAGTGAGGATGTAGTTTTTGCTACGTTCAAACTTAGGCTTAGTAAGCGGGGTTAAGTCGTAACAAGGTATCCGTAGGGGAACCTGCGGATGGATCACCTCCTAAGAATAAAATGGCGGGTGAATCAAACACTAAAAACACATGTAAATCGAAAAACATATTAAACATTATTGGCTCACCTTCTGATATTTTATCAGATGTAGGTTGGGCCGGTAGATCAGCGGAAGATCGCCTGCTTTGCAAGCAGGAGGCCATGGGTTCAAATCCCATCCGGTCCACTCGATTTTCCATATAATGCGAAAAAATCGTCAACTAGTGGTCAAATATTAGTTGGTAAGAACGTAGACATGGTGACCTGTTAGAAGGTAGTTGCTATATTGTCGATAATCGTTACCATTACCTAATTGTAATGGATTGCATACGCAACCTGGACGTGAATTGAGTCAGTATTTTATGCCATTTGGTGGATTGCTCGGCTCGAGAGCTGAAGAAGGTCGTGCCAAGCCGCGATATTACTCCGTGTAGGCGCAAGGAGCCTTAGATGCGGAGATCACCTAATGGGACATCCTATCGCTTCGGCGATATTCACATTAGTGAAGAGGAACCTGCCGAATTGAAACATCTTAGTAGGCAGAGGAAAAGAAATCAATTGAGATTGGGTTAGTAAAGGCGATCGAACACCCAATAGGGCAAACCGAATCCCTGTGCGAAGAGCATAGGGAGATGTGGAGTTTGGACTTATTTACTTCCTAACTGGCAAACTCGAAGTCCTCTGGAACGAGGCACCGTAGAGGGTGATAGTCCTGTAGAGGTAAACCAGTGGAAGATTTTTGAGTATCCAGAGTAGCATGCGCTGGATATCGCGTGTGAATGTGGGAGACATAAACTTCCAACCCTAAATACATCTCGAGACCGATAGCGTAATAGTAGCGTGAGTGAAAGTTGCAAAGTACCCCTTGCGGGAGGTGCAAAGAGCATGAAATCAAATGGTTACAGACTGATAAGGCATGAAAGCGACGAAGCTATCTTAGATAGCGGAGCAGTGTCTTATCTTCCGTTTCGAAAAATGGGCCAGGGAGTTCCGGGTAATGGCGAGGTTAAGGATGAAGAATCCGTAACCGTAGCGAAAGCAAATGTCCGCAGGCAACCAGGGACAGGGTGTGCTCGCCTGTAGTCATTACCTCGAAACCCGAAACCAGTCGATCTATGCGTGGCCAGGCTGAAGCCCTGTGAAAATGGGGTGGAGGGCCGAACAGGTTCTGATGTGCAAATCGTTCTGATGAGCTGCGTATAGGGGCAAAAGACCAATCTAGACTGGAAATAGCTGGTTCCCCCCGAGACTACTCGTAGGTAGATCTCTGATGAGATGGATTGTGAGGTAGAGCACCAATTGGACGTTTAGGGGAAGAAATTCCTCGGCGCCTTGTTGAACTCCAAATGTGCAATCATCGTAGATTCAGGGTAGTGAGGGCATCTGGGGTAATCTTGATGTCCGAAAGGGAAACAACCCAGCCTTGTGTTAAGGTCCCAAAGTATCAGCTAAGTGTTACAGATAAAGAGTGTTTATTACCTTAGACAACCAGGAGGTTGGCTTAGAAGCAGCCATCCTTTAAAGAAAGCGTAACAGCTCACTGGTCGAGGTCGTATGCCTCGAAAATGGACGGGGCTAAGCTGATCACCGATACATAAGCACTCCTAAAAGGAGATTGAGTAGGGGGGCGTCGTGCGTGGGTAGAAGTTTGACTGTAAGGTCAAGTGGACCGCGTTCGAACGAGAATCCTGGCAAAAGTAGCAGCTAAAGTAGAGTGAGAATCTCTACCACCGAAAGGACTAGGTTTCCTCGACGATGTTTATCAGTCGAGGGTTAGTCGGTCCTAAGGCAACTCTTAATCGAAGTTGTCGAAAGGGAAACAGGTTAATATTCCTGTACTCAACAAGTATTTGTTCAGATTTTGACGCATTCGGGTAGGCTTAGCAGATTTGTCTGTCTGTTCAAGCGTATTAAATTGGGGGAGTACCGTAATGGTGAGAACCCGACCAAAGCGTGATGAATCTACCGTTTTTAGGCGGATTAGGTTTATCCCAAGTGCCCGTGAAAATAAATTTGAGATGTAACTTGTGGATCCGTACCGAGAACTGACACAGGTGTTTCTAGCTGAGAAAGCTAAGGTGTGTCGGCTTAATTCAGGCAAGGGAATTCGGCAAAATGGTCCTGTACCTTTGGTATAAGGGATGCCTGCTTTGTGAAAAGCAGGTCTCAGTAACTAGGGGGCTCCGACTGTTTACTAAAAACACAGGTGACCGCAAGTCCGAAAGGATGTGTATGGTCGCCGAGTCCTGCCCAGTGACGGTATCTGAAAACCCTGTTCAAGGGGAAGAAGGACCGTTAAACGGCGGGGGTAACCATGACCCTCTTAAGGTAGCGTAATACCTTGCCGCTTAATTGGCGGCTTGCATGAGTGGCTTAACGAGAGCCCTACTGTCCCTGCCTGGAAGCCGGTGAAATTGACTTACTGGCGCACAGTCCAGTACCTTCTAGAAGGAAGCGAAGACCCCGTGGAGCTTTACTACAGCCTGTTGTTGTGATGCGGTGATCGATGTGAAGTGTAGGTGGTAGCCATCGAAGCCATGGCGCTAGCCATGGTGGAGGCGTCAATGGGACACCACCCTTTTTTCATCGCGTCACTAACTAGAAATAGAACATCAATAGGTAGGTAGTTTGGGTGGGGCGCCACACGCTCGAAAAGGTATCAAGCGTGCCCAATGGTCACCTCAAGGAGTTCAGAACTCTCCTGTAGAATGCAAGGGCAAAAGGTGGCTTTACACGGATTGGATCAATAACAATCCGCGTTGCGAAAGCATGGCCTAGCGAACCAATCAACCTCTTTTATGGGGGTGATTGATAACAGAAAAGTTACCCCGGGGATAACTGAGTTGTCTTCAGTAAGAGCCCGTATCGACCTGAAGGCTTGCTACTTCGATGTCGTCTCTCCGCATCCTGGTGGTGCAGCAGCTGCCAAGGGTGAGGTTGTTCGCCTATTAAAGCGGATCGTGAGATGGGTTTAGACCGTCGTGAGACAGGTTTGTTGCTAACTTCTAGAAGCGTTGATGCCTGAGGGGAAAGACCCTTTAGTACGAGAGGAACAGGGGTCTGCAGCCACTAGTTTACCAGTTGTCCGACAGGGCAATGCTGGGCAGCCACGCTGTAAGGGATAAATGCTGAAAGCATCTAAGCATGAAGCCCACCTCAAGACGAGGCATCATAGAACCCGAATAAAAGATTCGTTTGATAGGGCTAGGGTGTAAGCATGGAGCTTCGGCGACATGTTCAGCCCGTAGCTACTAAACGTTCATTTTCTGGCTCAATCGTTATACAGGTTGCGTATATTCACAAATTTAAGGTAAATGGTTTGACGGTCAAAGCGGTGGGGAAACACCCGGTCTCATTCCGAACCCGGTAGTTAAGCCTACCTGCGTAATCCTTATTACTATGGTGCGCGAGCCCATGGGAAGATCACCCTCCTGAGAGGGCTTGAACCTTTGACCTAGGTGGAGAGTCTTGGTTGATTCCTTCGGGAAACTTCTGAGGTAAACTTCACTGCTTGAAAGTCACTGGTTCCCGGTACGCTGTCAAACCATCTTACATTTAACTTTTTATTTTTAGATATAAGATTTTGATTTGGTGCTTTTTTTGAGGATACCTCATATCTCTGGGGGATTTCCAAATGAAGCCAAAACTCATTTGGAATCATATCCCCCAAATATATTATTGCTTACAAAATATACATCCTCCAATATTTATCTCATACATTATTTCACCCTTCCCGGCAATCACGCTTCATTTCCAGTGTATCGCCGGTTAAAAAATCAAGTTAAACCCCTTTTGGAGACAAGTTTTTTCTTACAACCATTCTGAAGTCTGACTAGTGCAATGACATGTAAAGCAAGA
>Ga0307431_1001783_pt1 | contig 11990 bp, 10 predicted proteins | sample SalMarWE160170MG_FD_202155 | JGI IMG/M metagenome (GOLD analysis project Ga0307431, IMG submission 202155) | Salt marsh sediment microbial communities from the Plum Island Ecosystem LTER, Massachusetts, United States - WE1603-170 | ecosystem: Environmental > Aquatic > Marine > Intertidal zone >...
GGTTCATTGCGGAGAGAAAGACACTGAAGGCCACATCTTCATGGGACACCCTTACCCAGAGGGAGAGGGAAGTCCTCAAGATGGTGGGGGAGGGTTACAAGAACAAGGAGATTGCCGATTTCCTCTGCATCAGCGTGAAGGCCGTGCGCCCGGATACCTTTGCCGTTCTTATCTCTCCCCCGCACTTGGGGCATATCCCGTCGGTCCGGCGGTGAGGGATGAGGTAGTCTCGCGGGAACCTTTCAGGATAAGCCCTATCTTCTATGGCTGCAGTAAAAACCTCCTTCATCGCAGAAAACAGCTTCTTTAAGGCACTCTCATCGAGCTGGGAGGTCTTATTTTGTGGATGTATCCCGGACTGGAATAGAATTTCATCCGAGTAGATGTTCCCGATGCCTGCTATACGATGTTGGTCCATCAAGGCAGATTTAATGGATGCCTGGGATCCGGAAAGGGCTTCCGTGAACGATTCGAGGTCAATCTCCATGGCATCAGCTCCTATTTCTCTCTCCTCAAGAAATTCCCTTACATCCTCGGTCAGCGTAAGCGCCCCCAGCTTCCTCTGACAGTCATAGGCCAGATGGTAGCCATTGGTAAAAGAAATCAGCAATCGCTCGTGGGGCGGCTCCTTTGCTTTGTTCTTGAAGTAGACAAGAAAGCCGGTCATCCCGAAGTGGAGAACCAGGTAAGGACCGCTGTCCAGGCTCACAAACAGATACTTGCCGTGCCGACGGCTGGAATCGAATGCATGGTCCTCCAGGGCATCTTTGAGCCTTTCGACAGTGACCTCTTTAAGCATCTCCGGGGCTAAGACCTGGACGGATTCTATCCTTTTGTGCAGTGAGGTTACATCCAGGTACTGCTTGAAGATCTCCACATCAGGCAGTTCAGGCATATATCCTCCTGTCCACTTGCGCTTCTTTCTCTATATGATTATACGTATTTTTCTAGCCGTTTGAAAATTAATCACGGCCATTGCTGAAGGACAAATTGTTACCATCGGTGAGACAATGGGAAACTGGAGGAATCCTTCGGTTATGCTCAGGATAGACTCCGCCTCGCGGCGGCCGCGATGTGTAGAATAGTAATGACTTTGCCGAGGAAAAGCGCTCACTATTCAGCGATCGGTAATCCTCACTGCTTGCTGATCACCGATCGCTAGGTTTTGACTCAAAATTCCAAATAACCCGAACGGCAGTGCCCAAGGAAGATCTACGGAGAACTTCCGGGGATATTTCGGTGAAGATAAAGCCTGCAGTGGTAAAGTGGGAGGGAATGACCTTTATCTCAGCCACTATGGCCCAAGCAATCTCCCCTGACAATGCCGGAGATTACGCCATGGTCGAAAAGATCATAAAGGAAAAGCTGGGGGAAAAAGTCGACAATTAGACTTACGATCGGCAGAAAACAAAAATCAAGTCAATTCTACCAAGCAACATCCTCCAACCCGTGCATTATCTCCGGCTCTCAGATCAATTCGCCTAAAAGGGACAGCACATCTTCATGGGACTTCAGATTGAATCTTGCGAGAGAGGAGCTTAGACCTACCTTGAGGGAATAGCCCCGCTCCGGAACGACCTCGAACATATCCTCGTCTGTCCGGTCGTCCCCCACCGCCATAAGAAATCCCCACTGTTCCCGTGCAATCCACCGAAGCGCAGCTCTTCCCTTGTTTATGCCGCTATTCTTAACCTCAACCACCTTGCTCCCCTCCAGTATCTGAAGATTCAGATTCGCCGTAAGGGTAACGAGCTCGTCCATCAACTCTCTGACCCGTATCGTGCTCATCTCCGGGCTCGCCTTTCGGTAGTGCCATGCCAGAGAGAAGCCCTTCTCCTCAATAAATGCCCCTGGTGTCCTATCCATATAAATCTCGAGGATGGGGCGGATCTCCTTCTTCCAGTCCTGGGTGAGGGGCTCTATCATCTCCCATTTCTTCTCCTTTATCCACACCCCATGTTCGGCAACGAGCCCGATCTTCAAGGAGCCGAACCACTCCTCCAGGGTCTCCTTCGCCCTGCCGCTGAGGAGCACCACCTCATTGTTGGGGTCTGCACTCAGCCTTTCAAGCAATCCGATAAGCTCTCCTCCCGGCTGTGCCTCTTCCGGCTTCCCGAAGAATGGGATGAGGGTTCCGTCGTAATCCAAAAGCAGAAGCCGTCTCGACGCGTGAGCATAGTCACGCAACAGATCTTCTCTCATCTCGCGGCTCAAAACCATGGCATGCATATCCCCCTGGCGCTTTTTCGTTTGGATCAATTTCCCCCTGAACTCTCTTGCCCAGCGCACCACATTGTATCGCTGAAGCCGCTCCTGCATTGCCCTGTTGCGCTCCATCTGTTCGTGCTCCGGCATGGTAAGCGCCTTCTCAAGTGCGGCTACCACCTCATCCCTGTTGTTGGGATTGACAATGACCGCCTCTCCCATCTCCTTTGCAGCACCTGCCATTTCACTCAGTATCAAGACACCCCTGCCCCTGCTCTTGGTACTGATATACTCCTTTGCAATGAGATTCATACCATCTCTGAGGGGGGTAACCAGGCACACATCGGCAATATTATAAAGGGCAGAGAGGGCATGGAAGGGCAGCGAGCGGTAAAGGTACCAGATGGGAGTCCACCCGATAGTGCCGTGCGTTCCATTGATTCGACCCACGAATTCATCCACATGTCTCCTAAGCACCTTGTACTGCTCCACCTGGATTCGGGAGGGAACTGAGACCATGATGAGAATGACCTTTTCCCTATAAGCAGGGTTTCTCTCCAAAAAGGCGTTATAGACCTTCAACCGCTCCGGGATTCCCTTGGTATAGTCCAAACGGTCTACTGAGAGTATGAGTTTGCACTCCGGAAGCTTCTTTTTAAGCTTACTCATCTCCTTTTGCACCTGAGGATCCTGGATAGAGCTCGAAAACCGTTCATAGTTTATGCCCATAGGAAAGGTATCCGCCCGGATAATGCGATCATCCAGATGGATCTCTCCCATATGGCTCTCATACCCTAAGAGGCGATATACGCTGCTGAGGAAATGCCGGGTGTAGTCATCGGTGTGAAAGCCGATAAGGTCCGACCCTAAGACCCCCTCCAGGATCTCCTCTCTCCATGGGAGCAAGCGAAATATCTCGAAAGAGGGGAAGGGGATATGATTGAAGAAGCCGATGGTGGCCTCAGGCAGCACCTCTCGTATCATTTTGGGAACCAGCAGTAAGTGATAGTCATGGACCCAGATGATATCGTCTTTTTCGGCGATCCGAGATACCACCTCGCCAAAGAGCCCGTTCACCTGTTTATAGACCTCCCAGAATTCCTGATCGTGGATCACATATTGGGTAAAGTAGTGGAAAAGCGGCCAGAGGGTCTTATTGCTGAAGCCGAGGTAATATTTTTCCACCTCATTTTGTGAGAGAAACACGGGGTAGCAGCTAAACCGGGACATGAGTTCGTCCTGGATATCGCGTCTCTCTTCCTGCGTGATCTTCTCCTCGGTGATCCCCGGCCACCCTATCCAGACGCTCTCGTATGATTCATAGAATGAGGCCAAGCCTGTGGCCAGACCTCCAGCGCTCTTCGCAAATTGCAGGGAGTTCTTCCTCTTCTCAACGGTGACAGGCAACCTGTTCGATACAATCAAGATTCTACCCATAGACCTTCACCTCCATGGAATTGCCTTCTTAATCGTGCCCGGTAAGCCACGTTGTAGATGCGAAAGATTAAGCCTTCGAGAATGAAGCAATCGAATAATCATAAAATTTACTATGGAGTTTACCAAAAGGAGAGGTGAAAAGCCACCCCTAATCCGAATCATCGGTAAGGGAGCACGCCATTTCGGATCTTTGATAAATTCCGATTTGAAGCGTGCAATCCATCGAAAGCGGAAGAAATACGATGCTCTGATGGAAAACCTTTATCTCGGTTTCTTCGGCAGGAATCGAAATGGTGCAGTCTCATACAAAAATGAGTGCACATGTTCAGCGATACGCTTCTCTGATATATAATCCTGAGGCGAAGCAGCAAGATACACCGTAGCAGCCTCTATCTATAGGCCGCGCCGTGTTTCTTTGACAGGCAGACACTCCATGCTCTGGATTGGATTTACGCGTGAAAAACCCCGGCAAAATTTCATATGGGTGCACCTGGGAGCGGGCTGGATGAAAGCCTTCGAGTTCTATTCCTTTGCGCCCTTAAACTTGATAAGGAATATGCACTTCTTGCATTTCGGAAGATCGCTCGGCTCTTTTTGCCAGGCTCTGTCTCCACCCCTTCCGCAGAGGGAAACAGCCTCTCCTTTGGGAACCGCATGCCTTTTCGGGAATCCAATCTGAGACAGCCATTCGATCTCTACTCTCCCTCCCTTAACCTTCTTTGGCGCCTGCTTGCTCTTATCCAGTTTCGCCAATGCCTCCTCCAACGGTATCTTTCTCGGTCTTGCCATGACTATGTCCCCCTCTATGTTGCCTATCTTTTCCCGAGCAGCCCTTCGTTTCATCCTCGCAAACCTTGTCGCTAGGACAAAAGCACCTTCCGTGGCATTCTCCGTCTCCCGGCTTCAGCAGAATATTCCTTGCCTTCGCGCCGCCGACGTGCCCTATCACATCGCAACGGTCAACGGCCTTGCTCGTAAGTATCGCGCAAAAGTTATTTTTTTATATCACGATTTTTTCCTCAATGGTACAGAGAAATGAAAAAAATACGGAAAATTATATATCCTTAAGATTACGATATTAACTACTATATTTTCTTTTTATACTTATTTCATCCTATAGAATAATACGTATTGCATTTTTCTCAGAAGAGCACCGAATTTGACTTCATCTATTCACCAAGGCTCCTTCCCTGACACCTCTATTTTTTGTTGACACGGGGCCTCCATTCATGTTCAATGCACGGGAAATCCACCATCCATGTGGGTTTGTTACTATTTTCAAATGGTCCGAGGCTGATCCGCGCTCAAGGATGCCTCTTCTCAGGGCAGGGGGGAAGGCCGAGGGCCCAAGGCAAAAGGAGATCGAGTGCATGGCAGAGGGAACGGTTAAGTGGTTTAGTGAGAAGAAGGGCTATGGGTTTATCAGTCAGGACGACGGTAAGGATATCTTCGTCCACTACTCTTCCATCGTGATGCCCGGGTTCAAGAAGCTCGCCGAGGGCGACCGGGTGAGCTTTGAGGTGGAGGAGGACAACCGAGGGCCCAAGGCAAAGAACGTCCAGAGGGTGTAGTTTCCGGAGACAAGGTTCGCGTGAGGGTATCTTCTGAGAGGATCAGGGGATACCTCCTCTCCTGTATCGTCAGATGAGCTGAGGGGGATACGGGATGTACGGCACCCCCATCTGCTCCTTCAGCGCCTCTCTCAGCGTTGAGCGTCTTCATCCCATGCAGGGGATGATGGTGAGGGAGGGAGGTGTTTTCTGAGAAGGAAGGCGAAGCCCAAACTATCACCAGAGCTCACAAAGGCATTCCCTCTTATTCCCTATGCGAACTCTTCTGCCAGCCGATGCAGAATCATCCCATAGGCCTTTTGACCCCGTACAAAGCTTGCAACCCGAAAAAATTCATTAGGCGAATGTATCCGTTCGTCCCGGAGACCAAAGGCAAACACGATGGTATACGCATTGAGGTGCTGGAGGAACAAGAAGTTAACCGGCACCGTTCCCCCTGAACGAATCCTATAAGGCTCGCTGCCGTAGAGATCCCGCAGAACCTCTCCGGCAATATGAAGACCTGGGTAATCAGCGGGAATGAGATACGGCATTGCCCCTTTCTCTGCTGTCGCGGTGGTCACCTTCACGCCTTTAGGAGATACGCGCTTCACGTGATCCATAACTAAATCCGCGATTCGTGAGGGGTCTTGGTCGGCCACGAGCCGACAGGTAATCTTTGCATGGGCTGTGCTGGGGAGTACCGTTTTTATACCCTGGTCCTGAAAGCCCCCATAGATGCCGTTTATCTCCAGAGTTGGCCGAGCCCAGGCCCGCTCATAGCTGGTAAATCCCGCTTCCCCGAAGAGGCATGGGGCTCCGGTCTCCCTGAGGTACTCAGCCTCCTCAAACGGCACACAGGCCATCTGCGCTCGCTCCTCATCGGTCAAGGACCGAACCTCATCGTAGAATCCCTCCACAGTCACCCTTCCGTCAGCATCGTGCATGGAGTCAATGATGTGGGCCAGCGCATGGATCGGGTTTGCAATGGTGCCGCCGTAAATCCCTGAATGCAGGTCATGGTCAGGACCTTCCACATCCAGGAATACCGCAACGAGTCCACGGGTGCCGAGGACCAAGGCAGGCTGATCTTCGCCCCACTGATCGCCGTCTGCGTTCAGAACCAGGTCGCACTTCAAGAGATCGACATTTGCTGAAATGAAATCCGACAATTGAGGACTGCCGATCTCCTCCTGACCTTCAAAGAGGAACTTCACGTTGACCGGCAAACTCCCCAGGTCTTTAAGCATGGCCTCTGCCACCGTAAGAGGAATAAACATGTTGCCCTTATCGTCACTCGCGCCTCTCGCGTAGATGCGCTCGTCCTTCATGGCCGGCTCAAAGGGCGGGTTCTCCCACAAATCGAGGGGATCCGCCGGCTGAACGTCGAAATGTCCATAGATCAAAACCGTCGGCTTTTCAGAGGCATGGAGCCAATCGCCGTATACCACGGGATGTCCTCCTGTCTCCATGATCCTAACCGACTCAATGCCGGCACTCGCCATACGAGCCTCAACCCATTGAGCAGCCTTGCGGACCTCAGGGACATGATCGGGCAAGCTGGAAATGCTCGGAATGCGCAATAAATCTTTGAGTTCATTGATGTACCGCTCCCTATTTTCATCGAGATATGTCTCCCACGTAGCCATGATAGACGCCTCCACTCTGCGGTTGAAGATATATGAGGATCTGAGAAAAACAAAAAACCCTTTTTACGGATTCATCATAGCTCTTCCATAAAAAGGCTTAACATTTTTATTCTATCCCTTTAGGAAAAAAAAGCAACCATATGAGATATTCAATCACCATATGACGAACTGTATGGCACAAAACACGAGAGGCACTGTGAGGGCAAAGGGCGCAAGGCCGCCTTTCCCGTGGATCGCCCCGATGGTAGGTCACCTGAAACTACCGGGCCTGATAATGCCGTAGTGTTATTGAGATCTAAAAACCCGCTGTCAGGCCCGCCTGATAGCGGGTTTTTTTATATTTCTTAGTGAAGCCGAGACCTTTGCAAAACCATACAAAACAGACAAGTTTGTCATTCCGGCGAACCCCGGATCGGAGTCCGTGGCAGGCGCCGGAATCTCGTGATTTCAGATACTTCCTGGATTCCGGGTCAAGCCCGGAATGACGGAAAAAGGAGTTATGCAAAGGTCTGGAAGCCATGCACATCAAGCGTCAGCTTGTCCCTCCGTGGAAAAGGGCTGCCCGTTGTAACCAACATTCAAGCGAGTGAAAGAGGATGAACTACGTTTACAACATCGATAGCGGCAGGTGCAAAGGATGCGGGCTCTGCGTGGCAGTGTGTCCTAAAGAGGTTCTTCAGATCTCGGATGAGATCAATGCCAAGGGGTATTTCCCTGTTTATCAAGCGCACCCCGAAAACTGCATTTTCTGCTCAACGTGCTGCATCATGTGCCCTGAGGCGGCCATCACGATCACCGAAGCCGCTTCAAAAAGAGCGAATGTGGCATAAGGAAGGAGAAACCCTATGGGAAAGGTGTTAATGAAGGGGAACGAGGCTATTGGAGAGGCAGCGATCAGGGCTGGGTGCCTCAACTACTTCGCCTATCCGCCCCCCAGTCAGAGGTGGCGGAGTATCTCTCCCGCCGGCTTCCGGAGGTCGGAGGGGTCTTTTTGCAGGGCGAGAGCGAGGTTGCGGTTTCCTACATGCTTTTCGGTGCTTCGGCCTGCGGCGAGAGGGTGTTCACCACCTCTTCAAGCCCGGAAATCAGCCTCATGAGCGAGGGCATCAGCTATATCACTTCCGCCCAATGCCCGGTAGTATTCGTCAACATCATGCGGGGAGGACCCGGGCTCGGCGGTATCCTTCCTTCCCAGGCGGATTACTTCCAGGCAACCAAGGGGGGAGGACACGGCGACTACCGGCTCCTGGTGATGGCGCGCGCAAGCGTGCAGGAAGCTGTTACCATGGTAATGATGGCCTTTCCCCTGGCTGAGAAATACCGGAATCCTGTCATGCTCCTGGGAGACGGACTGATCGGCCAGATGATGGAGCCGGTGGAATTCCCCGATTACCTCAGCTCATCGCCGAGCAATAAGGATGAGTGGGCCACCAATGGGATGGCCACCCGGAACAGCGACAGGCCCAACGTGGTAAGAACCCTCTTCCTGGACCCTGCCGAGCTCAATGAGCATAACCTTCATCTGAAGGAGAAATACGACCGGATGAGACGCGATGAGATACGATATGAGCCTTACAACCTTGATTCCGATTACAGGGCCCTTATCGTGAGCTACGGCACCATGAGCAGGGTATGCAGGAGCGCAATCGACGCCCTGAAAGAGGAATCCATTGAGGTAGGAATGGTGCGGCCTCAGACCCTCTTCCCCTTTCCTGAAAAGGCCATAGAGGAGGCGGCCTCAAAGGAATCCTGCGAAGTGGTGGTGAGTGTAGAGATGAGCATGGGGCAGATGGTTGAAGATGTGGAGCGGAGCATACGGGGAGGCGCCCGGTGGAATGGTACGGCGCCTGCGGGGGCGATATCCCAACTCCTGAGGAGATCAGATCATGGGAAAAACATTTACGAGGCCGCAACGTCGATGAGATCGGCATGCCTCTCAAGGTGGCGGAACTGCTCTCCGCCCTGGAGACGCCCGGCTATATCGAGAGGGTAACGGTGATAAAGCCGAAATACATCGTGAAGGCCAAGATGGCTATAAAAAAGGCCTTCACCTACCAGCTCCAGGGCCGGTGTTTCAGCCTGGTAGAGGTAGTGAGCACCTGCCCCACCAACTGGGGCCTCACCCCTCTGGAGGCGGTGAACTGGGCTGAAGAGGGCAGAAGGCTGGCCTTCGTCTCGTCCCGGTGAACTGAGTAGTGTCGCTCCATGCCCGGTTGATTTCATCGAGATGCGGACAGTACGCCAGATAGATCATGCACACATGGGTCTCGTTCTCCGCTTTGAAGGGCATCGCGCCGCGATGACCCGAGCATCAGAAGAGAAGCGGTTTCCGGTATCGAGCTTACAGGGAACGTATCTCCTGTCTCATGAATACCGCATAGGATATCCCGAAGAAGATAACGCTGATGGCGATCAGGGAGATCATGTGCGGGATTACCACATAGATGCTCTGTGAGAGGGCCAGCGGCCGCTGGAACCGTGCTGCAGACAGCCTCTCGATCTGCCCCATGAGCACCACAGACTGGGTCGTCTTTCTCATAGGATCGATGATAATAGAGGTGGAATCGTTATAGAGCTGCATAGGAGAGATAAGGGAGATGCCCCGCTCAATGCGAATCTTCTTCATGAGTAATCCCGGATCCTCTGCCCTGGCGCCCGGTACCACGGCGTCTGCCACCACGCTGGCGCCCATGGACACAAAAAACGAGAAGAAGATCCATATGGCAAGGGTGGCCAGAGCCGAGGTGGCAATGCCCCGAAATAGTATCGAGAACAGGATGCTGATGCCGAGCCATAATGAGATATAGAAAACGCTGATCACCAGGTAGATGAAGAGTCTCCATACCTCCTCAACACCCGGCACCACCCCGATCACCTTGAGCCCCAGTCCCGAGACCACGAAAAGGATGGAGGTCAGCATGATGGAGATCACAATCACGCCTGCAAGGAATTTGCCGTTGATGATGGCATCCCGGTAAATGGGCTGTGAGGCCAGCTTGCTCAAGGTTCCGCTCGCTCGCTCCCGATTGATCGAATCAAAACCCAGCACCAGCCCGATGAGGGGGCCGAAAAAGGCCACGAACTGCACCAAGGAGAAGAGCGGCCCCGTAGAAGTAAAGAGCATCAGGAACACGAACTCGGGCTTTGCCACACCGCTCAGCTCTTCTCTCAGCCACGTCCCTACCATGTAGGTAGTGATCAAGCTGACCATAGCGATCAAGGCAAAGAGGATACTGAATCGATAGCTGCTGAACTGATCGGCGAGTTCCTTGCGTACAATAGGACCGATACCGCTCATACTGACACCTCCTGGAAGTATTTCATGTAGATGTCGTCGAGGGAGATCTCCTTGTCATCCACCCCGAATTTCTCCTTGGCCAAGGCTTGTATCGGCCCCAGAGCAATCATATGCCCGTTGATCATAATTCCGATGCGATCGGAGATCTTCTGAACCTGCTTGAGATCATGAGAGGACAGGAGCACGGTGATCTTGGATGTGGCTGATAATCCTGGTGGTGCCGTCCGGATCGAGCCCGAGGGTGGGCTCATCCAGGAATGCGATCTTCGGCTCCTTGATAAGGATCTCGGCGATTCCCAGCCTCTGCCGCATTCCCCGTGAATAGGCGCCCACCTTCTTGCCTGCCTCCTCGGTAAGGCCTTCCCGCTCGAGGGCCTCTCCTATCTTCTCTGAGCTGACGGAATCCGGGATGTGATTGAGCCTCGCGATGAAACGCAGGTTCTCCGCAGCAGTCATATCCTCATAAAACCCCACGTTTTCCGGCATATACCCCACGATCCTTTTCACCTTGATCGCTTCACGGTTGGGATCAAAGGCCGCCACCTTGGCCCACCCTTCAGAGGGCTCGGTGAGCCCCAGGAGCATGAGCAGGGTGGTGGTCTTTCCCGAGCCGTTGGGGCCGAGAAACCCGAAGATCTCACCCTCCTGGATGCTGAAGCTCAGCCTGTCAACGGCAACCTGATCCCCGTAAACCTTGGTCAAGTTCTGGGTCTCAATGATCGGCGTTTGATTCATGTTACCTCCTGCCCAGGCTGACAAAAAGGCCGAAGAGGCCTATAATAACCAGTACGATGATCCCGATCCCGATCCATCCCCAGGCTGCGGAGGCCTTGACCGTGACCCGCATCTCCAGGTCGTCGGAAACCCGCTCCCCCTGGATGTTCAGGCCCACGGCATAGTCGCCCACCAGGGCTTCATCGGCCGGAGTAATGCTCACCTCCACCTGCTTGAGGTCTCCCGGCTCGAGGTAGTCGATCTTCTCGGGCGTGAACTCCACCTTCCAGTTCTCAGGCTTGATCGAGAGGAACGCTACATTGGGGATGGTAGCAGACCCGGTATTTTTCACGTACACGGACAGGTTGCCGGGCTTGCCCTTCTCGGTCTCAAGCGATAGGAGCCCGGTAGGAGTCCCTGCATCCAGCTTATAGGAGCCGGTGATGATGACTTTCAGCTCAGCCTCGGTCTTCGCCGCTCCTGCGCTGATGGTGACCGGAATGAGGTACTCTCCTGCCGCACAATAGTGATCGGGGGTAACCTCCACGTTCAGGCTCTTGCTCTCATTGTCCTTGAGCCTCAGGCTCGAGATGTACTTATCCTCGTAAGGGGGTTTGAAATTGGCCTGCCAATTCTTGGGGACGGTAGCTGCGAGGTTGAAGGTATCCTCCTTATCGGTCTTGTTCTTGAAATCAAGGGAGAACTCAAACTTGGCATCGTTCGGCCCGCGCAGCACAGGATAAGAGGTGGTAAGCTCGATCTTCCCCTCCTCCTTGGCTGCTTCCTTTCTCATGGTAATCTTGAGGGTATGGGATACGCTCAATGCCCTGTCCTCGGTCCTGCCCTTTACCGTGAAGCTATAGGTTCCCGGCTTGGTTTCCTTTTCCGGCTCGGCAGAAAACTGCACACTCTTATCGGTATCCTCCGATACATGAACCGAGCCAATGGAAAAGCTGTAGGTCTTGATCTTGGTCTTCCATCCGGCAGGAGGAGTGTGAGTGAAGTACACGTTCTCATCCCTCTTGCCTATGTTTTTCACGATGATATCCACGCTGACATCATTCCCCTTGTTGATGATGACCTCCGGGTACTCGAAGTTCATGGTGATTCCCCGCTCAGGCCGGGTATCTTCTTCCT
>Ga0307431_1001784_pt1 | contig 11986 bp, 8 predicted proteins | sample SalMarWE160170MG_FD_202155 | JGI IMG/M metagenome (GOLD analysis project Ga0307431, IMG submission 202155) | Salt marsh sediment microbial communities from the Plum Island Ecosystem LTER, Massachusetts, United States - WE1603-170 | ecosystem: Environmental > Aquatic > Marine > Intertidal zone >...
GTAATCACCCAAGCCTTTCATGAGCCTGACCATGGCAAGAGCGTCCTGTTCATTCTGCTGTATATTTGTCCATCTACTTACCTTTTCGTTGATGAGAGAGGAGGTAAGGGTGGCAACATCTCGATACTTAGGATCGTTTTCCAATTCGTAGGAAACCCCCGCATTGTTTATGCCCGCCTGAAAACCAGGATGATCCACAATATTTTTTACCTCTTCTCCATCCATATAAACTTTGGGGCTTCTTCCTCGCATGCTTTCTTTGTACTCTTCTGTTGTTCGTATCCCCATTGAACTCAACCTCCTTCTAAACTCAGTTCTTGTTTTCTTTCACCGTTTTTCGCTTTCACCTTCTCAACAATCTGTCATCCTCTATTCCGCGTGAATTTGCTCTAGAAGACATTCAGACCCTCACTCCCAGCTCTATTGATGGAAACAGTCTGACAATAATGTATAGTTTCCTATATGTCAACGACAAAACCTTTTTTTTCTTTTTTAAAGCAATCTTAATTCTGCTATTCTCTTTGATGATTTATCTATTAATATCAAATAGTTGCACTAAAATTATATGGATCGTCCTCTCGATTATATAACTATACGGTTTACTTGAAATATCTCGTCATGTATCCTTCTAGGATATTATAAAAAGATACTTAAACCATGCTCAAAAAGATATCCCCGGCTTAAAAGCCGGGGCCCTTTAAACCATAATGATTTCACGTAAAGTTGACCTAAATCCCGGCGATCCTGATCCTGTCCGTATCGCTTTCTTATTTTCTCCTCATCGCCTTCTCGATGTATCCAAACATCGGAGACTTAATGAATCGGCAGCGTTTCTTACGAGCCTAAGATCTCGGAGCTAATAGCACAGTCAGCTTTCCTAGTGTAAAGAATCCAGCTAATCCAAAATATAAACAACCCCTAAGTTGCCATCAATCTTTACTCTCTGACCTGTCTTGATCTTCTGGGTCCCCTCTAAACAGCCGGCTACACAAGGGATCCCGTATTCCCGGGCCATGATGACAGGGTGAGACAGAGCGCCTCCACCATCAGTTATCAGTCCTTTAATAATACTAAAGGCCACTGTCCAGGCTGCAGAGGTACCCGGTGCAACCAGAATGTCTCCCTCCTTAAGCTCGGAAAGCCGTTCTGCTCCCATGATCACCTTTGCCACTCCTTCTATGACACCGGGGGCTGCAGCCGCCCCGTAAAGGTCCGCCTTCAATTCTTTCCTTACTATAGGCATCTGGGTAGACACAGAAAGAGTCGGATCGCTCCTCAAAACATCCTGGGCCTTTTCTATATCCCCGAGAAACGGAGGTGGATTGGTGTTATAGGCTTTTTCCCATGCCTCTTTTCTCCTTTCCACATAGGGACGGAGATTGACGTCTCCCATGGGCACTGCCGCCTTCCTGATCTCATGGGCGTTCAGGAAATGGACATCCTCTGGTGCATCGATGCATCCGGCTTCAGCGAAGCGCCTTCCAATTTCAGCAGCAATCCAATGGCCCATCGCACCTACATAAAAATCGCAAAAATAGGTATGGTCCTCGCTCCAGTAGCCTGATTTCTGTGCTGATTTCATCAAGGTTTCAAACCATTCTCTTTGCTCCACAGGTACCTTGGATATTACTTGTTTTTCCGCTTGCTTACGCTCCTTGATAATACGTTCTCTGTCTTTATCAAAGGCAAAAGACTCCTGGGCCATAAGTACCTTGACCCTCCCTATGGCGAGACTGGGCTGTTCGACCCATGCAGGGGTGTCATAGGAGTGCATCCTTTCACATCGCCATCCGTGCTCCATAAGGAATTCTTTGTATTCCTCCAACCATTTCTTGCCCTCGTCGGCTTTCTCGAGCTCCTTTAGCACCTGCTCATTATCCTCGGGCTTGAAGGCTTCCTGCAAACCCATGTCAACGGCCTTTCTGGAAAGCTTCCACATCTCCCGGACAACTCTTGTATCCTGAGCCTCAAATCCCATCATTAATCTGCTGAAATCTGGATCTATGGGTGCCTCCTTCCCGAATAGATCACGCCACATCTCTTGGAATAAACCATTGATATAATTCGTTGATACCAACATAATCATGTGGGTCTCCGCTTCCTTGCGGTTTATGACAAAGGCATAATCAAGGAAAAATTTGAGCAGCTCTATATTACTGAGCTTTTTGATATCATCCCACTCCTTAAGTCCACGCGATTCCTTGGCCTCTCTATATACCTCCATCAATTCGGCTTTGAGAGGATCCCAAACCCCATCAAAATCTTCAATAAAGGGTTTTATCTTTTCCTTAAAGATTGGTTCGCGCGCCTTGGCTTCTTCTTCTGTGGTTCTCATGGCTGTGAGGTACTCATAGCCGTCGAGTACCCTATACCCCCACCCCTTTGTTGTGGGTAAATGGAGGGTTTCCGCCGCATTCGAGATTGCGTAAACATACCAGTACCATCCGGTACCGATATAAAGGGGTTTCATTGGAGGCTTTCCATGGACTAGGTCGCACAAAAAAACATCGTAGATTTTAGTATCCCTTTCATCATCGTATTCGTAAAACGTGAGATCATAAGCTGGATGCAACATTTTTATCCCTCCTTCTTATTTAGTTGATCGTCAACTCTTCCAAATAAAACCTAACTTCAATTAATTATGCAAAAAACCTTCTATTCACCTCCTTACGAATCGCGTTACCATAAGATCGGCAATCTGATCAACGGCAGTTTTCTTTTGAAGCGTAGTTATCGGCCGGGTCTGCACCAAAAAAATATTATCCGGATACGGCAAATCCGTTTCTATCGCCCATTCAATATCCTGAGGCCTCCCATAATGGGATTCCACCATTTTCGCCATCTCTGCTATCTTTCTGGCTTCTTCATCAGAGAAACATGGCTTAGATTGCTTCTCTTCTGGAACATCCTCTTCACAGGTGCCTTTCGCAGTTATTACATGTTGTCTCAGCTTCTGCGAAATGTTCTTTTCCTCTATATCCAATACCTTCTTATTTACATAACATCTATCAGGTGTTACCATTCCTTGGACTACGCTCTCAGCAGTGCCCCAATTCCCCTCAATCATAACCCAGGTGGTATTTCCTGTTGATGGCAGCGCTGTAAAAGCGACACCCGCCGATCGTGAATGAACCACCTTTTGCACTATAACTCCCATAAGTTGATCTTTGATAGGCAAGTTGTTCTTCTTCCGATAAGAAATGGAACGAGAGGTAAAGAGACTGGCCCAGCAATCCCGCACCCTTTCAAAAAGTTCATGATCGCCCATGACATTCAGATAAGATTCATATTGACCGGCAAAGGCCGCTGTAGGTAAATCCTCGGCACACCCGCTTGATCTGACAGCAACGGGAACCTCCTTCTTGTTGCACTCAGTGCTTAATGCTTCATAAGCCTTTGACATTTTCTCTTCGAGTTCCTTCGGGATATCATTGGATGTAATTATTTTAGACAATTCCTGACTGAGTTTTTCATAATCTTCTATATTCCCTGCAAGCTCATTAAAAACCTTCAGTCCTTTATCTATTTCTTTATCGGCGCCTGTCGCCTTCAGAAAAAAATCAAATGCTTGAGCGGTTACTACAAAACCGGGTGGAACCGGCATACCTATTCTCATCAGCTCCCCAAGATTAGCACATTTTGTTCCTGCTGAACTTACAGACTCCTGGTTAATTTTTTCAAATTCCAATATCCACTGTGTACTCACTTAAAAACCCCCTTTCCAAGCCAGCCTATTATTAAAAAGTTCTGGATAAGGTAGCCTTTTCCTCGCTATTATCTTTCTGCCTATTATAGATTCCTCCGTAGAGTTAGGCTCCCACAGAGCATATGGATACTAAATATAGTTGTTTTTTTTGTCAAGGACTGGATAGACTCCGCTACTCATTAAGAGCTATAATAATCCTTGAAAGTCAAGGCATGAGCATCCATAACGGTTTTTGGGTTAAGGTCGGCCCCTTTGCGCTGGCCAACAGCAATTTCCTTCCCTGTCTCTAGCCCGATATGGAAAATATGCATCATCCGTCTGCCTGCCAATGCATAATCTTCCATTCCACAAAGCTGTTCAAAAACAGTACTGTCACCTTAATTTTGACCAACCTGATAATCTCTCGATAAAGGATCTTCCACATAACATATCACGGCATAATTGCACAACTCTCCTTCAAGAATAACCATAACGCGCTCAATATGCGAAGGAAGACAGGCAGCTTCCTGGTTCAATGATGTCTTCTCTCATAAGACCTGTGTCTTTAATGGCAATTGCGCCGGTCCACATCATCCGGAGAATCTGAAACCACTGCTCAGATAGAAACATACATTCCCTCTAAGCACATCAGCACGACCTACTCCGAACTCTTTGGGCATGCGTAAGAATCCTTCACGATGAATGTTCACAGCTGATAGCAGGCATCCATTTAGCCAGTAAAGCATCCCGTTACTCAGCTATTGGTCTTCCTTAACCATCTCTCCCAGGTCATCGCCAAGGTTGCTCCAACCCCAGCGCTTCTCAAGGAGCCAAACTAACAGGGGTATTGAATCTCGTTGTCACGGTAAAAGGCCTTCATATCTCTCTTCTATAATGAGTTTATAGTAAATTGGATAAAGGCTGTGCTCTGCTATTTATCCAAAATGTAAATGGCACCCTGGGTCGCATCAACCTTTATCCTCATACCGGTCTTGATTTTTGCCGTGCCTTCAAAACAGTTTACTATGGTAGGCACATGGTATTCCCGGCCAACAATGGCAGTATGGCTGAGGGTCCCTCCTCTATCGGCAACGGCGGCCTTGATAATACCAAAAATGGGTGTCCAAGCAGGGTTTGTCCCCGGACAAACCAGTATTTCTCCTGGCAGCACTTCCTGTAACTGGTCATAGGTAATGATTACCCGTGCAAGTCCCTCTGCAACCCCAGGCGCCCCACATACACCATAGAGATCGGCCTTTAGTTCAGGGTTTACAATAGGCATCTCTCCAACGACAAGTTTGATAATAATTACATCTCCTGAAGGGATTAGGTCCTTCTGCATTGCCTCTTCTATGCCAGCCCTCTCTGTAAATACAGGGGACGTCTCTTCAAACCTCAACTGCTCCCACTCCGCACGGCGCCTGTTGGCTATATACTGTAGTTTGTGGAATTCGGGTGCAAGCATCACCTGCTCAATTTCATCAGGGTTAAGAAAGAGGGTGTCGTCCGGCCGATCAATGGTTCCGGCCTGTACCAATCTCCTGCCTATCCCAAGAAGCCCTCGGCGCAGCAGCGCATGACAGTAAAGCTCACAATAAAGATCATGCTCCTCACTATATGAACCTGCTTTCCCACCCAATTTTATCAGCGCCTTGAACCATTCCTTTTCTTCTCCAGGCAGCTTTTCTAAGAGCGCCGTTATTGCTTTTTCCCTTTCTTCAATCAATTTGAATCTTACCTCATCAAGATTGAAATCTGTGCCTTTATTGACGAAAGTCTGAATGACGGAGATAGCGCTAGAGGGTTCCTCAAGCCAGTATGGCTCATTTAGGTCCATCATACGCACCATTCTCCACCCTTCCTCCTGGAGAAATTCATAAAAAGTATCCTTCCACTTTCTCCCGGCATCACTCTCCTCTAGTTTCGGCAGGACATCTTCAGCATTATTGTTTTTAAATATATCAGACAGACCTGATGTGATCACAGCTTGAGCAAACTCATTCATCTGTTGATCGACCTGAAATGCTTTGTTGTCAAAACCTCTTAACATATTCTGGAACTCAGGACTTTCTGCCGTAAGTCCAAAGCGTTCAACCTGCTCTTCAAGTAACGCAACAGCACTCATTGAAGTATACATCCCAAGAAAATGGATTTCCCACATTCTACGATAGGTGCTAATCATGTCCCATAAATGATGGAGGAGATCAATATTCGTAGCTTTATCCAAATCAACGGACTTTAAGTGGTCATATAAAGATAGTAACTCGTTCTTATAGCCTTCCCATAACCCGTCGAAGTCCTCTATCCAAGGAAGCAATGCTTCTTGGAATTTGACTGCGCGTTTATCTATCTCTTCTTTATCGCGGATAATATGCATGGCCACATAGGTGGAGCCATCCCTGATTTTTTGAGACCAGCCTTTACATGTTGGTATACTCAGAGTCTCAGATGCATACTGAGACCCCACAGGGTTTGCCCTACCATAAAACCAGCTAAAAATCGGGGTCAAACGGGGCACACTATGCACACCATCATGGAAATAAGAATGCATCTCAGGCACGTCAATCTGTTCATTAAAATCGTAGCCCGGTACCGAATCCCACAATTTGACATTTTCCTTCCTCTTTTCGTCCATCTTTCCCTCCTTTTTAATCTATTAAAAAGAATGTGAATGTAAATTGTTTATGGACCCATATCTTCTCACGATGCTGACATTGAATCATAGTTTCTATCCGTCTCTAATTTCTAGGCTAAGAACCCCCGAACTTTCTAGCAATCAAATTAGCGATATGGCGGGCCGGAGAGTCTATCTTCTTTGTTTCCACCTTTGCCGGACGCGTTTGAAGCCAAAAGATATTATCCGGAAAGGGTAAATCCTGATCAATAGCCCATTCCATATCCTGTGGACAGCCCAGAGAAGCCTCCACATATCTGGCTACTTTAGCTATTTCCTTGACCTCCTCATCACTTATGCAAGGCATAGCCTGCATATGCGCAGGTACCTCGGCCCACCTGGTGCCGTCTTCTTTTCTGACAACACACTGCACTTTGTTAGCTATATGGCTCTTGATCACGTTCAAGCTCTCTTTGTCCACTACGAAGCCGTCCACACACTCTCCGCCGCTAACAACCCCCTCGCCCAAACCCCAATTGGCTTCAATGATCATCTTGGAAAAATCATCTGTAACAGGATCCACCGTAAAAGTAATACCTGAAGAGCGTGCATTAACCATTGCAAGGACAGCCACACCAATTGAATCACCCTCAGGAGCCATTTTCTTTATGGTCCTGTAAGATATGGCTCGAGAGGTAAAAGTGCTCGACCACACTTTTTTCACCTTGTTGAATAGGTCTTCATTGCCTTTGACATTGAGGTAGCTCTCGAACTGACCAGCAAAACTCGCACCTACTGAGTCCTCAGACAGGGAGCTGGACCTAACCGCAACGTACGCATCATGCGTTCCCATTTTCTTAGATAATAACTCATATGCAGACGCTATCTTATCCTTCATATCGCCAGGAAGTTCCTTGTCCTCGATCATAGCCCTGATCTTGCGACTCGCCTCATCAAGTTCTCTAATTCCTTCAATCTTATCCTGACTACGAATATATTCGATAATCTCTTGTTTTGCTCCGGTCTCTTCAACAAATCTGATATAACAGTTTGCACTTACGGCAAACCCCTGAGAAATACGGACCCCAAGCTGAATCATCTCACCCAAATTTGCACATTTGTTCCCAACCAAATGACCATTCTTTGCGCCTATTTCCTCAAACCAGTATATCAATTTCTCAGAATCCATTTGACTCTTCTCCCAGATCGGAAAACCCTTTGTCGGATCTGTTGCTCTGATTTCAGTCTATTTCCTCAAACCTAAGAAATAAAATCTGCTTCCATATCATCAAACTTTGGCATTGGCCGACAAAAACGCAGCACCCAGAGCGCCAGAAATCTGCGGCTCTCAGCAAAGCCGATTTACATACCACTATGCTGATCGCTCCCCCTTGAGCATAGCTGCCCCTTGGGATTCTAATGCATATACCGACCTCCATCAACGACAAGGGTTTGCCCTGTAATGAAATCACTTTCTTCGCTTGCGAGAAACAGGACTGCACCGACCAGGTCATGGGGTTGTTCTAAACGCCTCAGAGGCGTCAGATCTACCTCATACTTTGAAATATCATCGATGACACTTCTGCTCGCCTCGCTGTCTGTGAAGCCTGGGGCGACAGCATTGACGCAAATGTTATATTGGCCCAGTTCAGCGGCCAGAGAACGGGTGAAGCTGATAATGCCGCCCTTTGATGTTACATAATGGACAAAATAACGGGACCCTGTAAAAGCTGTTTCAGAGGACATGCTGATGATTTTACCCTTTCCCTGTTTTTTCATCTGGGGAAATACAGCCCTGCAACAGAGAAACGGGCCTTTCAGATTCACGGTCATGAGCCTGTCCCACTCCTCAATCGGTATTTCAGTGAAGGACTTCCGGGTTATCCCGTAGATAAGGGCGGCATTGTTGATGAGGATATCTATTTTGCCGAAATTTCTCACCGTCTCTTCAGCCATACGGAGGGTGTCTTGTTCAGAGGTAACATCAACCTTAAGTGCAATACTGGAGCCTCCTTTTGCCTGGATCTCCTGGGCAGTCGACTCGGCCTCATCTTCCAGAATATCGGCCACGGCAACCTTCGCTTCCTCTTCCGCCAATGCCAGGCAGAAATGCTTGCCCAAACCTCTCGCGCCTCCTGTGACAATAGCCACTTTCCCCTCTAATCTTCCCACTGTTGTTCCTCCTAATACTTTCGGCATCGATGTGTTTTCCTCCGGGTTGCTGGCAGCAAATAGCTGCGTGCCTCCCAGCTTCCGGCAGGTGCTCTAATGCCTATCAATGAAGCGTTTTTCGCCCCATCTCTATGTTATTTCTCCAAGCCAAAATCATCCGCTATCATCTGATAGCAGTTGTAGGAACTCCCTCTCCCGGTCCCCACCCCATTGTGGGCGGCGAATGAGCAGAGGTAGAAATTCTTGATAGGGGTTCGGTAATTGGAGAGCTCCGGGGTCGGCCGGAATCGGTCCATCTGGGAGATGATCATATCGCCGCCCGCTATGGAGCCTTGATGCATGTTCGGGCGGCGTAATTCGATATCATAGGGGGTGAACACGCGGCAGCCGATAATATTATCCCTGGTCATGTTGGGGGCATATATCCGCCACTGATCAATGATCGCATCCTCAAACTCGGTCCTCAACTCCTGCCACCTGCTTACTGAAAAAAATCTGGTGGGTGCAGAGAATTCTTCAACCCCTATGACATGCTTGCCTTCAGGCGCCCGGGATGTATCCCAGATGGTGTCCGGCCCCATGAACATGAAAAGCTTGCTGCTGATGCCGTTGATAAGTATCTCTGAAAGGTACTGATTTGCCATATAGTCTGCATTCCTCGGGCCTATGTACAGTCTCGGCTGGGAGCCGCACTCCGGATTAAAGGAGGCCGCCTTATACCGGGGCAACTCGTGCATGGCAAACACCGCCCATATCACTTAGTGATCATTGCATCTGATATTCTTGACCCGTCTCACCACCTTGGAATCAAGGTTGTCTTCCCCTATGAGCTGAATTGTCTGAAGGGCGCTCAAGTCGCTGACCACAAGATTCTTGGCCCCTATCTCCGTGCCGTCCTTTAAACGAATCCCTGTTGCCTTCCCATTGTTATGGAGGAGCTTCACCACCTCACTGCGGACAGAAAACTCTCCCCCCATCTCGGTGAAGGCCTTCTCTAAGGCATCGGTTACGCTCTGGCTTCCGCCCTTGGCAATGGCCGCAGGCTCCCAGGAGAGAACCAGACCGATGGAGTGGATAAACCCGTGCAGGCCGATCACCTCATTCGGCGCACCGCCGAATGAGGTCATACATGCCCGCATGAATAAGGTCCGCAACTCTTCGCTCTCAAAGAGATCATAGGCCAACTGCTGGCTGGTCATAAACTGGTAGACCGGATCAATGCCGTCTTTAGGATCGTCACACAGCTTCTCCAGTTCATTCTTTTCCCCCCAGGGAGCAGGAGGGCTGAAGCGGTACGTTCCCATGGCGGATTTCCATGTCTTCACATACCTTCGAAATAGTTCTTCGGCGGTATCGGCGTCTCTTTTCGAAAAGCGGCGTATTTCACGAAGGGATTTCTGCAGATTGTCTTCAGACAGCTCTGTTTTGCCCGTTAGAGGATCAACCACTTTCAGGGCAGAGTATTCGACCAGGCAGGTATCATTGTCAAAGACCATGGCCTCGCTCTCATCGGGGAAAAGGTATTCCAGTCCCTTGTCCCTCAGGTTGAAATCCTTATACGCGGGGTGGCCGTAAAACCGAGTCCAGTTAGCCCCGGGGTTGAGACGAAATCCCGGCATAGGGCCTTCTTCGCTGGTGAGCGCTCCCCCTAACTTGGACTGCAGCTCAAATATGCCGGTCTTCATGCCTGCCCGCTGGAGATAACAGGCGGTGATAAGACCATGATGGCCGCCTCCGACAACAATCGCATCGTAGGTCTTGTCAGGCATGGGCGTCCTCCTTCCGTGATCCAACTTCCCACATCAAGCGCCCGTCTTGAAGATACCTCAGAGGGCTAATCGGGTGCAGTGAAGTGGGTTAAAAATCTAGGTAATTGCTTTAAATCAATATCCCTCTTAGAGTCGGCTGCTGTCCCCATTCACACAATTTCAAGGGCTCTCCTTTCGTTCTATTGCCCTTGTGAGCCTGACGGAATCCGTTACCCAGCCAAAGGTAGATTGAACATTCAAAATCGTTGCCTCCTGCATTATCCTTGGGCCCTTTTGACTTACCGCATCTGAAACAAGTATGGGAAAATAATCCAGGAAGAACGATCGCCTTAGTGTGGACTCCACACATATGTTGGTCGCAGTGCCGAGAAAGATAAGGTACTTGATGCCTAATGTCCTCAGAACGATGTCCAGGTTTGTTCCGACAAACCCATCATACCGTTGCTTCTTAATCACTATGTCTTCCTTGCAAGGCTTCAATTCATCTATGATCTCCGCTCCCCATGTGCCATAGATATAGAGTTTGTCCTTTAACTCAGGACGCTCCTTTAACAGAATTGGAACCTTGGCCTTATAAACGTACGGCGACTCCGGCGGACCCTTGTCCGATAGATCCGGACTGTATCCCATTTGGAGATATATTATTCTGACGCCCCGTTCCCGCGCCGTATTTATTATCTCCCGGCAAGTCCCGATAATCTTTTCAATCCCTGATATATCAGCGCCGACAGCATCGAAATACGCTCCCTTACGCACAAAGGCATTCTGCATATCCACCACTAAAATCGCGGTCTTTGAGAGTGCTATTTCTATAGATTCCGGCTCGGCCTCAATCTTTATCCTCTCTTTCTGTTTCTCCCTCATATCGACCCTTTTAAATCAGCAACATTGCCATCTTAAAAATACCATTTGCTATTTGCCGTTTCTTATAATCTTTAACAAGCGCATATTACCGGATAAAGTATAACGATGAAGCTCCGGGCACCTCTCTGGGGTCAATGCTCTTATAAATCGGACATATTCCGCTTTCAGCCTCGATATACATCCATTCATCCGCCTTCCGATATAGCATTAACTTCAAATGGTATTCCATAGCGGTAACGGGCTATTCCATTTTACATAAGCTCTATGGAAGGTCCGTGAGGTCGTCACCAAATCTTTTTGCCGCAGTAAGGACCAACAGCGATTTAGGCCTCACCGTTTCATCCAGCTCTCCCCAGTCGGCAGGAATAACTTCCGCTAGAGAAGCACCGAGTTCAAGGGCCTTCTGCCTGAAATCTTCCAGGTAACGTTTAAGGGTCTCAAAAGGCACTTGCAAGGATATTGACCGTGATGGTCCTAATTGGTTTTTTTGGATGGAGTCCTCATTCCAAGACATGGCCCTATCCCTCTTTTAGGCTATCAGCTCAAGGCCTTTTCAAGGAAACCGGTACTCGCGATGGTTTCCTGGTATCTCGTTAGTCAACAAAGAGCCTTCAGTGTCACTTTATTCCGGAGGATAGAAAATGCTTACCGTGTGTTGATTACTACTGTTGAGTTCGTCTAATATGCTGATATTATAAGGGTATCACGTTATAAGGAATTGTTTTGATGCTTATCTGCAGAACCCCCCTCTTCATGAACTGCATATTCTTCTGTTTCCTAATTGTCAACAAAAAAATTGATCATGTCATTTATGAATTAAAAGTGAACGCCTAACACGATAACGCCGGTTACTATCTATTAAGGATCACTCCTGTCCGAAAA
>Ga0307431_1001785_pt1 | contig 11981 bp, 14 predicted proteins | sample SalMarWE160170MG_FD_202155 | JGI IMG/M metagenome (GOLD analysis project Ga0307431, IMG submission 202155) | Salt marsh sediment microbial communities from the Plum Island Ecosystem LTER, Massachusetts, United States - WE1603-170 | ecosystem: Environmental > Aquatic > Marine > Intertidal zone >...
GGCCTATTAGAAGTCATCTAAACTTCCCTCTAACTATTCACTATTCACTATTCACTATTCACTATTAACTATTCACTATTAACTATTAACTATTCACTATCAAACTTCTATTCCCTGTTTCAATCTGTACACCAGCGGCACAAGCGCCTCAGCCGAATTGATATCGGGGTGCCTCTGGCAGGCCAGCTCGATAAGCTCCATCGCCTCATTCCTTCTTTCTCCCCAGGCGATGAGAATCTCCATCGCTTCAATCTGGAACGGCTTAAATACCGCCGTTGTACCTGCCGGACCGGCTTCGGCTCCAATTGCAAAGTCACCAACTTTACCCTTAAGCTCGGCGACAATCTGCTGGGCCAGTCTTTTGCCTACTGACGGCAGCGACATCAGTATTTTATCATCGCCGTTTTCTATCGCCGCTGCTATGTTGGCTATCGGAATACTCAGCGACCTCAGGCCCTTTTTTATTCCAATCCCTTTGACGCTGACGTATTTGGTGAAGAAATCCCTTTCGCCTGCACTTAAAAAACCGATCATTCTCGGTATCAGGTTGCCGCCTGCCGGTGTGCCTTCGTAATACTCCATAGTGCAAAGGGTAATATCTAAGCCGACCTTGTCCGACAGTGCATTTACGCAGTAGCCCGGCAGCATCACTTCGTACGCCACTGCTCCGACCTGAACCAGGGCGCTGTCGCTGTCGAGGTTGACAAGTTTTCCTTCAATCCGAGCTATCATAATCTCGTTACTCGTGGCTTGTGACTCCGCCGTTAGGCGTCCTGCGGAGTGACTCGTTATTCATTTTAGTTGCTCGCATTTAGTTGTTAGTCACTAAAACGCTACCAGCCTCGTTTGCGCAGCATAATGATACAGCTATTGCATCGGCCACATCGTCCGGCTCCGGCAGGGCGGGTAAAGATAAAAGACTTTGAATGGTCCTTTGCATCTGCGGCTTTGACGCTCTGCCGTTGCCGGTAATCGATTTTTTTATGCGCGTCGCGCTAAAGCTTTTTAGCTCAATCGCTGCTTCTGCGCAGCTCTGCAGTATAACTCCTCTTGCGTGTCCCATCAATATCGCCGTTTTCGGATGGGCGTAATGTGAGTACAATTCTTCCACCGCCACGATGTCAGGGCTGAATTTTTTCAGCAGAGACTTAATATCTTCGGCAATCTGGTTCAGCTTTGCCTCCAGCGGCAATTGGCTGGATGTTCGGCATACGCCTGCCTCAATCAGCGCTCCGTCGCCATAGCTATGGAGCGTCGGCGACTTTTCTTTGCCGCCTATCTCTAAACAAGCGTATCCGCAGACCTGCAAACCCGGGTCAATGCCGACTATTCTCATTTTCTTCTCCAGGTAGTAATTCCTCCGGGCTTATCTTCCAGAACAATGCCAATTTCCTCAAGTTTGTCGCGCAGTACATCAGCCGCTACGAAATCTTTTCTCTCGCGGGCATTTTTGCGCTGCTCAACAAAGACATTGACTAATTTATCCAGCATTTCGGCCTGGACGCCGCTGACCTCTGGATATTCGTCCTTTACCAGGCCCAGAACATCTCCGCCCAGCCGGCTAAACAAAACGTCAATTGCATCCAGTGTTTCTTTGGTTGCCTCACTTTCTTCAAGTAGGTTGTTGGCCAGCCGAACCAGCTCAAACACAACCGAAAGGGCGACAGAGGTATTCAAATCATCATTCATTGCAGCTTCAAATTTTTCCCTCATTTGCTTTAGCTGCTCCGTCACTGCGCTGTCGGCTTCGCCTTCCTGGGCCTGGGTCATTCTTTTCCGCACCGCTGTAACTGTCTCGGCGATTTTTTCATAACCGCTCTGCGCCGCAAAAAGGGCGGCATCCGAAAAATCCAACGGGCTTCGGTAGTGACTGTTCAAAATCAGCTGCCTGACCGCCAACGGGTCATAGTGTCTGGTTAATCTTTCATGCGCACCGGAAAAGGCCTGTTTTAACGTGATAAAATTATCCAGACTTTTGCCCATCTTTTGGCCGTCAACTGTAACCATATTATTATGTATCCAGTAGCTGGCGAACTGAACACCGTTGGCGGCCTCGGCCTGGGCGATTTCACAGTCGTGATGTGGAAACTGGTTTTCCAGTCCGCCGCCGTGAATATCAAAGGGCTGGCCGAGGTATTTTGTACTCATCACCGAACATTCCAGGTGCCAGCCGGGAAATCCCATCCCCCAGGGACTCGGCCATTGCATAATATGGTTCGGCTCCGCTTTCTTCCAGAGAGCAAAATCAACAGGGTTTTTCTTATCAGGCGAGACCTCCACGCGGGCTCCTGCTTGCATCTCTTCAATATTTCTGCCGGATAGTTTTCCGTAGTCCTCGAATTTAGACACATCGAAATACACCGAGCCGTTGGCCTCATAGGCATATCCCTTTTCCAGGAGTTTCTTTACCAACTCTATCTGCTCGGTTATATGGCCGCTGGCTTTTGGGCTGATGTCCGGCCGAACACAGTTAAGCTTGTCCATATCTTCAAAGTAACTTCTCGTGTAATATTCTGCCAGTGCCATAGGGTGCTTTTTCTCTCTTTTTGCTGCTTCGCCAATCTTATCCTCACCTGCATCTGCATCATCGGTCAGATGGCCGACATCGGTTATATTCTGCACGTATGTTACGCTGAAACCGAGATAGCGAATGTATCGGACCAGAATGTCGAAGCTTACATAACTTTTCGCATGGCCTAAATGCGCGTGTCCATATACAGTCGGCCCACAGACGTATATTCCAACCTGGCCTTTCTTCAACGGCTTAAATTCCTCTTTCCCCCGCGTCAAACTGTTATAAAGCTGCAATCCCATTTTTAAACGCCTTTCCTTTTACGTCATTGCGAGCGAGGCAAAACCGAGCGTGGCAATCTCCTGACCTGACTGGCCGCTCGCAATGGATAAGTATATCGGATTTAGCTCAGACAGCAAGAAAACAATCGCCTGTTTCGAGAATCGAGATTTTTCTTGCATTTTATCGGGAGTTTGGTATAATGGTTTTTATTATAAGAAGACGAAAGGAAAGGCGGTAGACTTGGAGAAGCGTTTGATTCTCGTAGCGATGGCATTCTTTATGTTTTCCAGTAGTGCTTTTGCAGGCACATACAGCGGCGGGATGGGTATGCCGAACGACCCCTATATAATCGCCACCGCTGAAGACCTCAATGATATCGGCAACCACACAGAGGACTTTAACAAATGCTTTCTAATGGTCGCTGACATCAACTTGGCCGAATACACCGGCACGCAGTTCAATATCATTGGATACTTCTTTGATGAACATTCTTATAAACTGTTCACAGGTGTTTTTGATGGCAACGGCCATTCGATTTCTAACTTCACATACACAACTACGGACACCGACTGTATTGGGATTTTTGGTTATGTCAATGGCCCGAATGCAGAGATTAAAGATTTGAGTTTAATCGATCCTAACATCGATGGAGGAACAGGGACTTGTATTGGTTCACTAGTTGGCTATATGGATGGTGGAACTATTACTAGGTGCTATGTGGAGAGAGGTGATGTTTCTGGTGATGAATTTGTCGGTGGTTTTATAGGATTAAATAGAGGAACTGTTATACGCTGTTATGTCCTGAGCAGCAATGTATCAGGAAGTTACTATACGGGCGGATTTGTGGGAGAAAATTATTATGGAACGATAAGCCAATGCTTTTCTACAGGGAGTATTACGGGAGACGAATATATTGGGGGAATGGTTGGAGTGAATGTTGATAATAGTTTGATTTCCAACTGCTATTCCACGGCCGACGTCTCAGGATATAGCAACGTCGGTGGGCTGGTGGGAATTAATGGTGGTACGATTTCGAACTGCTATGCAGCAGGAGCCGTTGATGGAAATGATTATACTGGCGGGCTGGTGGGAAATGGCGATGCTAATTACGTTACCGCTTCTTTCTGGGATATTGAAACCAGCGGTCAATCAAGCAGTTGGGGTGGTGAAGGCAAAACAACAGCCGAAATGCAAACTGAGAGTACCTTTACCGATGCCGGCTGGGATTTTATAGAAATATGGGACATCGGTGAGAATCAGACGTATCCATTTTTGCGGACACATCTTGCAGGCGACATCAATCACGATGATATTGTGAACTTCTACGACCTTGCGATAATAGCCGACCACTGGTTACAAGGCGCTGAGTAATTATATGGCCATAAGGAAGGATAATGCATATTAAAAAGCAATCAGTTCTTTTCGTGATGATGATTCTGCTGGCCACCTGCAGCTGGGCGGCCGCTTACAGCGGCGGAACAGGCGAGCCGAACGACCCATACATAATAGCCACAGCCGAAGACATGAACGAAATCGGCGCAAATCCCCATGATTGGGATGCGCATTTCCTACTTGTCGCCGATATCAATCTCGCTGATTACACCGGCACGCAGTTCAATATCATCGGAACGGATTATTCTCACCCCTTCGCCGGTGTTTTTAACGGCAATGAACATACAATATCAAACTTCACTTATGATTCCAACAATACTGATAGTATTGGCTTGTTTGGTTTTGTTGATTCCGGAGCTGAAGTAAGAAACTTAGTAATGGAAAATGTGAATATTAATGGCGGACGCGGTAGAGTAATTGGTGGTCTGGCGGGTGTCAATAACGGAATATTTTTGAATTGTTACGTATCAGGCACCATTTCGGGAGATCAAGCCGTTGGTGGATTGGCAGGAATTCATTCTTATGGCACGATTTCGGGTTGCTCTGTGAAAGGCAGCGTTTCGGGAAATGCTTATTACATTGGTGGACTCGTGGGATGGAACGATTCTGTTATTTTGAATAGTTATGCAGAGTGCATCGTTTTAGGAGCTAGTGGCATAGGCGGACTGGCAGGGATGCATTCCAGTGGCACGATTTCGAATTGCTATGCAACAGGAACTGTCGAGGGGGATTCGTCCATCGGAGGTCTGGTAGGAGAAGGTGACTGGGGCGACGTTTTCAATTGCTACGCGACAGCTATAGTTGGTGGAAGTACATATTTAGGTGCATTGATAGGGTATAGTCTCGACACCTTTTTCAGCAGTTGTTTCTGGGATAAGGATGTGAATCCTTCGATTGGTGGTGCTGGTGATATTGTAGACCCTAATGGCATAATCGATGAAACCACAGAAAATATGAAAAAGCAGAGTACCTTTACCGATGCCAGTTGGGATTTTATAGAAATCTGGAATATCGGCGAAAATCAGACATATCCATTTTTGCGGGTCTATCCAGCAGGGGACATCAATCACGATGATATTGTAAACTTCTACGACCTTGCAATTTTAGCCGGACGATGGCTGGAGGGGCTTTGACAATTTACTATTTTCTATTGACTATTGATTATTTTTTAGATTGCAGCGTCGGCTGAAAACCGGCCTCCCTGCAATGACTCCATTATAGGCATAACGTAGTCGGCTTGCTTTTATATATCTGTGTAAATCCGTGTTAATCCGTGTCTAAATGTAATGAGTGATTACATAGCCATGCCGCCATCGACACAAAGAACCTGGCCTGTGATATAACTGGCATCGTCGCTGACTAAAAAGGCGACGGCCTTTGCGACATCCTCAACAGTGCCGAGCCGGCGTAAAGGAATAAATTGCTTAGCGGCTTCGATGACCGGCTCAGGGAGCTTTCTGCTCATCTCGGTATCGATAAAACCCGGAGCGATACAATTGGCGGTGATATTTTTCTTGGCCAATTCGCGGGCGACGGTCTTGGCAAGGCCGATGAGGCCTGCCTTGCTGGCGGAGTAATTTGCCTGGCCGGCGTTACCCATCACGCCGGATACAGAGCTGATGTTGATGATTCGGCCGAACTTGTTTCTGACCATGGATTTGGAAGCAGTGCGTATCGCGACAAAGGCGGCGCGGAGGTTCACCTCAATGACCTTATCGAACTCCTCATCGGTCATTCGCAAAAGAAGATTGTCGCGTGTAATTCCAGCGTTGTTTATTAAGATTCCGATTCCGCCGTGTTCGCCGGCCAAAGATTCGAGCACCTCGGTAAACTTTTCGGTGTTGGTAATATCGACGCAGCGCGTGATGATTTCGTAACCTTCCTGCTCTGCGGCCTTTTCAAGCTCTTTGAGCTGGTCTTCGATGATATCGAGTCCTGCGACCAACCGGCCTTGCTTTAGCAGCTCGAAAACGATAGCTCTGCCAATCCCTCTTGCGGCACCGGTTACGACAGCGAGTCTCTTTTCTGACATTTTCTTTGTCTCCATTTAGAATACACTGATTTATATTGTTGATATTAACCATAAAGACATAAAGACGCAAAGAAAATCTTGGAGAAATAGCAACTTAGTGGTAAAAGGATGCCCGTGGTACATTGCGGAAGGTAATGCCGTGATAAAAAAAGAAGAAATCCTAAAGACGTTAGCCAAAGACAAACCAGAACTGCAGAAGCAGTTTAAGGTCAGCAAAATGGCGTTGTTTGGGTCATACGCAAGAGGAGACCAGCAGGAGAACAGCGATGTAGATATACTCGTCGAGGTGGATCCGTCAATAGGTCTGGAGTTTGTAACATTGGCGGAAAGAATCGAGAAACTGCTCGGCGTTTCCGTTGACCTTGTGTCAAGCCGCGCGGTAAATTCCAGGGTGATGAAATACATTGAGCCGGAGATGATTTATGTCTAAACGGCCTATCGATTTATTGCTAAACGACATGCTCGAAGCTATTGATAGAGTCGAGCAATATACGAAAGGGATGTCGTTTGACGCATTTTCAAACGACTAGAAGTCCGTCGATGCGGTGGCTATAAATCTTGAGATTATAGGCGAGGCCGCAAATCGGCTGCCGGATGACTTTAAGGAAAAACATTCGAGCGTGGAATGGCACAAAGTTGTTGGTCTGCGTCATCGAATCATCCATGAATACTTCGGCATCGACCTTCAGATTATCTGGCAAATCGTGCATGCGGATTTGCCAGCATTGCGTCATACCTTGTCCCAGATGTAAACGAGATGTCTGGTAATCAACGCATTAGAATTTCATAAATGATTGCACCGATGAGATGTTGATGATGTTTGCCTTTCGGTTTATTCTTTTCATAAGTCCGGTGAGGACTCTGCCTGGGCCTTCATAAATTTAAGTTTTTCAGCAATTTCACACATTATCCCGACCCAATTGGAACAGGTTTCAAGTAATTAGTTCTCTCAAGGATCTCATGGAACAGGGATTTTGATACGAGAAGGACGCCTCTTGTAAAAATTTTTCAGTCTGCAGATACTTACAGTGTTCTGCGTCTGCGCAGCCCGCCCACAATGCCTATGCCGATGCCGCCAAGCAGCAGAGCGCCAGGGACTGGAACAACGGTGGCATTGGTTAGGAAAACACCGGAATCCGATGTCCATGTCACTCCTTCGGGCACATTAAAAGACGAAAAACCACCGGTACTATAAAAATCGCATAGCATGCTTGTGGATCCAGTGGAGTAGTAAAGCTCTATCGCACTCCCTTTGCCCTTCATTGATCCAGTAACAGCAAGTTTAACAGTCGTGGAGTTCGAATATGTTCCTGCTTCGAGAATCTGGGTCGTCAGGTCAAAAGTCTGGGAAAGAGTGGTAGAAACCACTGAGCCACTGGCATCGGCATAAGTATGTGTATCATGTTCTTCCAGAGCAAAACCTTCACTGCCTAAGTAGAAGTAGCCGGTTTCATACGCGTTGGAGGATCGAGTTTCTCCGTCGTAACCAAATAAGGAAAAGGACCCGTTCATATAACCGGATAAAGTAACATAAAGGTCGTCATCATACGTACCGGGAAGGATGGTTAATTGTAGTGCATCGCTGAAATAAGCATAAGCCTCGGCACTTGCTGCGCCGCCGCTGTATTGATCGGCATTAGGACTGTCCCCAGAAATGTATGTCCCAAGCGAACCCGTTGCGAGGTTCGCAAAATACTTGGATTCAGCTACCTCCCCCCCCGCTTCCAGAACTCACGGCGGAATCAGACGATGCCGTCAGACCGGTTGTGTCCCTGTCGACACCGACACCGTTTGATGAGGCATACGTTTTAATAGTGCCCCCAACCGAATATCCGGCATAAGCATGGCTCGGTATAAGAATGGCGATAGCCATAAACAAGACCAGTGCGAACACAAGTTGTCTCAGAGCAAACAAACTGATTAAAATTGACTTTTTCATAGTAGTCCTTCCTTTATAAAAGTTATCGATTTCCATTCACCGAAGGGATTGAGTGTCTGAAAAAGGCGAACAAAAAAATGCAGTAAAACCAACACACCCTAATACACATCTAAAGTCTCTTACTCCTTCAGTTTCTCATCACTGCTAACTCTTCTTTTCTGCAAGTCCGTTGCAACGAAAGACTCTAGCCGATTTTCGAGTTCTATCCCCTCTTATCCGGAATGTCAAGCATTGATTGCTCAAAATCCGGTATATTTTGAAAATTTTACAGCTTTTATCAGACGAACACTGATTTCAGCCCAAAAACGCTATTGTTTTTACACCACGACCATTTCAGTATGGGAAGGTTCGCCTTCGCCAGCCTTGTTTACGGCGATAATGCGGCATTCAAGCTCTTTTCCCTTAGGCTGTTCTCCTATGGAGTCCTTAGGACGACTAATTGTGACTATTTTACTTAACATCCTTGAAATAAACAACTTATATACCTTTTTGCCCGTTTACTCTGTCACGGAGTAAGCTTACTTTGCCACATATCACGCTTACTTTGCCACATATCACGCTTACTTTGCCACATATCACGCTTACTTTGCCACATATCACACTTACTTTGCCACATATCACGCTTACTTTGCCACATATCACGCTTACTTTGCCACATATCACGCTTAATATGCCACATATCACGCTTAATATGCGGCAGATAACGCTTCATCTGTGACATATCACGCTTAATATGCTACAACTCACGCTTCATTTATGGCAGATAACGCTTCATCTGTGGCAAATCACCCTTCATCTGCGATATATTAAGCCTTATTTATTACGGATAACGCTTTATCTACGATAGATTAAACTTCATATATGGCATATCACACTTACTTTGCCACAGAGCAAACTTATAATACCACGTTTACGGTGTTAGACTCAGGCCCAACGCCGGCCTTGTTTACCGCTATAACATGATATTCGAGTTCTATTTTTTCCGGCTGATCAACTAAAGTCGCTTCGGTTATTATTGCCATTGCAATATTATCCCAATTTTCACCGCTTCGTCGCTGCACTTTTTCAAAAACAACCCAAACACAAATACTGCAACAATAATTATGAAGCAAAGAATTCCCACAGTTTTTCGTTAGAGGGACATCCTAGATTGCGTTATACTTTCTACAATTCCATTTTTTGAGAAATAGACCTGAAATGAGTACATATCACTCTTCATATTCATTGGACTTAAAACACCAAAGAGAACGAGGTCAAGAAATGTTGTATTGTCTTTGTGGTACTGGTAAAACCAGATTTCCTTGGTTTCACCTTCGATGGTTTGCTCTGATACCATCCACGGTTTGCCCAATATTTCAGTAACTTCGGCCCTGGTTGTTTCTCCGGCTATAATTTTCTTTGTGTAACTTTCTTCTGTGATTCGCTTGTTTCCAGTCGCACAACCAATTAAGCATACAGATACTCCCAAAAGTAGAGCTAATTCAAATAACCTTCTCATGTGTATTATCCTTTCTCTCGCAGAACTACCGTTTATATGGTTTTCACTTACTTCTTTATCTTGTTATCCTGTCAAAAAACTCTGTGGCTTTTTTTACAATACCACCATAACCGTATTGCTGGCTTCTCCTTCGCCAGCCTTGTTGACGGCGATGATGCGGTATTCAAGCTCTTTTCCCTTCGCTTGTTCAACTAACAGATAACGCTTAATCTGCGGCAAATCACTCTTAACCTAGGAAAACCGGGTTAAATATTCAAAACTTAATCACGGATTTTTTCTCAGCAGTTCCTGTATCGATTGTAAGTTGCTTATATTGATAACCTTTATTTTTCTATTTATTCTTTTCATCAGTCCGGTCAGCACTCTGCCCGGGCCGATTTCGTAAAATCTTTCAACGCCGTCAATAATAAGCCGTTCCATACATTTTTGCCAGAGAATCGGGTTAGTCAACTGTCTTTTGAGGCCTTGCCTGATTTCTTCGGCGTTTTCGTAATACTCGGCATTGATATTAGCAATAATCCTGACATCGGAAGGGTCTAAAAATTTGGTTTTTTGCAGCGCTTCGCCGAGGACATCCGCAGCACCGGACATCATTTCGGTATGAAAAGCTCCGGCCACTTCCAGCCGGACGGCTTTTATGGCACCATACTTTTCAGCGAGCTTTTCAGCTCTCTCGCAGGCGGTTATACTGCCGCTTATCACAATTTGGCTCGGACAATTGAAATTGACTGCCTGCAAAATTCTATTCTTGTCAGGGCGGAGCCTGACGGGGCCCAGCTCTCTGGCTTCTTTACATAGCTGATCAACTTTATATTTGTCGAGGCCGATGATGCTTACCATCGCACCTTCAGTAACGTTGGCAGCTGCCTGCATTGCCTGGCCACGCTTTTGAACGAGAGTAAGCGCATCTTCGAAACTAACGACACCAGCGGCATAAAGGGCGGTGTATTCGCCTAAACTAAGGCCTGCTGTTACATCCGCCCCCGCAGCTTCGCTTTTGCGAAGCCCCTCGGTTTGCTTCGTAAGAAGCAGAGGGGCAAGCAAAACGGCGGGGGTGGCAGGATTTGTCTTAAGGACCTCCAAAATGGCGGCGGAAGTTACGAAAATTGCCGGCTGGGACATCGTAGTGGTATTTAATTTTTCCGCAGGGCCTTCAAAGCAGATGCTGCTTATGTCAAATCCGAGGATGTCGTTTGCCTTTGTAAAGATTTTTGCTGCTTCAGGAAAGGCATCGGCGACATCTTTTCCCATGCCTGTGACCTGAGCACCTTGTCCCGGAAATAAAAAAGCGGTCCTCACAATTTATCTCCCGCATATTTAGAAATTAAAACTGGACTACGTTTGCCCCCCAGGTCAATCCTGCACCAAAAGCGACGAAAATAACAGTATCACCTTCTTTGATTTTCCCCTGCCTTCTGCACTCATCAAAGGCAAGCGGCACCGAGGCAGCTGAAGTATTACCGTATTCATTAATGTTTATAAAGACTTTTTCAGAAGGAAACTCGAGGCGTTTTGCCGCGGATTCGATGATTCTCGCGTTCATCTGGTGCGATATTAGCATGGCAATGTCGTCGACACTCAGATTGCAGGCGTGCAGGCACTCGGTAACAGTTTCGACTATTCGCCGGACTGCCTGTTGATAGACTTCTCGGCCCTTGATTTCCATATAGATTTTTTTGGGGTTGTCCAAAGGTTTAGCCGCCGGATGACGAGAGCCGTACGCCTGACAATTCAAAGCCTGCCAGCGGTTGCCGTCCGAGAACATAGTGCTATATAAGATACCTTTTTGTCCGCCACTTTTTCTCTCAAGCACGACAGCACCGGCACCATCTCCGAAGAGGATACAGCTTGTGCGGTCCTTCCAGTTGGTAATCTTGGTCAGGGTCTCGGCCCCTATTACAAGTGCGTTATTAAGTCGGCCGTTTTCCATAAACTGCTGGACTATTGAAAGACTATATATAAAACCGCTGCAGGCCGCGGCCAAATCGAAGACCCAGGCCTTATTTGCCTGCAAGGCCCGCTGGACAAAACTTGCTGTCGATGGAAAAACCATCTCTGGCGTGATGGTGGCCACGATGATAAGCTCCAAATCCGTGGTTTTAACGTCGGCATCAGCCAAAGCTATCTTGGCTGCTTCCGTGGCTAAAAATGCGGTGGTTTCGTTGTCGGCGGCGACGTGTCGAACCTTGATACCGGTCCGTGTCGTAATCCATTCGTCAGAGGTGTCCACCCTTTTTGCCAGCTCATCATTTGTCAGGATTTTTTCCGGCGCAAAAGAACCCGTCCCTGTGATAACTGCTCGATAAGTGGGGGGGGGTTCGTTAGC
>Ga0307431_1001792_pt1 | contig 11961 bp, 13 predicted proteins | sample SalMarWE160170MG_FD_202155 | JGI IMG/M metagenome (GOLD analysis project Ga0307431, IMG submission 202155) | Salt marsh sediment microbial communities from the Plum Island Ecosystem LTER, Massachusetts, United States - WE1603-170 | ecosystem: Environmental > Aquatic > Marine > Intertidal zone >...
TTAAATATTTATATTTTTTAGTTCTTTGACAATTTATTATTTTTATCTTTTCTTTTTATAGAATGTCTTTATTGTTATGTTTTTATGTTCGACATATATAAAACAAATTTGTTTTATAAACTATATTAAAGATAATTTTGGGATAGTTAGAACAGTTCTCGGCTTACAGGCTAACTCCAATAAATTTTTGCCTCTTAAGCCGGTTAAAAAGGATACATTTCTTAAGGTTCCTTTACAGTTTCTGCACTGTAGAGGCTTAGATTGTACAGGTTTAATTATACAGGGGAGAGGGAATTTTACAATTCATTTTTTCTATTTAGTACAAGAATTATTTAGTTAAAGTTTTTTATAAATTCTTTTGGTGATATTTAATCTTTTTTAGGATTCCTTTTAGAATATCAATTGTGGTTTCTCTATTAAGTTGCACAACACATCTTATTATTAAATACTGTAGGTCTATTGGTTTAGTTGTTGAAAAGAAATGATAAATACTTTATTTTATTATAGATATATATAATGAGGAAATAAAGTATTTAAAATTAAAAATATAAATACAAAATAAATAAACTCGTCTTATATGATTAATCAGATGAATTTAAGTAAGCAATAAATTAGATTAGTTAATTTTTAAGGATAAAAATTTATGGTAGAATTTCATATATTAAGTTAGAAAGTCTAATATATAAAAGCAAAATTAAAAATATAAAGATTTTACCCACATTAATACATATTAAATAAAGATTGAAATGATAAATAAGCGAAAAGGAAAACTTGAATTAGACTGGGTTGGCAAAGGGGATATCATACTTACTAAGTTTAATGAGAAAGGTAAGACTTATCCCGCCTCTTATTTTCAAGGACAGGTTTCTGATGAGGAATTAATGCCTCGTGAATTTGAATTAGTTGAAAGTATAGGTAAACCAGATTCTGAAAATATGCTTATATGGGGTGAAAATTTAATTGCCTTACGGAGCATAGAAAGAGAATTTGCTGGTAGAATAAAACTTATTTATATTGATCCTCCTTTTAATACAGGACAGGATTTTGATGATTACGAAGATGGGTTAGAAAATTCGATATGGTTAACGATGATGGAAAATAGACTACGATTATCAAATAAACTGCTAAGCGATGATGGGTTAATATTTGTACATATTGATAATAATCAGATTGGGAACCTAAAGGTATTAATGGACGAGATTTTCCATAAAAAAAATTTTATACAAATGATTTCTGAGATGAGAGCTTCTCCTGCAGGTTTTAAAGCAATTAATCCAGGGCCATTAACAGTAACAGATTATATTTTGATGTATGCAAAAAGTAAGAAGCATTTTAATTGGAAGCCTTATTATATTTCTGTTGATTATGACGAGAATTACGACCGTTTTATTGTGAATAAAGATGAAATACCAGAAAAATGGAAATTTAAAAAAATTACTGAGACAATCTATGAGAAATGGGGTTTTAAAGATTGGAGAGATGCAAAAAAACACTGGGGAAATGATTGGAAAATTGTTCGTAAAAGTATATGTGGAACATTTGCTTTAGAAAATTATCAATCCGTAGTTAGTATACGTGACCCTCACAAACCATCAGAAAAAATAAAAGAACTTTTAGAAAAATCAAAAAATAAAAGAGATAAAGTCTTTGTATTAAAAAGAAAAAAATACGAGGATCTGTATATTATTAATGGTGGATGTTTATCTTTCTATAAGAATAAAGTAAGAAGAATAAATGGAGAACTTGTACCTACTGAAATACTAACAGATATGTGGGATGATATTAATTATGCTGGAATAGCAAAAGAAGGTGGTGTTACACTTAAGTCTGGTAAAAAACCGGAAATGTTACTAAAAAGAATAATTGAAATGTCTTTTCAAGATAAAGACAACGATGGATACGTTTTAGATTTTTTTGCTGGTTCTGGTACAACTGGAGCAGTAGCTCATAAAATGGGAAAAAATTGGATAATGATTGAAATTAAAGAAGATATGGTGAAAGAAAAAGCATTGAAACGGATGAAAGATGTTGTCAAAGGTGATCCTACAGGAATCAGCAAAGAAGTTGATTGGAAAGGTAGTAGTGGATTTAAGTTTTATAAACTTGGCGAGCCTTTGATAGTAAAACATAAGATTTATCCTTCAATAAAAATTATTAATCCGAAATATTATAATAAAGCATTAATAAAGGTTATTTGTAATTTAGAAGGATTTAAATTTAGAGAAAATGACAAAGTCCTTCATGGTGTTAATAAACTTGGAAATAAGTATGGACACATAACGGAACAGTATGTATCTCAAAGTTATATTAGTTTTTTAAAAGATAAAATAGTGGATAATGAAGAAATAATTATTTATTGTTTTAATTACGATGAGAAAATTAGCTTGCCATTTAACATGATTATTAAAAAGTTACCAACAGATTTAGGTAAGGCGTATCAATTGAGGTTAAGATTATGATTTCAGATAAACTAAAAATTGAGATGAGGCTTAGAGAAGCTCAGTATGATTCACTTATTCAGTTAGAGGATATTTTGCAAAGACAGAATATCATTTTCAAGAAAGGTTATACGGAAAGTGAGTTGACAGGTATTTACAAATCCATTTTTAGAAAGGCTGGTAATTTTGATTATGACTTTCCATCATTCTGTTTTGCACTAGCCACAGGTGTTGGTAAAACAAGATTGCTTGGAGCAAGTATATACACTCTTTATAAAGAAAAAGGTTACAAAAATTTCTTCGTGATAGCACCTAATAAGACAATTTATGAGAAATTCATAAGAGAACTTAATGAGAAAGATGAAAAATACATCTTTGAAGGAATTACAGATTTACCAAAATTTTGTGTCTTCAGCGGTGAGAATTTCAATAAAGTAAATACAAAACAATCAACTCTATGGAGCGAGGATTTTATTGTCTATATCTTCAATATTGACAAGTTCAAATCAGAAGAAAGGATTTTGCAGGTAAAGAAAATTAATGAATATCTTGGGGGTAGCTTTTATGAACATATAAGTAATCTTCAAGATTTAGTTGTCTTGATGGACGAGAGCCATAAATACAAAACTCCCATTTCCATTAATGCAATCAATGGATTGAAACCTGTCTTGGGTTTAGAATTTACTGCAACACCTTTTAAGCGAATAAACGATAATGAAAAGAGTGGAAAATTTGAGAATATTTTATATGAATATTCATTAGGTGCAGCTTTGGCAGCAGATAACCCCGTGCTTAAAAGACCGCAATTGCTTTTTCGCAAAGATTTTGATTATGATTCTTTACCCAAAAGAGACCTCTATGATTTACTAATTTCCGATGGATTGGATAACCACGAGAGAATTAAAACACAATTAAAAACTTATTTTGCCAACGATAATGTTGATGATAAAAAACGCTTTTTACCTCTTGTTCTGATTGTTTGCGAGGATATTCGCCACGCAGTACAAGTTGAGAAGCATCTAAAAGAGGAATTTCTAAATGGAAAATATAAAGATAAGATTATCCGCATCCATTCGACGCCTCAAGACAATAAAGACCTTCCGAAAGGGGAAAAGTATGATGAAGATACTGAAGTTGAAAAATTATTAGAATTAGAGAGACCAAAAAATTTCTATGAAATTGTAATTAATGTAAATAAGCTTGGATTAGGCTGGGATGTTAAAAATGTTTATACAATCGTCCCCTTGAGGGCATTTGATAGTCAAGTATTTGTAGAACAAACCATCGGAAGAGGTTTACGTTTACCTTTTGGAAAATGTATTGAAAATGGGGAATTAAATGTGCTAAGAGTTGCCTACCATAGTAATTTTGGAAATGTAATAAAAAGGGCTGAATCGTGGCTTGCGAATATGGAAGTCGTTGAGCCACCTAAAAGGCAGATGGAATCTTATATTCTAAAAGCCGAAAATGAAGTTAAGGCAATACCGATCCCATTAGTTGAGGCAAGGATTGAAGTTGATTTCAAACTTGCATACTTTGAGCCAAAAGTCCCAGCACGACTTGAGGATATAGAAGTCTCGGTCATTGTTAAGGATTTAGCAACCAAAGAGGAAAAGGAAATTGGTAAGATAGAAGAAAAATTAAAACAATCTCCTAAGGAATACATTTTAGCAAGACTTGTAGAACTACCGAGTCTCAGCATACAAGAACTTCCAGCTCTTGAAAAAATCGTTGATAAATATTTAGATTTACTTGGTAAAAAGGGAAAGCACATCAATTTTGAAAATAGAGTGCGGATTATTAATGACATTTATGACCAGATAAAAGAAAAAATTGGAGAAAAGACCACAATCACATTTAAACCAACAGAAGAAAAAATACATTATTCGGAATACGAAGCCAGTTTTGAAGCAGGTTTTGTAAAAGAGCATTATGAGAAGTGGGATGACAGGGAAACAAAAAGGGGGCTTGTAATTGGGTATAAAAAGTCTATTTACAAGGAAAATGTTTTTGATTCAAAACAGGAAAGGATAGTCGCAAAGATACTAGATAAGGATGATGAAGTAATTAGTTGGTTTAGGCCCTATAAAAAAGAGAATTTTTCAATTGTCTATCAACATAGAGGGGATAGACATGATTATATTCCTGATTTTATTGCTGAGACGAGAGGTTATTTTTATATTATAGAGCCCAAAAAAAAAGATGAAATAGAAAAAGAAGAAATAAAAACAAAAATGAAGGCAGCACTAGAATGGATTAAAGATATTAATAAGATTAGTAGGAAAAGATGGAAGTATTTACTTATTCCCCATGACAGGATTAATTCCTCTGTAAATACTTTTAAAAAGTTGATTAATCAGTCATTTAGTAAGTTATCTGGATTATAAGCTTGTGAGTATATAAAAATTATTAGAAAGTGATTGTTTAATTATGGCTTTGTTTAAAATAAAAAACGGAATAGCTAAAAAATTAATTGTAAAAATTTTAGACTTAGAGAAAAATCTTCAATCACTGTTTGAAGATAATCTTGAAGAATTATTAAATATTAAATTTTTAGCTAGAGAATATTCTACTAGTTTTGGTGGTAGAATTGACACTTTGGGGATAGACAGAAATGGTTCACCGGTAATCATTGAATACAAAAAATCACAAAATGATAATGTAATAAACCAGGGCTTATCCTACTTACGATGGCTTTTAGATCATAAATCAGATTTTGATATTTTATGTAGAAAAAATGAAATCAATATTGATATTGATTGGAATTCACCAAGAGTGATTTGTATTGCAGAAAACTATAATAAATTTGACCTTGATACTGCAGATATATTGCCAATAAATATAGAACTACTAAGATATAGAATTTATGATGATGATATCTTATATCTAGAGCCTGATAATTATCAAAAGGTTAAAATTTCTATGTCTGAAATTACAAAAAAGGCAAAAAAGCAAAAAGAAAAACAAAAAATATTTCAAAAGATTTATTCAATAGAGGGCCATATTAGTAAAGCCAGTGAGAAAATAAGTATGCTTTTTTATAAATTAAGAGAGAATATCACCTCTTTGGATGAAAGTATAATTGAAGAACCAAAAGCTAAATACATTGCCTATAAAACATCTACCAATTTTGTTGATGTTGTAATCAAAGTGTCTTCTTTAAAAATATTTCTTAATATGAAAAGTGGTCAGCTAAAAGATCCAGAAGGTTTAGCAAGAGATCTGACTAAGCCTAAACCAATTGGTCATTGGGGAAATGGTGATTATGAGGTAAAAATAGAGAAAGAGGCAGATTTAGAAAAAGTCTTTTATCTAATAAGGCAAAGTTACGATTATAACAAATAAAAATATGAGCAAATATGATAAATTAAAATATTTTAAAGAAATAAAAGCAAGGTCGGAACACCTTTGTTCTAACTGTGGATTAAAAATATACCCTGGTGATGTTTATTATGCAGAAGATATAAAAGATAAATTTTTACATTCATTACATAGGAAAAAATTATGTAAGGAGTGTTATGAATTGAAAAAATTTTAATCTTGGGGCAGTAATAGTTATCTCGGACTCTTATTAAGAGTATGCGCAGGCTCATTCTGATACACTCCCAAATCCCCTAATTAATCTGATTCGTTAGTGTCCTTCAATTATACATTCTGATGTATCTGGAAATATGAAAAGCTGCAAGGTGCATGTCGCTTTTATATATTCTTTCTGGTTCTTTACTAATAAAATAGGGTAACATTTTTGGGTTTAGTATCCATATTCTTTTTTTTAAGTTTTCAGGCATTTTCTTAACAAACCAGTCCGGAAATACAATTACAGGCATAACGGGATAGTTTTTCCCAGTGCTATCTTTTAATATCGACCTCAACCACTTTGATTGTGATTCTGCCTGTATAATTATTTTATTGCCTAAATTTATGTTGCCTGCGATTATATTATCGTCTTTAAAAGTAATCTCATCTTTTGGATTTTTACTCCGTGTTTTTGTTTCAACAGTAAATATGCTGTGGGGGGTAAGAATGACGTGATCTATATTAAAATTTTTAGCTACTATATCATGGAACACAACAAATCCCTGTGCCCGTAAATTATCAAATATTTCTCCAACTATCCTCTCACCATCTCTTCCTAATTTAAAAGATTTTATTCTTTTTACGATAATAATTAATCTACAAATGCAATAAATAATACCTATTAAAGATAATAATGGAATTATTATTGTTATCGGGTTGATGTGAGGCGGAAAAGTCTGGTTTAACCATTTAACGATTATTGATGGAAAAGCTAAATATAGTAATTCAAATAGTAAAAAAAGAAGTAATATTATCAGTATAAAAAATATCGCCAGACCGTCAAACGCAAGATCGTGAATTGATTCATCTAACGATTGACCTGCTGTATGTAAGGGTGGGTCTTTTAAAGGAGATTTTTTATTCTTTTTCATTTTTTTACCTCACTAACTCTTGATATAGTATTTATTACTATTATACTGATTTTAGCAAGTAATTCCTCGTGTGTGGGCTTCCGGATGGTTGCTCGAAGAGCGTACGGGGTTTTGCTTTTTTAGGAAATAGCCGATTCTGTTCTATTATAATACCGCCATTTTAAAATCATCTTTATTTACATGCAGGTAAATATCAGTAGTATCAAGCCTGGAATGTCCTAAAAGCTTACTTATTGTTGGAAGATCTACCCCTTTCCTTCTTAATCTTTCTGCATAGGTATGCCTTAAGCTATGAAGTGTAAGATTTTTCCTGTAAGTTTTTGACTTTTTAAAAATCCTAGATATTATATTTTGCAGCGAGCATTTTGTTATTCTTTTACCATGTGCTCCCCTGATTAGGGCACTTATGTATTTTCCACTTGATTTCCGGTATGAATACATAAGCTCTCCTAGATTACTGTTAAAATAGACAACCCTGTTTTTCCTGCCCTTAGAATTTTTTATGTTAATAGAATTTTCTTTAAAGTTTATATCCTCCCAGTTTAGGTTTATAAATTCCTGCCTCCTGAGTCCGCAGTCAATACCCAGACTAAAGATTATTTCGTCCCTTAAATTTTCATTTCTGTATTTTTCTTTTCTTACCAAAAGGTAGTTTTTAATCTTTTTTATATCAAGGTCTGAAAGCTCTTCTTTGATTGGTTTTATCTTTGGCGGCACTTTTATAAAGGAGGCAAGGTCTTTATCCAGGTAGCTTCTCCCATAAAGAAACTTTAAAAATGACCTTATGCAGTTTAAAATCTTTACGTAGGTATTGTTTGAGATATTTTTTAATCTAAGCATGGACAGGTAACTATCAATATCACCCATAGAAACTGAATCTAGCCCAATCTTATTTTTTCCCATATATAAAATAAGCTTACCTGCTGCACCCATGTAGTCAATAATTGTCGAATCTGCCTTGTTCTGTGATCTAAGATGAGTTGAGTATTCTTTTTTAATATCCTCTATGTCTTTACTGGTTCCCCCTGGAGCTTCTATATTGCCTTTATCCTCAACCTTTATACCGCTTAAGCTTTTATAGAGGTCCAGTAGCTTTTCCGGAGGCAGGCCTTTTATTATCCTTAATAAGTCTTTTTCAATTGTACCCCTTAAAGAATAATTATCTGTCATTTTAACTCTTGCTCCTTGACATTAATTAATTCCTTTAAAACTAAGGTTAAAATATGCTAGTTATCTATTTATCATTATCAAAAAACATAATGCGCTTCCTTCTGAGGGCAACAAGACTAAGGTTCTGTCCTTACAGTCAAGGTGGAGATTTTCCGGTTCTCCCGTAGGGAGAATTGAGAGGGATAAATAGCTTTAGCGGTTTATGCTCGCAAAGGAAAATACTACCTTGACGAAGGACAGGTTCTGGGTACAATCCCTGCCCAGGAAGCAGCATACCAGTATAATCTCGCAGGAGTTAAAGTAGTTTGATCTAAACTCATATCAAGTCACGATTAGCCGTTAAAATAGTAAGTTTTAAATCAAAGTTGTAAAAAGATTTTTTCTCCTTTATGCTGTTTTTAGATACTATAAACCGAGAAAATAAAAGAAATATCAATATAAGTAAGGCAAGATATGCATGTGTGCCACACATACTTTTAATTGGGGATAATCCCCAAACCCTTCAGTTAGAAAGGATAGATATTTTGAATACAAATACCAAGTGTCTAGAAAGAAAAAGAAAACATCATATATCCTGTTATCTAGATGATAAAGAATATATAGCATATAGAGACAGGAGGTCTAAAACATACTACAACCAGAGTGAATATATTAGAAAGTGCATACTGGATAAAAAGATAACAGTAATACCAGGGATAAGGGATCTTATAATAGATTTAAAGAGGATTGGAAATAACTTAAATCAATTAACACGCAGGGTTAATACCGGAGAGGTTACTGTTTTAGGAGATAATTTAAAAGAAATAGAGGATGATTTAGCTGTGGTTTGGGGTAGTTTGTCTAAGGTTATAAAGAAGGTAAAATAATTATTTGTGGCAATTATTAAATTTCTAGCTTTAAAAAGTTTCGCAAACAATATAATTAAAGGTAATTGCTTGTAAAATAAAATACTACATTTACAAAAGGCAGGTTCTTCTATATTTGTTTTGGAAGTTAAATATGACAAGTCAGCCGGTCCTTATAACTAATAAATATTGCTTTTAAAACCTACAAAAAATAAAAAATTATTGTTTTCGGATTATATGGACCATAACAAAAAGGTAAACCTGGGTTTACCTTTTTGATTTATTTGTTTTATAATTATAGCAAAATATTGTATAAAAATTTATATTTATTCACGTAATTTTTTAGCGGAATTATTCCTGGATACCATATTGTAGTATCTCTCGGACCATCACGTTTAAACATCTCATCTTCTGCATTGTTGCGAAATTTCGAACCAAATTCTAAGTAAAACTATTAGAATTATAAAATGCTATAAAATTTTGTATACATTTTAATTTTAAATTATCCCTTGAAAGACATTTTTATATGGCCTTTTTCTATTAGTCTGGATTTATCTCTAAATCTGGTCCAGATGGAATTGCATATTCATTATTACATTCAGGATTATAATATAAGAATAGAGCTCTCTCGGCCCCATCCCTTTCATCCTCTTTTGAAAGTAATGCAAATTTAAATTTACAAATATATTTACCTACTTTCCCTTTGATGCAATCATTAGATTCGTAATCCTGAAGATGGTCATATAATCTTTCTTTCAAATTTTCAGATTGTCCTACATAAAAAACTCTTAAATTACCATTTTTTAAAAGTACAGATAATTTATAAACTCCAGCATCTTCAGGTACAACGCTTTCCAGCTTTTCTTTGTTGTAGTTGTAATAACCATTCCAGGCAAGATATATTTTTTGTTTCGTAAAATAATTCATAATAATCCTCCTTTAATAATAAACTATTAACTAATTTTTAGACTATGATTTTTATACAAATCCGCTCATATCATACCTCCTTCAATTTAAATTTGACAAAGGAGGAAATACAGGGTTAGAATACACTAGAGCATAATATAGGGATTTCCCCTGTATTCCTCATACGGGCCAAAATGTCTTTCAAGGGTTTTGGTCCGTTTTAATTATATATTGTATTCAGCTATAATCATTTCATTTTCTTTGTCCCACTTACATTTTATTATTCTTTCTTTTACTTTATGTAATTCGTAATATTCTATGAACTTTTTTGCTGGTATTGTTCCACCACCCTGAATTATTGAAAATTTTTTAGCACCTTTCTCATTTTCATTGTTAGTGAATTTTATTCCTATTTTCTTTTCAGACTTATTTATCATCAATATTACATATTTATATCTATTTTCTAATTCAAATTTTTGAACTGCCATCGCATTTAAGCCGATTTGTCCACCCTTTCTGATGGATATTTTTGGAATAGCACTTCTGCCACCAAATTCAAATACTTCCCATCCATTCATTAAGCCCTCCTTCATCTTCTATTATTGTAATTAATATTATAGAGCACTTCATATATTGATGTCAAATAATTCTGTTAAAATTTTATAAAATTTAAACATAATTTATATAATCACCTAAAATCATTAGTTATATCTATAAAACACAATAAAAAATTTTTACCACAATCTTATATATGGCCTCAAACTTAATACTATAATTGCTTAATATTACCTAAAAATTCCTTTATATATCTAATCCAAGAATTATACCAAACTATAGTAACACTTTTAATTGCATAGTTAAAAATATAGTTTTTATCTATTTCAAAATACAAAAAATATATTATTTCTAAATTTAAATTTTTTTAATTTATGTCTTCCTATAATCACTATACTTCTCAGTCATATCACTACTATACTTATTAGCAATAACTTCAAACTCCTCATCTTTAAACTCTAAGTAATTTTTAATATCATCACTACTAATATCTATATCATCGACCTTTAAATTATATAACATACCATATCCTTACCTACAACCTATTAACTGCCTTTGCCATCTGAGAGCTGTTAAAATTAATATAGATTTTTGTGGTGTCAAGGCTTGCATGACCCAGTAGCTTTTGAACCTTAAAAAGATCAACTCCAGCTTCAACCAAGTGAGTAGCAAAACTATGCCTGAAGCTGTGTGCAGTATAACCTTTCCTCTTAAGGCCGGATAAAGTAAAGTACATCTTAAGTAGATTTACAAAACTGCCCTTGCACATTCTTTTACCTTGCTCACCAATAATAAGGGCCTCTGTTTTTAGGGGAAGCCTCTGTTCTAGATACTTATCAAGTAGACTAGTAACTTCTTTATGAAGAGGGATTAACCTGTCCTTTCCTCCCTTACCACGCCTTATAATCATAGTACTCTTGGAAAGATTAAGATCAGTCCAGTTTAAATTTAATAGTTCACTTTTTCTTATACCGGTATAATAGAGTAGGGATAGGACCAGTTTATCTCTTACATTATTTTTTCTGCATCTTAAAGGCGCAAAGTCTACAGATTTAATTATTAAATCCACTTCATACTTGGACATTACAGATGGGATCCTGCATACATTTTTAGGAACTCTTATTTTCCTGGTTGGATTTTTGGCTATTATATCTTCTTCCTCAAGGTAGTTAAAAAAGCTTTTTACTATAGCAATTATTTTTGATATAGAGCTCTGGCAGAGGCCTCTATTTTCCTTAGCGTAATAGAAATACTGCCTTACGGTACTTGTACTAATTAAGTTTATATCAGAAATATTTTCTGGAATTATATAATCAATAAATTTTTTGAGCTCCTTATTGTAGCCGTAAATTGTAGAAGGGGAGGCGATTTTTTCAGTTTTCATGTAGCTAAGGAAGCTATCAATATAATTTCTCATATCTACCTTTTACTCTTTTTGCAATACAAACTAAGAAATTATATCCTATTCGGTATAGTTCTCGGCTTATAGACTAACTACACTAAATTTAAACCTACTTAAAGCAGATTTCCCAATAGTTAGTCCATTATTTAACCACAGTTTAGTGTTACCAAGAATATTTATAAAATATTAATAATTAA
>Ga0307431_1001793_pt1 | contig 11958 bp, 9 predicted proteins | sample SalMarWE160170MG_FD_202155 | JGI IMG/M metagenome (GOLD analysis project Ga0307431, IMG submission 202155) | Salt marsh sediment microbial communities from the Plum Island Ecosystem LTER, Massachusetts, United States - WE1603-170 | ecosystem: Environmental > Aquatic > Marine > Intertidal zone >...
GCGAGACCGTGTTACTCAAGCCCAACCTCTTCACCGTGAAGGACCCCGACACCGGCGCTACCACCGACATGAGGGTCGTCCTGGGCGTAGCCGAGCTCCTCCAGCGGCAGGGCAGCCGCTGTATCCTCGGTGAGTGCCCCGCCACCGGCAGCTACACCCGCCCCGACATCGTGTTCGACGGCCTCGGCGTCAGGGAGCTGTGCGAGAGCCACGACATCGAGGTCAACGTCCTCGACAGGGACCCGCCCGTCAGGATCGAAGTGGACGGCGACGTGCTGAAAGAGCTATGGTTCCCCGAGGCCGCCATCACGCACCCCGTCATCAGCTTCCCCAAGCTCAAGACGCACCAGCTCACCACCCTCACCTGCGCCGTCAAGAACCTCTTCGGCCTCCAGCAGGGAGGCACCAAGGCCCACCACCACGTCTCGGTGGCCAACGACCCCGAGGCCTTCAGCAGGCTCCTCGTCGACATCTACCAGGCCATACGCCCACAGATCCGGCTCCACGTGGTGGACGCCCACGTAGCCATGGAGGGGGAGGGCCCCACCGCCGGCGACCCCGTGCCCTTGGGGCTAGTCGTCGCCGGCGCCGACGCCGTGGCCGTCGACATCGTCTCCTCGGCCATCATGGGCTGGGACCCCATGGACGTTGGCACCAACTATCTGGCCGGCGCCCGGGGCCTCGGCCCCAGCTCCCTCGACGAAGTGGAGGTGGTCGGCGAGAAGATAAACGCGGTGAGGCGCCGCTTCAGGAAGCCCCAGATCCACAGCGACGGCGAGATGTTCGTCAAGATAAGGATGCCCATCCACTGCGACCCTGAGAAGTGCGTGTCCTGCGGAGTCTGCGCCGAGGTCTGCCCCGTCGGCGCCATCCAGGTCCACGCCGTCCCCGAGTTCGACTACACGAAATGTATCCAATGCTTCTGCTGCGCCGAGCTCTGCCCACAGGGAGCGCTGAAACCCATGAGGCCGGACGAGTAGCCATGTGCATATTCTGTAAGATAATAGAGGGGGAGGCCCCCGCGTACAGGGTCTACGAGGACGACATGACCTTGGCGTTCCTCGACGTCAACCCGGTGACGGACGGTCACACCCTCGTCGTACCCAAGCACCACGAGGCCCGGATAGAGCGGCTGCCCAGCGACTACTACGACGCCGTATGGGCCACGGTCCACCGACTCATCTCCCCCATAGAGAGGGCTATGGACGCGTCAGCGTCCAACATAGACGTGCACAACGGACGCGCCGCCGGCCAACTGATCCCCCACGTGCACGTACACATCATCCCGCGGAGGGGCCCCGGCAGAGCCATCACGGACGCAGCCCAGAGGATCAGGCCGAGGAGCAGAGAATACTTCGAGGAGATAGCGGAGAAAATCCGCAACGAGATAGATTGAAGCTATCTCTTCTAAGGCTCGAGGGGGTACGGCCACCCCTTGATGCTGCCCTCAACGAACTTTACATTGGTGTAGCCCATGCCTCGCATCACCCGCTCAGCGTTGTACGCCGTGATGCTCGTGGTACAGAAGAACACTATCTCCTTGTCCCGCGGGAGATCGCCGTACCTGCTCTTCAGTTCGGCCAGAGGAACGTTGACGGTGCAGTCGGTGTCGATGGTCCCTGCCTCGTAGGCGGATCTGCCTCGGCAGTCCACAAACACGAAGTCGACGCCCTCGTCCAGCATGCGTTTAAGCTCGACAGGGTTGACGCCGTGGGCTAGGTCGTCCATCTTGTTCCTCACCACGTTGGCGGCGTCGGCGACGCCGTCGATAGCCGTGCTGTAGGCCGGGGCGTACGCTAGATCGAGGTCGGCCAAATCCTTCACGGTGCCGCCGAACTTCAGCACCGTCGCCGCCACGTCTATGCGCTTCACGCCGTCTCCCTCGCCGACAACTTGGCAGCCCAGAAGCCTCCCCGTCCCGCGTTCGGCGACGAGCTTCACCAGGAAGAACCGTGCCCCTGGTATGTAGTGGCTGATGTCCCTTTTCGGGCACAGTGAGGTCACCACGTCGTACCCAAGCTCCTTCGCCTTCTTCTCCGTGAGCCCCGTGCAGCCGCAGTTGTAGTCGAGTATCTTGAAGACCGCCGTCGCCGTGACCCCCGGGAACGTGTCATCCATGCCGGCGATGTTGTTGGCGATGATCCTGCCGTGCTTGTTGGCCGTGCTCCCCATGGGAGCGTAGACCTTGCCGCCGCTCACCAAGTGGCTGCACTCCACGCAGTCACCCCCCGCATAGATGTCCGGGTCGCTCGTCTGCATGTGCTCGTTAACCGCTATGGCCCTCGTCGGCCCTATCTCGAGCCCAGCCTCCACGGCCAGCTCGGTGTTGGGCCTTACGCCTATGGCGACTATCACCATGTCCGCGTCGATCCGCCGCCCGTCCGCCGTCTCGACGCCGGCCACCCTTCCCGATCCATCGTCCAGTATCCTGCTGACGGGGCGATCCGTGACGATGTCGACTCCTCTTTCCCTCAGGTATTTCTCGAGATACAGCGCCATCTCGACGTCCAGGAGGGCGGGAACTAGGTTGGGCATCATCTCCAGTACGGTGACCCTGCACCCCCTCTCTACGAAGGCGCCGCAGGTCTCCAGCCCGATGAGGCCTCCGCCCACGACGGCAACCTTCTCGGCTCCGGCGTCGACCGCCTCCTTGATGGCTTTGGCGTCGTGGGGGGTGTAGAGCCTGTGCACTCCCTCAAGCTCGACCCCCTCCATCCTGGGGACGAAGGGGTTTGCTCCTGTCGCGAGCACCAGCTTATCGTAGGGAAGCTCCCAGGGCTCTCCGCCTCTGACGTCCCTTACGGTGACGGTCTTCCTCTCCCGGTTTATCCGCTCGGCCTCGGTGTTGTCCATCACCTTAAAGCCTTTCATCTTCTCGAAGTAGGCGGCGTCCCTGACGGCCCCAGTGGCAGTCTTCAGCAGGCTATCATAATCCTCAACCACCCCCTCGATGTAGAAGGGCATTCCGCAGCCAGCGTAGCTGAGGAGGTCCCCCCTCTCTATGATCGTGATCTCGGCGTGGGGGTCAAGCCTCCGCAGCCTCGCTGCCGTCTTGGGGCCCGCGGCGACGCCCCCAACTATCATCACTCTCAACGCGTTGTCTTTCAAATCGGATCGTTGATTATTGCCTAAACCCAATTAAAGTTTGTTGATCACTCGCCATCGAATCCGCGAAACGTGCCCCGATACCTTGTTAAAACGCGGCACCTCTGTAAGCAGGTATGAGCATCATCTTCGGGCCCTACAGGATCAGGAGCCTAAGCCTGCGGAACCGTTTCATGAGAAGCGCCACCACGAGCTACTGGGCCGACGAGGAAGGCATAGTCAAGGACGCCCACGTGCGGCTCTACAGGAGCCTCGCTAGGGGAGGCGTCGGCCTAATCGTGAAGGGCCACCTCTACGTCGCGGACAACGGGAAGGCTCACACGGGGATGGCGGGGATAAGCAGTGACAAGCACATATCGATGTTGAAGAAGCTTACGGACGCCGTCCACGAGCAGGGCGGCCGCATCGTGGCACAGATCAACCACGCTGGCGTGGTCCATCAGCCCGACAGGGCTGGGCCAAGCGAGTACAGCGAAGGCGGATGGACCGCTAGGGAGATGACGGTGGACGAGATCGAGGCGGCGATAGAGGCCTACGGCGACGCCGCCGAGAGGGCGATTCAGGCAGGGTTCGACGGCGTCCAGATACACGGCGCCCACGGTTACCTGATCAGCCAGTTCCTAAGCCGCCACGTGAACAGGCGCACAGACAGGTGGGGAGGCAACCCCGAGAACCGGATGAAGTTCCTCACGGAGGTATACGACGAGGTAAGGGGCCGAGTCGGGAACCAGCCGGTGCTCATCAAGATGAACTGCGACGACTTCAGCCCAGACGGTTTCACTGTCGACGACAGCTTGAATGTGGCGGTGGCCATCGCCGAGAGAGGCATCGACCTGATAGAGGTCAGCGGAGGCGGCAGGGGACAGCAGGAGGCGCTGAGAGCCCGCGCCAAGCACGCCGACCCGGCTCTGGGTGAACTGGCGTTCGCCGGCCACGCTTCGAAGATACGGGACGCCACGAGGCCGACACCCATGGCCCTAGTCAACGGCTTCAGGAAGCTTGAGACCATGCGGAAGGCGGTCGAAACGGGTCTCACCGACATGGTGAGCATGAGCAGACCCTTCATAAGGGAGCCCGACCTGGTCAGAAGGCTCCAGTCCGGCCAGCGGGAGGCCTCCTGCATAAGATGCGACGCGTGCAGCGGCAGTGACGTCTTCGGGAAGACCATGCTCAGGTGCCACCTAGAGTAACATCCATTTTTAAACGTGCCACGCCTCTATCTGCCATGGCTTCGGTGGCCGACCGTGCACTAGGTTTCATACGGCGCCAGAAGAAGGCTTTCAAGGTCAACATTGTCAGGAACGTCCTACAGAACTTCTCTCTCGGCCTTACCTCCCAGTACCAGAGCGTATACATCTCGGAGCTGGGCGCCACGGCCATGGAGATCGGGTACGTGAACAGCGTCGGAGGCCTCGCCAGCACACTCATAACCCTGCCCGTGGGCTGGCTCGCCGACAGGTACGGCATCAAGAGGATGCTGCTCACGGCCCTCCCCCTGATGGCCCTCGGCTACGCCGTCTTCGGGATCGCCCAGGGATGGGAGATCACCATGGTCGCCCTCGTGCTCACGTCCCTGAGCACCGCCATGGCCTCAACGGTGTGCCCCATGATATGCGGGAACACGTTGGCCAGCGCCGAGAGGGCGACCGGGATGCAGCTCTGCGACACCCTCGCGGCGCTCCCCCGGATAATAGCGCCGGTGGTCGCAGCGTTCATCATCTCCCGCTTCGGCGGCCTATCGGTGGAGGGCATCAGGCCCCTGTACTGGCTGCAGACGATGGGCATCGCCGCGGCCGCCATGGTCATCTACATATGGTTCCAGAACCCGGTAGCCCCTGGTGGAGGCGGGCGCAGAAGCTTGGCGGAGGGCGTCAGGAGGATACTCGACGAGGGTACCACTGTGAAGAGGTGGATCCTCTATCAGGTAATCTCCGCGTTCCCCCTGTACATGGCCATATACGTGCCGCTTTACGCCCGGGAGTTCAAGCTGGCGGACCAGTACACCCTGGGCATGATGGACACAGGGTTCTACGTCGTGGTGACGCTTCTCGCCATACCCAGCGGCATACTCGCCGACAGGATGGGCAGGAAACGCCTCATAGCCATCGTGACGCCCCTCTACTGTCTATCGATGTTGCTTCTGGTCTACGCGGACGGCGCCCCGCTGCTGATACTCGCTGGACTCCTCAGCGGCTTCCAATTTGTCGCCGGGGTCACAGCCGGAGCGATATCGGTGGAGCTCGTGCCCAGGGAGCTACTGGGCAGCTGGTTCGGGCTCAACGGCCTGTTCAGGGGCCTCATCAACATGAGCAGCCCCATACTGGGCGGCCTTCTCTGGAACAGGCTGGGCCCGGAGTACGTGTTCTACTTCTTGGCTGCTTCTCAGATGCTGAAGCTGGGGATACTGGCGACAATGCCGGAGACCACCCAAGGCCTACACGCATAGCCTGCAAGCAGCTCGTTGAGACGGTCCATGAGAGCCTCCGCTCTCAGGCCCTCGTCGCCGAAGACATCCTCAGACATCACCTTGACAGTCAGCCGGTGTTCCCTCTCCCAAGTAATTATACCATCGACGCGTATTCTTATTCATGTTATCTGAGACCGAGAAACGAGTATTCGATTACATAGAATACCACAGGGACGACATGATAGACTACCTGCGTAGGATGGTCAGCATCGACACTCAGACGCCTCCGGGTCTAAACTACGATGTCATCTGCGACCTGATGGCGGATCGGTTCAGCGAACTGGGCTGCGAGACGAGCATCCACGAGGCCACCGAGAAATACATGAGGCTCTCCGGCGCCGAGTTCCTCGGCTTGGAGGGTCCCCGCAGCAACGTAGTGGCCCTCTACAAGGGGAAGGGGGGCGGCCCCGCGCTTCACATCAGCGCCCACACCGACTGCGCCGCCATCCAGGAGGAGGGGTGGACCGTCGACCCCCTCGGAGGCGAGGTCACCGACGACACCCCCTACACGAGGAGCATGTGGGATCGCGGCGGCGGGTATATCTGGGGCAGAGGCGTCGCCGACGACAAGGGCGAGATAGCGGCCATGACACTCGCCCTCCAGGCCATCCATAGGAACGACGTAAGGCTCAAAGGGGACCTGATCCTCACAGGGAACTGCGACGAGGAGATAGGCGGCGTCGCAGGCCTCGGCTACCTCATCAACGAGGGCATCGTCAAGGCCGACATGGGGATACAGCTGGACGGAGGCCTATCCGGGATCGGCCTCGCGGCTCAAGGAAGAACCCGCTTCCTCCTCAGAACCAAGGGCATGAGCTGGCACGGGCAGATGCCCATCCTAGGCATCAACGCCATAGAGAAGATGAGCAAGCTCAACGTGGCCCTCAACGACTACTGGAGGAACGTTCTCCTCAGGAGACACGTCCCCGTCCCCGGCATCGACCTCGGGGAGGCGCTGCGTGCGAAGGGCATCGACTCCATGACCGCGATGCTCAACATAGGAACCATCAAGGGAGGCGTGCAGGGCGCCACCGTGCCGGACCTCTGCGAGCAGGAGGTGCTCCGAGGCATGGTGCCCGGCGAGACCTATCAGGAGGTCTACGACGAGTTCAAGGCGGTGCTCGACGGCGTCAAGGCGACCGACGCCGAGCTGGAGTACGAGCTCGGCGTCGTGAACTTCAGGGAGGGCTACTTCATCCAAGCCGATGACCCCTACGCTATCACGTCGAGACAGATCATACAGGACGCCGTGGGGCGGGAGCTCCCGTTCACCGGCACCCTAGGGAGCACAGACATGAACTACCAGGTCGTTGACGGCGGGATGCCGTGCGTCAACTTCGGCGTGGGCGGCGCCTACAGCAGGGGCCACAAGCAGGACGAGAACGCCAGCATCGACGAGATCATCCAGTGCAGCAAGGCCGTGGCGCTCCTCTTCATGAGGAAGCTGGGCGTGGCGGCGTAGAGAAAGTTTTTACCCTTTTTCCCCTCTAACCAGGAGTGAACCCAGAGGTACAGCATGAACGTGCCCAACTTCTGAGGCCCGAGTCTGGCCTCGCTTTGGGTGGGGGAAGCGCCTCCGCTCAAGCCCATGGCCTAATGGCTCTGCATGATGTTTTAAATCGGCTACAACTCATAGTATGAGTTACAGGACAGTCAACGAGCTGAAGGTTGGTGGTATTATGGTCGTACTTGAGGAGCCCATCAAGGGCGTGATTGAGCTTAAGAACTACATCGACGGTGAGTGGGTGGAGTCGGAGGCCTCGGAGACCAGGGACGTGGTGAACCCCGCGACCCTGAAGAAGATAGCCAGGGTGCCTGTCGGCCACAGAGAGGACGTTAAGGCGGCCGTGGACGCGGCGAAGGACGCTTTTCCGCGTTGGAGACGGACTACCCCTCTCTCCAGAGCCCGTTACCTTATGGCACTAAAGCAGCTTCTGGAGGAGAACTTCGAGGAGCTCGGCCGCATAGTGACGATGGAGCACGGCAAGATCATCGACGAGGCCCGGGGAGAGGTGCGCAGAGGCATAGAGAACGTGGAGATGGCGACGGGCATCCCGAGCCTCATGATGGGCTACAACGCGGAGGACATCAGCAGGGGCATCGACGAGGTGCTCATCAAGCAGCCCCTCGGCGTCTTCGCGTGCGTAGCGCCTTTCAACTTCCCCTTCATGGTGTCCCTATGGTTCATGCCCTACGCGGTGGCCACCGGCAACACCTACGTTATCAAGCCGAGCCCGTGGACGCCTCTGAGCACGATGAAGCTAGTTGAGCTCATCGACGAGGCCGGGTTCCCCCCGGGCGTTATCAACCTCGTCAACGGCGAGGTCGAGCCCGTCTCGGAGATACTGGAGAACCCAGGCATCAAGGGCGTCAGCTTCGTGGGCTCCACCAAGATAGGGAGGGACGTCATATACAGGAACGCAACGTCCCACGGCAAGAGGGTTCAGGCCCAGTGCAGCGCCAAGAACTTCCTTGTCGTGACCCCCGACGCCGACGTCGAGCTCACAGTCTCCTCGCTGATGTCCAGCTTCTTCGGTAACACGGGGCAGAGGTGCCTCGCTGGCGCCAACCTCGTGTTCGTGGGAGACGATCAGGGGCTCATGGACAAGACCCTGGGGGTCATAAAGGAGAGGGCGGGCGCCATAAAGATGGGCTACGGCCTCGAGGAGGGCGTCCAGATGGGGCCCCTTCAGGCGGAGCACCGGAAGAAGAGGGTGCTGGGCTATATAGAGTCCGGACTCGAGGAGGGCGCTACGCTCACCATGGACGGCAGGGAGTTCAGCTGCGACCCGTACCCGGAGACGTGCTTCCTCGGCCCATCCATCTTCGAGGGCGTCAGCCTGGACATGACCATCGCCAGGGAGGAGATATTCGGCCCCGTGATGAGCGTACTCACCGCGGAGGACCTAAACGAGGCCATCGGGATGGTGAACAGCAGCAGCTACGGCAACGCCGCCAGCATATTCACCACCAACGGGGGCACGGCCCGCAGGTTCCAGTACGACGTGGAGTGCGGCAACATCGGCGTCAACATCGGCACCGCCGCCCCCATGGCGTTCTTCCCGTTCAGCGGCATGAAGGACAGCTTCTTCGGAGACCTCCACGGCCAGGGCAAGGACGCCGTCGACTTCTTCACCGAGAACAAGGTCGTCATCCAGCGGTGGCCCTAGTGCTCAGGACCACCAGCCAGATCATTAGCCACCATGCAGGGCTGGAGAGGGGGTCAGCCGAGGGGTACAGGAAGCTGGCTGAGCGGTACCCAGATAACCAGGATTTCTTTAACATGCTAGCTGACGAGAACCGTAGACACATGGAGCGCGTCGAGAGAGCCTACAGGCTCGGGGTGACGGACGCCTATGAGGTGGGCATCACGCCGACGCAGCTGGACCCCGGAAACTACGCACTGGAGGAGTTCAGCGGAGAATCACTCGAAGAGGACTCGGCGACGGCGCTCAGAAACGAGGAGACGGTGATAAGGTTCTGCTTGGACGCGGCGAAGACCTCCGGCGAGCTGCTACCAGACCTTCCCGACACCTTCGATTATCTGGTTAAAAGGAAGAAAAGAAGGGTGGAGCTACTCAGGAGCCTCACTTAGCCTTCTCGTCGGCCACCTTCAGCGCCTCGCCCAGCGCCTGGGCGCCCTCCTCGATCTCCTTCTCCGTGGCGATCAGCGGAGGAGCGACGATGAGGGTGTTTATGACGTTCGTCACGTAGACGCCTCTCTCCATGGCGGCCGCGCTGACGCGCTTCAGCATGTTGGGCAGGAACTTCTCCTCCCTCGTCACGAAGGGCTCACGGGTCTCCCTGTCCCTGACGAGCTCGACGCCCCAGAACAGGCCCTTTCCGCGGACGTCGCCTACCGACCTGTGTTCCTCCTTCAGTTCGTTGAGCCTCTTGCCGAGGACCTTGCCCATCTTGGCTGCGTTCTCGACGAGGCCGTGCTTCTTGTACTCGTCGATCGCCGCGATGGCTGCTGCGCAGCCGAGGGGGTGCATGGCGTATGTCTGGCCGTGGCAGAACAGGTTGCCGGGCTCGTCGAAGTAGTCCGCTATCTTCTTGGTGGTGATGGTGGCCCCGACTGGGACGTATGCGCCAGTTATCCCCTTTGCCATGGTCATGATGTCGGGGACGACTCCCCAGTGCTCGATGCTGAACATCTTGCCCGTGCGGCCGAAGCCCGCCATGATCTCGTCGTCAATCAGCAGCACCCCGTGCTCGTCGCATATCTCCCTGATGCGGGGCATGTATTCGTCGGGGGGCACAAGTATGCCGTTGCTGCCCACGATGGGCTCAAGGACGACGCCTGCTACCGTCTTGGGTCCCTCCATCCTGATGATCTCATCCATGATCTCGGCACACCTGACGCCGCAGCCCGGGTACTCCAGCTTGAAGGGGCACCTGTAGCAATAGCAGTCAGGGGCGCGGACCACGCCCGCCATGCCGACGGCGTACTGGGTGCGTGGGTCGCCTGTGAGGGCGATGGCGCCTGAGGACGCGCCGTGGTACGACTGGTACCGCGAGACCAGTTTTATCCTATGCGTGTACATCCGCGCTATCTTGATGGCGGCCTCGTTCGCCTCGGCGCCGCCGTTGCACAGGTAGCTCTTGCAGAGGTCGCCCGGCGCTATCTCGGCGAGCTTCTTGCCCAGCAGGGCCGCGGGGACGGTGGCGAAGCCGGGCGCCGCGTACGCCAGCTTCTTGGCTTGGTCGCAGATCGCCTTCTTCACGGCCTCGTTGCTGTGCCCCAGGTTGCTGCACATGAGCTGGCTGCTGAAGTCTAGGACCCGTTTCCCTTCGAGGTCGGTGAAGTGGACTCCTTCGGCGGTGTCGACGACCATGGGGTTCCAGGTGTGCTCGTATCTCCAAGTCCCGTAGACGTACTTCTTCTCCATCTCCCGGTAGTGATCGGAATCAGACATGGTTCATGGACGGTTGCTTAGAATATAATATTTAGCAAAGGTACCCCCATAGGATATCCGTTGGTGATAGTATGCACGCTGATCTTGTCCTAGTAAACGGGAAGGTAGTGACCATGGACCCGGCTGAGTCCATCGCGGAGGCCGTGGCGGTCAAGTACAACCGGATAGAGAAGGTGGGCACCACCGCCGAGGTCCTAGAACTCAAGGGCGACGACACAGAGGTGATCGACCTGGGTGGGAGAACCGTGGTCCCGGGGTTCATCGACAGCCACTGCCACATGATATCGACGGGGGCCAGGAGAATGCTCAACGTGGACCTGAGCGAGGAGGCCGGGGTCCACTCGATAAGCGACCTCGTCGAGAGGCTGAAGGAGAGGGCCGAGGAGACCCCGAAGGGCCGGTGGGTCACCGGGTACCAGGAGGACGACTCCAAGCTCGCGGAGAAGCGGCACCCGACCCGCTGGGAGCTGGACGAGGCCAGCACCGAGCACCCCTTACTCATCTCCACGGTGGGCGGCCACTTCTACATGGCGAACAGCAGGGTTTTCGAGGACGCAGGCGTATCCAAGGACACCCCGGACCCGGTGGGAGGCAAGTTCGATAGGGACCCCGAGACGGTGGAGATCACGGGGGGCATCCACGAGAAGGCGCTGGAACTGGTCTGCCCGGAGCCTATACTCCCCACCCGCAGACAGTCTCTCGAAGGCGCCAAGGTGATACTCACCGAGTGCGCCGAGTACGGCATCACATGCGTCTACGACACCGTGGATAAACCCGAGATAAGGGCTGCGCTGGACCTGAAGAACGGCGAGGGGCTCCCCGTCCGCGTCAGGATGGACATAACCATGGATCTCTTCCCTAAACTCGAGAACCTGGGCATCTACAGGGGCCTCGGCGACGACTGGCTCAGGGTCTGCGGCCTTAAGTTCTTCTTCGACGGCGCCATCTCGGCCCGCACGGCCGCCGTCACCGAGGAGTACCTCAACAAGCCAGGGTTCTACGGCGTCATGGCGACGACCCCCGAGATAGCCAAGGAGACGCTGGAGACGGCCTACGCCGAGGGCTACAGGATCAGCTCCCACGCCAACGGCGACGCCGCCATCAAGCTTTACCTCGACATCATGGAGGAGCTGCAGGCGAAGTACCCACGCGACGACCCCAGGAACAGAGACATCCACTGCACCGTGATAACCCCAGAGCTGGTCCGGAGGATCAAGAAGCTCGGCATACTGCCCACCATCTTCGGGCCCTACCCATACTACCACGGCGACAAGCTGCTGCCGGCCTTCGGGGAGGAGCGGCTTGAACGCATGTTCGCGGCCCGAAGCTTCCTCGACGCTGGAGTGAAGATAGCAGCCCACAGCGACCACCCCTGCGCACCGTACCCGCCGCTCATGGCCATCCACGCCCTGGTGAACCGAGTCACACGGAAAGGCAGGCCCATAGGGCAGAGCCAGAGGGTCTCCG
>Ga0307431_1001799_pt1 | contig 11926 bp, 11 predicted proteins | sample SalMarWE160170MG_FD_202155 | JGI IMG/M metagenome (GOLD analysis project Ga0307431, IMG submission 202155) | Salt marsh sediment microbial communities from the Plum Island Ecosystem LTER, Massachusetts, United States - WE1603-170 | ecosystem: Environmental > Aquatic > Marine > Intertidal zone >...
ACGAAAAAGGAAATTGCAGTGGTTTATAGCGAATACGAAACAGGCAATCAGCCATGTGATGACTTTACACCGATTGATGAAGAGTGGTTTAGGCCGGTTCAGCATGTGTGTCCAAAATGTGAAGGTATGCGTATGTTTTGTGAGAACTGTTGCAAAGACCATCACAAGAATGGATGGGAAACTTGTGATAGGGCAGGTTGAGCAATTAGTGGCTCGTTGGGATGCTAAGGTATGGATTATAACTTTGTGTGTCCAAATTGTGGCATTGCTTTTTGTAGTCAAGACAAACGACGCAGATTTTGTAGTCGTCAATGTGTTGGCCAATGGATTGCTCGGGATAGAACATCTATTGGTGATGAGCAAAAACACAAAATTAGTGCATCTCTAAAACGATTTTACAAGGAAAATCCAGCTAGAGTGATACGAGGAACCAAAATGGCTGAATTGGTGTCTAATACGACAAGAGGTAAGTTTGGACAACCACGCAATATTTTTAATATGAGCAAGAGAACTACTGCTAAGATTTTGCGCAGATTACATTTACAATGCTCAAAGTGTGGATGGGATGAAGAGGTTTGTGATCTACATCATATACATGGAAGGAAAATAGATGATCATAATAATCACAATAATCTGACTGTTTTGTGTCCCAATTGCCATAGACTTGCTCATGCCAATAAAATTTCAGTTGATGAATTGATAACATTAGAACAACAGATAGGCGATAGTTGGCTAGAAGCGTATTATGGGTAGAGGGGCGGTTAGCTCAGTTGGGAGAGCGCCTGCCTTATAAGCAGGAGGTCGCAGGTTCAAGTCCTGCATCGCCCATTGAGCCGGTGTAGTTCAATGGTAGAACGCTCGACTGTGGATTAGAGCACTGGGTTTCTATCCCCGGTGTCGGGAGTTCGAATCTCTCTCTGCCTAAATTGGAAAGGGATAATTGATGACACAAGAAGAAATGGAAAAGAAAATTGACGACCTATATCAGTTGTTACAGAAAGTCCTAGAAAGGGTTGATTCCATCCAAGAGGATGTATTGACAATAACATATATCCCAGAATTTTCTCGACGTATTCCAAATGATCCAAAGACTGTCGAGAAGTTGAGGGCTATTGGTAAATACCCTTTCCCTCGATAGAAATATTGTTTGGGGAATGTAGCTCAATGGACTAGAGCACTGGTCTCTTAAACCAGAGGATGTGGGATCGTTGCCCACTGTCCCCATTGAAACGGAGAATTGCTGATGTACAAAACACACAAGAAGGGAGAACTGGCCCAACTGAAAGTTGAGATGAGGGCGATAGAAAAGGGTATTGTGGTCTGTCGTCCGACAACAGAGGCACGGTTTGACCTGATATTTGTAGATGAATCAGGATGTAAAAGGGTCCAAGTCAAATATGCGGATCACACAGATGGTTATGCTGGAAATGGGGTAGAGATCGATCTTAGGCGGCAATGTCGCAACGATGGCAACAGAAAGACATATTCCAAAGATGAAATCGATGTTGTTATTGCCTATTTGCCAGCTATCGACAAACTGGTATGGCTTGATCCAGAAGACTTCGACAATAAGGCATCGATTACTTTCAGACTGCAACCATCAGCCAACGGTCAAACAAAGGGTGTACGTTTGGTTGCAGATTATGAGTGGTAATTGCTAGGTCGCGGGCTGGTAACTCAATGGATTAGAGTAGCGGGCTTTTAACCCGCAGGCTGTCGGTTCGAGTCCGACCCAGCCCAGTAGTGACTGGGGTTGTCATGAAGCTTGAAGACATTGAAGCAAGAGATCGGTTGGTCGAGGAAGGTCTATTGCGATGCGATGATCTGGGCAATTTCCGTATCTACAGCTACACCAACTGGTGTAAGACGTGGAACGATATCACTATGAATAGTCGTGGTATCATCTACGATCGCAAGACAGGAAAGGTAGTGGCTCGTCCTTTTCCTAAGTTCTTCAATATGAACCAGCGGAGAGATACTCAGGAGTGGGCGCTTCCCTGGAATGATGGATTCCGCATCTTCAAGAAATATGACGGATGGCTTGGTATTCTTTATCGTTATGCGGGCCAGTATCGGATTGCTACAAGAGGGTCATTTAAGAGTGCGGGTGCCGTCTGGGCCACCGAGTTCCTGAAGAAATACGATCTGACTGGACTACCTGATGAGGTGACTTTGTTGTTTGAACTTATCTGTCCTGCGACCCGTATCGTCGTAGACTATGGTGACTTAGAAGACCTAGTGCTCCTTGCGGCTTACAACCGTCATACGGGCGAAGAATATGGCTGGGAACAGGTCGAAGAGTGGAGTCGTGAGTTCGGTTTCACACTTGCAGAGTCGTATGATAAGGAATGGTTGGGTTATTGTCGAGGGCAGATTAAAACGGTTTCTGGTGCTAGGCTTGAAGGTTTTGTTATTCGATTCGATAATGGCTTGCGGGTCAAGATCAAGTCTGAGGACTACTTCAGACGGAGTGCCATATTGATGGACTTAACGCCGTTGGCGATTTGGAATACGATGGTTGACGGGAAAGTGTCTGAAGAAGTTTGGAATATTGTTGATGTAGACTATCATTGCACCCTGAATGCTATCGCTTCAGCCTTGTCTCAACAATATCAGAAAGTCTTGTCTGAGATTCAGGAACAATTTGGTCAAATAGGAGACCAACCAGATCGAGCGACTTTTGCGCAGCGAGCACAGAAGATGTTTCATCAACCGGCAATGTTTGCCCTGTTGGACGGACAATATGGGCGATTGGATGCATATATCATGAAGCGGATTCGTCCGCATCAGAACGTGATCGAGGGCCGGTAGCTCGGTGATACGAGCGGGATGCTTATAACACCCAGGTCGCTGGTTCGATTCCAGCCCGGCCTACGTTGGCTGATAGCTCAGTTGGTAGAGCAAGTGGTGGGGTCGCTCCCTGTTACGTCGTGCATGTTCGAGTCCTGCTCAGCCAGTTGGAGGTGTATTTATGGAAAAATCTGGATTTTCTTGAGGTTGCAAGACGTTAACACAAAAGGGTTAACATGATTAAACATGGTTCTCTACCTTACCTTGAGTGCAGCACAAAAGGTGATAGACGATTCTCTGCTTTTTGTGCCCGTATCGATGGGCGGGGTGGAAAGAGTATCGAGGAAATTTATCAAGCCGCCAAGGTCTTTGATGATGGGTCTACTGGCCTGACATGGAAAGAGGCTAAGGGGGGAGTGCCGATAAATTATGAGGAAGTAGCTCGATTGTATTCCCAGCTTTGGGACGAATATAGTGACGGCAAAAATTCTTTTTGCGAGTATGTATTATGATTGATTTGGTCGGTAAAAAATTTGGTAGGCTTCGGGTTATCGAACATGCTGGCAAAGATGGCGGTGGTAATCTTTTGTGGTCTTGTTTGTGTGACTATGGGGTGATCAAAAATATTTTAGGTCGTAACCTGAAGAATGGTGCCACACAAAGCTTTGGATGTCTGCGGAAACAAAGACTGACAGATAAACTAACAAAGCACGGAAGGAGTTCAGGATGTGGGATTAATAAGATTTATCGTGTTTGGACTAGTATGATCCAAAGATGCAGAAATCCACATAGTAGTGGATATGCGACCTATGGAGTTAGAGGCATTAAGGTCTGTGATCGGTTGTCTGTATTTGAGAATTTTTTGTCGGATATGGGAGAGGTACCATATGGTTGCCAAATAGGTCGGATAGACAACAATGGTGATTATTGTTTGTCGAATTGTCGTTGGGAAACAAGGAAGCAACAGGCCAGAAATAGAAGCACAACTCATTTGATTACCCACAAAGGGAAAACTCAGTGCTTACCTGATTAGGCGAAGGAGTTGAATATTACCAGTACGGCACTTTTGTTTAGATTAAGAAACCCATCTTGGTCAATGGAAAAATTGCTTACACTTCGAAAAAAATAAGTGTATAAACAACTATGAACTCATCTGTCATCCCTCTAGGTTGTCATTAAGTGTGCTGGGGAGTTTCGTAAAAATGAAAGAAAGAGAAACAGGCATTCCATGCTTCGAGTGCGGCAAACGATCGGGTATCGATTGTCCAGGCCGTAACCCGGATGAAGCCACCCGTTGTAAGGTGTGCATGGAAGAATTCATGCAGCAAATGGAGGTTGCAGAACAGATCATGGAGGAACACAAGGACGTGTTGAGAAGGTTGGCAGATTCATAGGGGAAAACACATGTTTACGGAAAAAGAACTCAGAGAACGATGGGGAGACATGCTGGTTGATGAACTAGATTGGGATACCAAGAGAGATTTACTGATACACGGTATGTTTTACGGGCCGATATCTACTAATACTGACTATCCAGTCAACTCGCAATCCCAATCCCAGGGTAATCAATCAACGACCGAATGGTCGCCGGGGGATGTTGTGTAGATTAGGATACACGAAGTCACAGGCCGGGCGACCTTATAGTTGTTCGGCTTTTTATTTGAAAAGCGCCGCTAGAATTTTGTTGCTGATGGTGTATAAATATAATGAATGAATCTGCGGAGCCTTCGTTTCTGCGTTGATTCGGAATTTCCGTAGCCTTATCAAAAGGAAGAGGTGAAGTCATGAATTTAGTAACTGATAACTGGGCAACAAATTTGAATCCAACACCGAAGTCGTTCAAGATGTACAAGACGCTCTCAGCAACGGCTGTTTCTGGATTGGCGGTGACAGACACACAGAATTTTTTCGTTAAGGACTGCCCGTTTCCGGTCGATGTGATTGGCTTCAAGGTTCACAGCGTCTCGGTATCTGGTGCTGGTTTCAGCGGCAGTGGGTCTAATCTGACTGTTGCCCTACAAACATCTACGACCGTTGATGTATCACCGGTATCACCGGTGTCAGCTTCCTGGAATACCCCAGTGAGCGTAAATGCGTCTGGGTATGTGGCAAGCACCGATAGTCTATTGTTTAGCTCACCATCTAACTCCGGTGCCGTGTTGCATGCGACCCTTGACAAGACCTACGTATCGGTTCCAGAGGGCGGTTCCATGAGGGCGACTCTGTCCGCACAGGCTAAGAATGCTATCGGTTCTGGTACTACTCCAGTTGAGCTTTTGGCAATTGTCGAGTGTATTCCTACTGCGGTCAAAGATCAGCGATACTTCTAGGAACAAGCTATATGATTGTTTATAAAAATAATGGATTAGTGTGGGAACATATCCAATGACTGCTATTTGAAACAACTCGATTTATTCAAGGCCGACGTAATGTCGGCCTTTTTATGTGGTGTATAATGATATTAGAGGATAGGGCTATTGGCTTGGGATAGACAGTACCACTGTAATCTTTGGGACTGGGAAGGTACAACAATGGATGCTGCCGAAAAAGAACGGATTATTGCACAAATAATCTGTGGAGATATTTCGGCGACTATTATTACCAAGGACAACAAACCACTTTCATTACTACTCCGTCCCCCTACTGCTAGAGAACAAGCAAAAGCTGCGGCTGTTTATTCTGTTGAATATCAGCGAGCTATTATTAAAGGCTTATTAGACGAAAACGATACAATAAGTGACATGATTTCTTTCGGCAAATGGAGTGATAAAAAAGAAAAAGAGATCGAAGGGTTACAAAAAGATATTCATAATATTCGGCGTGGTATTTTAGATTTTTTATTTAATAAGACCAAGCTTGAAAAGATTCGTGCTCTATTGCGCCGTGCTGAATCTGCATTGTTTGAAAGGTTAGCTGAAAGACATCATTTATTAGATAAGAGTGCAGAAACTTACGCACTTATATGTCAACAACGATATTTGATCAGTCGCATTACCCAAAAAGAAAATGATCGTCTACTTTGGGCTACCAAGGAAGATTTCGAGAATTTTGATGATATAGGCATTATTATACAATTGTGTGAATTTTTCTTTATGAGATCACATGTGCCTAATAAAGTGATTCGTGAATTAGCAAGGTCTCAACAATGGAGAGTATATTGGGAAATAGCTAAAAATACAAATTATTTATTTGATGGTCCTGTTTCGTTGTGGACCTGGAATCAACGAGAATTAGCCTACTGGTCTACGATATATGATTCCGTTTATGAAGCTTACGAGCGCCCGTCCAAAGATATTATTGCTGATGATGATTTACTTGATTCTTGGTTTATTAGACAGGGAGAAAAGGGCGATAATAAAACACAAATTGACACAACTGCACAATCACGTAAAAATGGACGCAATGAGGAATTTATTATGGCAGATAAGGAAGGGGCTAAGCAGGTCTATAATATGAACGACCCTGGTTCAAGGGCAAAAATTAAAGCTCGCCAAAAATTATTACAAAAGCATGATACTATACGTGAACAAGATATGCCAGATAGTCAACAAGAAATGAGGACACAATTAGCGGGAATGCGTAGAAAACACGTTAAAGATATTAGTCACAGGTAAGGGGAGAGGAATGTCTCGAAAAGAGGAAGAACTAGCAGCGTTACGACGAACACAAAAGGCGGCACATTTAGAACGTATCGCCAAAGATTCTCAGAACCGCTTTAAAAGAATAGCGCAGACGAAATTTAGGACTTGTTTTATTTTCGCCTTATCTGAATTTGAGAATACTTTTGGATTTGATCTTTGGGGTCATGGTTTGCCAGAAGATAAAATTACGCCAGAACAAAAAGCCAACCGAATACGTTGGGATAAAGTTCGGAAGAATATTTTGGACAAAGGAAATACTCAATCGCGTGCATTGAGCATGGAAATCGATTTACACAGAGTGGAGTTTGAAGGATACAGGATGAATTTGAAAGGAAATGCAGATGGACAGCAATAAGGAAAACATTACCGTAACGACTACTGATGTTGATGAAAATAAACTTGAACTTACTATTATACAACCCGGTTATAAAATTTTACAAGATGCACAAATGGCATATAATGTTAAAATGACATTGCTGATTAGGCAAAGTGCGTCGGGTGGAGAAAGATTGCTATCAAGAGAGCAACTTGAAAGACATCTTGAAGATTTGGGGATTTGGACTACGGAAGATGCGCAGCAATTTCTAAGATTACAATTAGAACTAAGAGAATCTGAGCTTAAATTGCAAAATGGTGGCATTAAAATATCTGATGCCAAAGCTATTGCTTTGAAAATGAAGGCACAAAGATTAGCTTTATTGGTTTTATATAAGCGTCGTTCACAATTCGATTCTATTACGATGGAATCTATTGCAGAGAATCATAAGTTCAAATTCTTGTTAACCAAATGTGTGATTGATAGCGAAAGTAAAATGCCACTGTTTTCTAGCATAGATGACTATGACAATAGACAGTATGAAAAGGCATCTATTGACGCGGCAACGGCACTGGCTGGCAAGATATATGGATATGACGAACAAACCGAAGCCAATCTTGTTGAAAATAAGTGGTTGACTAAATTTAAGTTTGCAGATAATAATGGCAGACTGATTAATGAAAATGGTCATCTTGTTGATGTGGATGGTCGTCTTATTAATGAAGATGGTCGTTTTGTTGATGATAAAGGCAATTTTGTTGATGATAAAGGACGCCGGATTGATGATAATGGTAATTTTGTTATTAATGATACAAAACCATTTTTAGATGAAAATGGTAATCCGGTAGACGGGGATGGAAATTCTATCACAGAAATTACCAAGAAATCAAAATGCATTAAAAGAAAAATAGGATCAAAAAAGTAGAAGGTGGTATGAATGGCGCAACCATTTGTTCTTGATGTAAATTTGCGAGTTCAAAAGATACTTGGACTAGACAAGGTTAAACAACAATTGGCCAACATACAGGTTGGTGGTATCGGTCAAGTACAAGGACTAGCAAAAGGATTAAAAAATGTTGGTATTCAAGCATCTGATGCTGCCATACAAATTGCCAAAGGTGCCAATGTTACAACTAAAATGGGCAATGCTGCTAAAAAAACTGGTAACCAGATAAATAATGCAGGTAAAGCAGCACAAAATTTTGGTGACCAAATTTTCTTGGCAGGTAAAAGATATGCAGCTTTCCTTGGCGCAACTGTTGGAGCTTTTAAGGCCATTCAATTAATTGGTGTTGGAACAAAATCTGTTATTGAATTTGACCAGGCTATTGTTTCATTGTCGCAAATTCTTGATAAACCAGTTGACCAACTCGGAGAATTATCACAACAATTTCTTGATTTATCAGTAGCGACTGGAACTAGTGCTGCTGAAATTGCTAGTGCAGCCAAGTTGTTGGCTCAGGCTGGTTTTAGAGGTAATGAGTTAACAGAAGCCGTCGAACAATTATCTAAAGTTCCTCTAACCCCAATTTTCGAAAACATGGATCAGGCGGTTGACGGAGCTATCGCCGCACTAAGACAATTTTCCGATGAGGGTCTAACTGTAGAAATTGTTTTCGATAAAATGATTAATGTTTCGAATAAGTATGCGGCATCTTTCCCTGATATTATCGAGGGTCTTAAAAGAGGTGGTTCGGCTTTTCAAGCTATCGGTGGAACCTTGGATGATTTTATCGCTGCCTTTACCACTATCAGGTCTGTTACTAGAGAAAGCGCTTCTTCTGTTGGTACATCACTTAAAACCCTATCTTCTCGTCTTGCTGACCCAACAATTATTAAGTTCTTGGAAACTAAGAATATACGGTTGCTTGAAGAAGGTCAATTTGTAGGGCCTCTGGAAGCGATACGGCGAATTGGTGAAGGTCTTGAAAATACCAAAAACGTACAAGATAGAATTAATATTGCAACCAAACTTGGTGGTCGAAGACAAATCAGTCGTTTTCTTGCTGTGGCACAGAATGCAGAGAAAACTAGTGAGATTCTAAAGGTTTCTGAAAATTCGTTTAATACTTTCAATGAAGTTGCAGAGAAAGGACTACAAGCAGTTGGAAAACAGATTGATATTCTTATCGCTCAGGCTAAAAAATTAGCAATTGAACTTGGACAAGATTTGTTTATACCTTTTATCCAAGGTTTGACGGGAACAGCAGAAGCTGCAATCACATTGTTAGATGCATTAAAGCCAGTACTTCCTATAGTAGCCAAATTGGGCACACTCCTAGCTGGTGGTGCTATTCTTAAAGGTGTGGGTAGATTCCTTGGTCCTGGGATAGCCAAACTTGCTGGTCCTGCTGCTTTTGCAGCCGCAGGTGGTGGTCTTAAAGGTGTCGGAGCAGGTCTTGCTGCTAGTCCTTTTGCTCAGGCTGGACTTCTTATTGCTGCTGGCGAAGCTGCTGCTGCATTGACACGAACAGCAGAAGGTGCCGATTCTTTCACTGCAACCATAATTACATCCGTCGCGGGCATTACTGCCGCCATTGCTTTATTTAGAAGTCAAACAATAGCGCAATTTGCTGCTGGTGGAGGTTTGGCAACCAGTCTCGGAAAACTCGGTAAACTTGGCGCTTTGGGTGGAACACTTTTAACTGCTGGCGCAATAGCGCTGCCTGTTGCTGGAGTGTTAGAACTTCAACGTAGTCAAGAAGATTTATCAGGAAAAATTCTAAAAAATGTCATTAAATCTATTGACAATGTTGAAATTGATCCCATTGATCCAAGATCATTACAAATAGGATTTACGGAATTTGCTACTAAAATAAGTGAAGGATTACAGCAATCGATAGATCGTGTTGATCCATTTGCCACCGATATTGGAATTGGTGAACGAATTTCTAGATCATTTTCTACTGGTCTACGAGTAATAAGAAAAACACTTGAGGGAGATTTTGGGGCTATACTTAGTCGTGGTGCCGTAACTAGTGATGAAATTAGGAAACGATTCAAGGAGATTGTCGAAAAAAGTCCACGATTTGTTGAGCAGATGATCAATAATATATCTCAGGCTATGGCAACTACAGCAAAAGAACAAATTCCTTCTGGTAGATATGCGTTGACGCAGTTGGCAAGAGAACAAGGTGGTACAGTAGAAGAATCTAAATTTTTCGCCAAGACTGTTATTGAATCGCTTGGTGGACTAGAAGAATTCAATAAAATAATTGATATTAATATCAAAAAAATATCAGAAGAAACATCAGCTAGAGAAAATATGATTAAGTTAACAAGGAATTTTGTGCCTACAAGGTTGGTTGGTCAACTTCTTCAATTTTCAAAAGCTGTTGATCAAACTACCAGAACTATTAATCTTTCTTCTCGATTATTTGAATCACAAATTGCAGAAATTTCAGGTGGTATCAAAGCACCTGTGTTCGATTTTGATTTTGATGTTCAACAAGTAGAAAATCTTATTCGTGGTGGTGATTTAAAAAAATTGTTTGCGTTTACACCAGATATTCCACGATTTATTGGTGTATTTAGTGAAGTTGAAGATTTATTAGATAATTTTATTCTAAATATTAGTAATTTACCATCTGCTGATATTGATTTAACAAGTGAAATTGATAAGTTTTTTGATTTTCAAAAAGATGTACCAGATGTAGTTCGAGAAAACTTTGGAAATTTCTTCAATACCATAGCGCAAGACATAAGAAATGTTGCCGAAGAAGGGAAGTTTATTGATACTGATGAAATTAAGCGAAGATTTCAAAAAGAATTTGCTGATTTCGGCGTAGGTGCTAGTGATGCTGTTGTAAAATCTATTACACAATTTATGAATACTACTTTTGCTCAGATAGAAGATGAATTAAATAGGTTAGCAACTATTCGTAAATTCGAATTAGATGTAGCAGTACGTCCAGAGACACAAGCTGCTTTTCTTGCACAACAATTAAGACGTGTTGGAATTCAGGCGGGCGGACATCAAGAAACTAATTTTATGAGAGGTACCATAGAAGAACTAAGATTAATACAAAGAGAAATGACAGAACGAAGGGGTAGACCTGGCGTAGTTCCTGGTTTGCTCCCAACTCCACGCACTGGATTTTTCCAAGGAAGAGAACAAAGATTGGTCGACATTGCTGGAGATGAGAGAATTCGACAACAAGTTCGAGATAGTTTTCAAGAGGTAGTAATAGAATCATCAAATCTAAAGAAGAAACTAGCAGAATTACAGCCTGGTACTGAAGGTTTTCTGGATGCCTCTAAGAGAGCTAAAGAATTGTCTCGTTCTACAATTGAGTTACAAACAACATTAGAAGCTCTTGATAAAGCAACGCAGCAATCATTGGAATCAGAAAAACGCACATTAGCATTGAGACAGCAACTTGAACTTTCACAAGCTGAAGCTAGATTGGCAGAAAGAGTAAGAACTGGAGCAATTACTCCAATTCGGGCCGAGAGAATTTTGTTTAATTTGGCAAAAGAGCAGGAGAAAGCACAAATAACTTTGCAAGATAAATATGATGCTATCATAGAAAAGGATAATACACTTAGGGTTAATTTGGCAAAAGAAATCAGTGAAACTACTAGAACTCAGGCTGAAATTATTGGTGATTTTGATATATCTGCCAATATTTTTGCCGACGCAACACGAATGCAAGTTACGACCGCTGAATTAATGAAACAATCTATTGTAAATTTTGGTCAAGCTGTTGTTGATTTTTCCCATCTTAGTGCTGTTCGTCAAAATATTACTCAAGAAGGTGCTGCTGGTATTACGACTACTCAAATAAGATCAGGTGGTGTGACTATTCAACAAGCATATGATGAATATAATAGATTATTGAACGAAGGAAATACAAATCAAAAATATATGGTTGATCTATTGAAAGCTATTCTTGATCGTCAAGAACAAGTACAACCAGCAAGACAAGAATTGTCTGACGTACAAAATAAACAAGAACGTGATGTTGCTACCGATGAAAAGATTGGTCAACTTACTGAAAGTTTAGACAATTTGAGGTTTATTCTCAATGAACCAAATGAATTAAAATTAGTAGCGAATCAGCGAATTGAATTAGATTTATCTACATTGCCAGCGGATGTTACTAATGAAGTTCGTCCGATACTTGAAGAAGCTGGTCTTCTGATAGCTAAGACGGTGGCGAGAAAAGCTATGGAAAGT
>Ga0307431_1001801_pt1 | contig 11921 bp, 8 predicted proteins | sample SalMarWE160170MG_FD_202155 | JGI IMG/M metagenome (GOLD analysis project Ga0307431, IMG submission 202155) | Salt marsh sediment microbial communities from the Plum Island Ecosystem LTER, Massachusetts, United States - WE1603-170 | ecosystem: Environmental > Aquatic > Marine > Intertidal zone >...
CCTCGTGGCTCAGGAGGAAGAGCGCAAACGTATCGCTCGCGACCTGCATGATGATACCAGCCAATCCCTATTACTACTGACACACCGGTTGGACGCAATAGCTTCCGATCCCAAGAATAAGCTATCTAAGCCGGTGCAGGAGAAGCTGAATGAGCTACACAGTCTGGCTGTGGAAACCCTAGACAGCTTACGACGCTATGCTCAGGAGCTGAGGCCGGCCATCCTGGATGATATGGGGTTAATAGCATCGCTGGAATGGATAGCCGACAACTTAATTGCAGAGAATGGTATCAATGTTGATGTTCAAGTAGATATGCGAGAGCACGCCTTGCCACACGAGGCTCAGTTAACATTATTCCGTATTGCCCAAGAGGCCCTGGTCAACATTAAGAGACATGCTCAGGCATCAGAGGTAGTGATCAGATTAGAGGCAGCGGCGGGGAAACTAACGATGGTTATTACTGATAATGGCAAGGGCTTTAAAGTCCCAATGCCATTAAGTCAACTCGGCAGCACTAAGAAGTTAGGTCTCCTCGGGATGCAAGAGCGAGCCCAATTACTTAGTGGCTCCCTGAATATCCAATCGGAGTTGGGCAAGGGAACAGCCATAACCGTAGAAATACCACTTGAACGCTAATATCGTAAATATCTTCTCCTGGAGGAGACAACTTAATTTATAGTTTGTGACATATGTCCATGTTTAGCTGGAACGTTTGAATAGTTCTCGATTCGCCACAGCGATAGGGAACCAGCCTTTATTGAACGTAGCTTGGTAGGACTGGATTGACAAATTAGCTCCAAAATATGACTATAGTAAAGGAGGATTATATTATCGGAGTATTGGAAATTAGTACAGAATGGTTTGCCGCAACTGTATGGAACAAGAAATTCTTAACTGGGAGTAGGTGCAAATGGGTATTATGATAACCGACACCACACTGCGAGACGCGCATCAGTCACTAATGGCTACCAGAATGCGTACCAGGGACATGCTTGCCATAGCTGAAAAGCTTGATAAGGTGGGCTTTTTCTCGCTGGAGGTATGGGGAGGGGCTACATTTGATAGCTGCATTAGGTTCCTGAATGAGGATCCGTGGGAGCGGCTACGAGCCTTGCGCGAGAAGGCGCCAAACACACGCCTGCAAATGCTGCTTAGGGGACAGAACCTTGTGGGTTACCGTCACTATGCCGACGATGTAGTGCGTGAGTTCATCCGCCTCGCGGTGAAGAATGGGGTGGGTGTATTCCGCATATTTGATGCTCTCAACGATATCAGGAACATGGAACTGGCTATCAAGACTACGAAGGAGTATGGAGGTCACGTCCAGGGTGCCATCTGCTACACCACTAGCCCGGTACACACTACTGAACGCTTTGCCCAAATGGCGAAGGAACTGGAACAGCTTGGATGTGATTCCATCTGCATCAAGGATATGGCCGGACTGATCAGCCCGCCGGTTACCACCGAGTTGGTGAAAGCTATAAAGGAAAGGGTTAGCATCCCAGTTGACCTTCACTCCCACTGCACCAGTGGAATGGCACCTGTAAGTTACTACGCCGCGGTTCTGGCCGGCGCTAATATCCTTGATTGCGCTTCCTCGGCTTTTTCCTGGGGCACGTCGCAGCCGCCAACCGAAAGCATGGTGGCTGCCCTTATGAACACTCCATATGATACTGGACTGGACCTGGAATTGCTTAATGAAATAAGCGAGGATTTTGTTGATTTGAGTAAAAAATACCGTGGTTTAGTTGCAGCAGAGGTAACCCATCCCAGTGTCGCCGTGCTCCTTCATCAAATACCTGGGGGAATGATCTCCAACCTGGTGAGTCAACTCAGGCAACAAAATGCCTTGGATAGGCTCAATGAGGTGCTGGAGGAGGTCCCACGGGTGCGGGCTGACCTCGGTTATCCGCCACTGGTAACTCCGACAAGCCAAGTGGTGGGAACGCAGGCGGTGTTCAACGTCTTGGCTGGCGAACGCTACAAACAGGTGACGCAAGAAACCAAGAACCTCATGCTCGGCTACTACGGCCGACCGCCGGGGCAAATCAACGAGGAGGTGAGAAAGGCCATAATTGACGAGGAGAATCCCATTGACGTGCGCCCCGCCGATCTCATTGAGCCGGAGTTGGAGAAACTACGAGAGGAAGCAAACAAGCTGGGCATTATCCAAAAGGAAGAGGATGTGATTACCTATGCCCTCTATCCTCAAGTAGCCACCAAGTTCCTGCGAGGTGAGGCTACTGAAGAAGTCATTCGCTCTCCTCTTGAAGCGGCCGTTGCAAGCTTGCCCGTGTCTAGTCTACCTTCAGACCTCAACGTTAATGTAGGCGGCCAGTTGTACAATATCAAGATAACGCCAGTGAAGGAGAAGCCTGCCGAAGCTAAGAAGGCGAGGACGTTCCGAAGGCCGCCGGAAGGCGCCATACTTGCCCCTATGGCTGGAACGATGATGTCCATCAAAGTGAAGGTCGGCGACCGGGTGAAGAAAGGTGACATAGTGGCCACCATCGAAGCGATGAAGATGCAGAACGAGGTCCGCTCACCACACAATGGACTGGTGAAGGAAATACTTGTGGGTGAGGGAGAGGCGGTCAATTCGAAGGACGTGATAATACTGGTGGAGGCAGACAATGAATAAGGTTCTAGTGGCGAATCGCGGTGAGATAGCCATACGCGCTATGCGCGCCTGCAGGGAATTGGGAATCAAGTCCGTTGCCGTATATTCTGAGGCGGACGAAGGAGCACTGTTTGCCAGGTACGCCAACGAAGCGTATTGTATCGGTCCTGGCCCGGCAAGCGAAAGCTATCTCAGCATACCCAGGATCATTGAAACAGCTAAAAAAAGCGGTGCCGATGCCATTTACCCTGGTTATGGGTTTCTTGCTGAAAACGCCCATTTTGCCCAGGCTTGCGAAAGGGAGGGCATAAAGCTCATTGGACCCTCAAGTGGAGTCCTCGAACTACTGGGTAATAGGGTGGCCGCACGACGCGAGATGGGCGAAGCCGGTGTGCCTGTGGTGGCCGGTAGTGATGATTGCGTATCATCCCTTGAGCAGGCAAAAGATGTTGCCCGCGAGATTGGCTATCCTGTAGTGCTCAAACCATGTTTCGGAAGGGGAGGAATAGGCACCACGCTCGCCGCCGAAGAAAAGGACCTGCAGAACACACTGGAATCTTCACGGGCGATTGCCAATACTGCCTTTGGTTCCACCGAAGTCTATGTTGAAAAGCACCTGCCACATCCACGTCACATGGAGTTTCAGCTATTGGCAGATGCACAGGGCAACGTGGTCTTTTTGGGAGAGCGGGAGTGCTCTATCCAACGAAGATATGAGAAGGTGATCGAGGAGGCTCCGTCGCCGACGCTAACGACTAAGCTTCGAAGCGAGATGGCAGGGACAGCGATGAACGTCGCCAGACGCGACGGCTATGAAGGAGCAGGAACCGTAGAGTTCGTTTTTTCTAATGGAGAGTTCTACTTCTTCGAAGCAAACAACCGGATCACAGTGGCACACGCGCTTACGGAGGTACTAACCGGGATCGACATCGTGAAAGAACAGATACAAATAGCCTCAGGGCTGCCTCTAAGCACCGGACAGGAAGATATTCGGACGAACGGCTGCGCCATAGAATGTCGCATCAACGCGGAGGACCCGTTGAACAACTTCAGTCCCTCGCCGGGAGAGCTCAAGGGCTATCGCTCCCCAGGGGGTATTGGCGTTCGGGTGGATAGCGGCGTGCATACGCACTACCGTATATCACCCCTCTACGACCCGATGATATCCAAGCTCATCGTATGGGGGAGAACCCGGGAGGAGGCTATTATCAGAATGCGACGCGCACTTTATGAGTACATCATCGTTGGCGTTAAGACCAACATCCCCTTCCATAAGGCGGTAATGGAGAACCCGCTCTTTATGCAACGCCTCATGGCTACCCAGTTCATTGACCAGGAACCCGAGTTGCTATTGGACGATATGAAACGCATTATAGAGCGCGACAAGCCGCTCGAGGAGAAGCTGTCAGGCACATTTGAAGAGTAAAGGAGAAAGAGGGCTGTTTCCACTGAAACTAATGTAGAAAGCCAGATGTGCCATCGCAGGTAACCAGAGCAATAGCACCTTAGAATAAAACTGTCCTTACTTAGTAAATACGGGCACCGCGAAGACTTCTGCAATGAAATCAAGGGCTGTGATTACGACTTTGTCCACTGCCCGGTGTTTGGGCGAATGAGATTCTAGTAGCTAATCGCCAATGTAGTAGCTATTAGTAACTATTGTTTCATTCAACTGGGGTTTCGTCAGGCCAGATATTATCATCGAACGCCCCGCCTTCTCCTAAGTCAAAGATAAGCGACCTGTTCACATCCTCTAGGCTTTTGACGAGGGCCTCTTGGTTTGCAGACCTGACATTGAGGAACCTCTTTGAGATTTGCTGCACTTCGGACTTGAGGTACGAGGATTCATCAATAAGCGGCTTGAGGATGAGCCGGTTTCCTCCGAAGAGGATTTGTTCCGGTCGATAGCCCCTGAATCTCTCCTCGATGCGATTGGCCACTCTCCTCAGGAAATCCTTCTTCTGCTCCTCAGTCCTTCGGGCAAATCTCTTCTCGCTTCTGCCACCTTTCCGATGTCGCTTGTGGATGTATCCAGTCCCCGTCTTGGATTCAACAAGCTTGTCCCCCTTGAAAACCCCCAAGGCATACGAACCCCAGGTCACCAGCACCAGCCCGAGGAGACGCTCTTTCTCCAGAAGCCGACATAGCAGTGAGGTCTCTGGTCTGCCGTGGAAGACCCTATCTTCAGGGATGACAAAAGGAGGGATGACAATGAGCTTATTCCCACTTTCGCTCCAGAATACCACTGCTCCAGTTCCGTAACTCTGGGCTTCCTGGAGAACCGCCGGCGCACTGAGCGCCGTCCTTATCTCTCCCGCGAAGGGACTGAGTTCGACTTCCAGATCAGTAACGTAGCGGGGAAAAGAGAAAGGTCTTGTATAAATGGTGATGTAGTCTCCAGGGCTGCCCTCAAGCTCAACAAGAAAATCGAGCAATTTCTTCTTTGTGAGAGTCTTGGGCGTTAGTTGCATCGTCAGCCTTAGGATCTCCTAAGTAGCTTAAAGCCATAGTATGGCATCAGCAGCCTGGCAGCGCTGCTCGTAAAGAACCGGACGCAGCTTCTCAACCAGTTAGCCACCGCTTTCCCTCTGGATGACGATCTCTGCTCCCGATGCTACGCGCCTGAGCTGAATTGCGTCGTCGATGACCTTGCCAAAAACGTTAACGGCGCTGGCAGGGCGAATCTCCTCCCCACGGCTCATGGGTGTTGCGCCGAAAAAGATGCAAAAAGCACTGCCCTTCGGCCAATATCCCAAATCACCGATGTTTACCACTTCTTGCCCCTCCTCCAGCTCCAGGCTGACTGGAATGGGAAAGTATATCCCCTCTCCCCAAAGACTCACCTCACCCTTAATGGGCAGAGCCTCCCAGATTGCTTCAGCAGTCCTGGTATTATTCAATTCGGCGATAACATGAATACCACTTGCCGCGATTCGAATTCTTCTAATAACCATCTATTCCAAGCCTATTTCAGAGCTGCCAGACATCCTTGCGAAGCGCCCATATCCCGCTATAAGAGGCAGCAATATGCACGCAATTATACAGTCAAGCAATCCTGACATACAACTATAGCGATGACGGCTCATGCATGAATGCAAAGGTATCAATCTAGATAGGTAAATGTTGGGATGAATTGTTGGACACAATTCTGTGCTTGGTTGGCTGTGCGGTGAGCACATCTTCCCCAAGACAACCTGTCTACCAAAACATTCCAGATTAAGAAATTGCCCCAAAAACCCCTTGACAACATAGAAGACGCTTGATATAATATAAGTAAATACTTACTAATAATTTTACCAGGCATGAAAAAAGTTATGGAGAAAAAAGAGCGCCTTAGCGGTGAAGAAAGACGGGCACGGATTATCGATGCCGCCCTATGGCTGTTTGCTGATAAAGGCTTCGCTGGAACCAGAACCAGGGAAATCGCTGAGCTGGCCGGAATAAGTGAAACCTTAATATTTCAGCACTTCAAGACCAAGGAGGACCTCTATCGCGAGGCATTGCGGCAGCTATTCAGTTACCATCCAGTTATGCCCGAGCTTGAGGAGAAGATGGCGAGAAAGGATGATTTCGGCGTGTTTAGCACTCTGGCCTTGCACGTAATCAGGCATAATAGACAAGATCGCAGGATCATGCGGCTGGCTATTTTCAGCGCTCTTGAAGGTTTCCATCTGGCTGAGATCGTCCATTACGATGAAAAGATGGGCCCGTCTCTGCCTGAACTCCTGAGCCGCTATATTCAACAAAGGATCGAAGAGGGGGCATTTAAGAAGATCAACGCCCGGATTGTAGCTCAACTGTTCATCGAGACAATATATATGTATATCGCTGACCAAGAGGCATCCATAAGCGGACCACCACTTCCCTTTTCCGATGAGGAGACCGTCGAGACCCTGGTGAGGATATTCTTGGATGGGCTAAAAACGTAGAACAGAGCATACCGGAGGTTGTTCTATTACTCAGAACAGCCTTTTAAAATGACTTGAATACTTTGTAAGTACTTATTATGAAATATGGAGATTGAATATGACAGAGAGAACAGTAAAGACGGTTTGCAACCTTTGTGGGCTATGCGGTTGTGGGATGGAGGTTACAGTCGAAGACGGCAAGGTGGTCAAAGTTCGAGGGGATGAGGAGCATCCTGAAAACCGGGGGGCTCTCTGCCCCAAAGGTCAAGCGGTTATAGATATTCTTTATTCACCCCATCGGCTGAAATACCCGTTGAAGAGAGCTGGACAGCGAGGGGAAGGAAAATGGGAGAGAATCTCCTGGGATCAGGCCTTGGACATGGTAGCTGAGAGATTGCAGCAGGTCAAAGATAGCTACGGGGCTGAAGCGGTGTGGTTTCACAAAGGTTCTGGTCATGACCTTTGCGGGGGAGATGTGCGGTCATATTTTCATCGATTGGCCAATGTCTTCGGCACCCCTAATCTCTCCTGCCCCTTTTATGTCTGCAACGGCCCCCGCACGCTAATTCCGTTCTTCATAACTGGTGCAATACCTGCTCCTGATGCTGAAAACACCAGATGTATTCTGCTCTGGGGGATTAACCCCACGGATACCGGCCTACCACGGCACATTAAGATCCAGGATGCTCTCAAACGGGGCGCAAAGCTCATCGTCATCGACCCCCGTAAAACCTATTTTGGCCGAAAGGCAGATATACATCTTCAGCCAAGGCCAGGAACCGACGGTGCGCTGGCTTTAGGTATATTGAAGGTTATCATAGATGACAACCTCTTCGATAAGGAATTTGTGACCAAGTGGACAGTAGGATTTGAAGAGCTGAAGGCTATGCTCGTGGAATATACACTTGATAAGGTAGAGAACATAACCTGGGTTGCCCGGGACGACATCAGGAAGGCAGCATACCTCTATGCCGGGACCAAACCGGCGTGTATTTTCCTCGGCAATGCCCTGGAGCAGCATACTGGAGCTTCACAAGCCATTCGAGCGATCACAGTTCTTATGGCTATTACTGGGAATTTGGATGCCCCAGGTGGAAATGTCATATTGAGTCCCGCTAGATTAGCAAAAAATCCCGTTGAGCTTCATGACAAACTGCCTCCAGAGATGGATGAAAAACGGTTGGGGAATGAGTTTCTGCTCACAAGGTTCCAGTTTACAAAGCTGGCCCATTTGCCTTCAGTGATCAACGCCATTCTGGAGGAGACTCCCTACCCGGTTAAGGCGATGATGATTCTGGCTGCCAATCCTGCGCTCACCTCTCCTAACAGCCAGAAGGTGAAAGCCGCATTGGAGAAGCTGGATTTCCTGGCAGTAGCCGACATATTTATGACAAAGACTGCCGAACTTGCTGATGTTGTTCTCCCCGCCTGCACCTTTCTGGAGCAAACCTACTACGCTACCTACGAGGCAGGAGCATATTTGAAGCCAACCATTCCAGGGCTCCTCATGCTCAGACCCAAGGTAGTGCCACCTTTGGAGGAGTCGCGGCCGGACTGGCAGATCATCTTCGAGCTGGCAAGAAAGCTTGGATATGGGGAGCATTTCCCCTGGCAGGAAATAGAGGAAGCTATCGATTTCGAGTTACAACCGACAGGAATCACTTCGCGTGATCTTCGGGAGCACCCCGAAGGTATCCAGATTCACGGCCCCCAGCTCAAACCAACGTACCACAAGTACATAAGCATGGGATTTCTAACGCCCTCCAGGAAAGTCGAAATTTTATCTGAACGATTTCAGGAGATGGGCTACGATGCCCTACCGATATATCACGAACCTTCTGAGAGCCCTTTGGGTGACCCTGAACTTGCCTGGACTTATCCCCTTGTCCTTACGACAGGAGCCAAACTTGGCTGCTATGTTCACTCGCAGATGCGAAATATCCCTTCACTCAACCGGCACATGCCCCGCAATGTGGCTGAAATCAATCCAGACACCGCCGCAGAACACGGGATAGAGGAGGACGATATCGTCCTCGTAGAATCTCCGCGAGCCAGTATCAGGTGTCAAGCCAGGCTGACTGAAGACATCCGTCACCAGGTGGTGCAGTTATACCACGGATTCGAAGAGGCCAATGCAAATCTTCTGACTGACAACGGCTCATATGACCCTATCACGGGGTCGGTGCCCATGAAATCGTCACTCTGCCGGATAAGGAAGGCTTGAGCAAAATAGGGAGGTGATACAGATGGCTAACAGGCGGATAATGTGTGACTCTGGTTTCAGATGCATGTCTCTAATTCATGATAACCCGTTACGGCGTATCTTCGACAACCCAATCAAGACCTTAAAGGCATCCGGAATACAGCCGGGGCAACAGGTGCTGGAGGTTGGCTGTGGCCCAGGCTATTTCACAATTGCAGCAGCAAAGCTGGTGGGTGACAATGGCTTCATCCATGCCATCGACCTGCATCCACTTGCCATCAAGATGGTAGAGGAGAAGCTGCGGAAAGCCAGCCTAACCAACGTCAAAGCAAGGATTGCCAATGCGGCAAATACAGGGCTACCTGCTGAGAGCATTGACGTGCTCCTCCTTTTCGGTGTCATTCACGCCCTGCCCTTGAAAGAGGTTTTACCAGAGCTTTATCGGGTGTTGCGACCGGGTGGAGCCGTGGCAGTGCAGACCTTTTCTGGCCGGTCAGCAGGGCGCACGGCCAAGGGCGGGCTCTTCACCTTTATTGGAAAGGAGGGCAGGATCTTCAAGTTCCGGAAAGAGACGAGCGATTATAGCGGGCCATAACTTCAATAATGCTTGCCGCGATGCAAATTTTTTCTCTTATGTTGTAAACTTAATACAGATTTTCCGTTATCCACATCAAAGTGAGCGGCCGTATCCCGCCATACCAGGCGACGCCGCACATGCGACTGTATAATCAAGCAATCTTGATAAGCAACTGCTCGGCAGTTTGTATTTGGCCAACCTTCAGAGGGGCTTTTATTCAACACATTCAAAGTGGTAAAATGTGCTTATGAGAGTTGGTGCTTTCGAGCTTCGTGAGCCAGTTCCTGACCTCAAGGGGGCACATGCGCTGGCAGTGTTGCGCCCGTGGGTAGATGTGGGCAGTGCGGGTACATTAGCGATGTCATGGCTGGAGGATCACTTCGGGGCTGAAGACCTGGGCGAATTGGCAAGGCCGGGCAGCTTCTTCGACTTCACTCGCTATCGTCCCTCCATATACTTCAAGGGGGGCCGTCGCCAGATGACCATCCCAAACACCCTGATCAGGTACGCCAAGAGGAAGGAAGGCAACGATTTCCTTTTTCTCCATATCTTGGAGCCTCACATGCTGGGTGAGGTATATGTCGATTCGGTGCTGCGCCTCCTGCAGATGTTCGGCGTGGAAAGGTACTGCCTGCTCGGCGGCATGTATGACATGGTTCCCCACACAAGGCCACTTATAGTGACAGGAGGGTCACTGGGCACAAAGGCTGCGCATGACCTGAGGAGGGCAAATGTGCAGGCGAGCAATTATGAAGGCCCGACGACGATAACCTACCTGGTATCAGAGCGCGCGCCAGAGATGGGTATTGAGACCATGGGTCTCATCGTGCATTTACCCCACTATAGCCAGCTAGATGAGAACTACATGGGAAAGGTACGTCTTATGGAAGTGCTCTCGTTGCTATATGATGTACCGATAGATAAGGCGGATATAGAAAAAGCCGAACGGCAAAGCAAGGAGCTGAGCTTGGCGGTGGACAAAGAACCGCCATTGAAATCCGTTATCGCGCAGCTTGAGAGCCACTACGACGCCCGCACCCAGAGAGAGAAAGAAGAGGAGATGCCCCCGTTATCACCGGAGGTAGAGAGATTTCTACAGGACATAAACAGGCGATTCCGAGACAACTAATCTGTTCACCTGTTTTTAAAACGCTGTTTCGCCTGTGGCAGCATATTAAATAAGACGACCTAGTTTGCAGCTTTTGCCACCAACCTTGCCACCGGCATACGCACTCGCGATGGGCACCGCTCCTCTAGCGTACACCGGGCTGTCGACCGTCGCTCCACCGCCACCTCATGCCATCGTCCCCCGACTCCAGCCGCAAGAGGTCATCTGCCACCAATTTCCCCACTCGCTGCTGGACCATTTCAAAGGGCAGGTCGACCCTTCGCGCAACTCGCTGCACCAGTTCTGCCTCAGCAACGCTGGAGTGGATGGCGGTGGCCACCGCCACTCTCCCCAATCTCTCGACTACGTCACCGTTAAGCAACCGCCACACGAAGTTCCTACTCTCCTCTTCTTCGATCCTCTGAGTATATTCAGGATCCCCAGCATCAGCAAGGCGCCTTATATATTTCCTGGCATTTTCCAAATTGCGCTCACAAACAGCCATGACTTCCCTCACCATATCTGGGCTCATGGTAGGGCTCTCGGTAATGACCTGGTTGGCATCATAGCGAGCCCAGTTTCGACTGAGAATGCGAAGGCGATAATCCTTAGCCCTATCGTATAGCTCAGTTCCAGGAAGGGGGGACAGAATATGGAACCCATACTTGGCACCGTATTTGCGGTCAAGCTCATCGCCAAAGGCGATAGACCGGCGGGCGGTATCTGGACTTTCTCCAGGAAGACCGAATATGAAGGAGTTGAAGACATTGATCCCAGCGTCGGTGGCAATCTTCACCCCCGACCTCACCTTGTCGGGGGTGAACCCCTTCTTAATAGTCTTTAGGATGCCCTCATCGGAAGATTCCACTCCAAACAATACCCAGCTACAGCCGGCCCGTTTCATCAAGTCTGCCAGGTCCTTGGTCATGGTGTCCACCCGGGCAAAAGCACTCCATTGTACCTCCAGGTTTCGCCTAAGCATCTCCTCGCAAATCTGGCCTGCATGACGGTGGTTGAGAGTGAAGGTGTCATCAACAATATTTACTTGCGGGAAGCCGAGATCGCGGTGGACCTGCTCTATCTCATCTACTACCAGCCCAGGATCACGAAAACGCACTTTGCCGCCAAACATTCGGTGTCCAGAGCAAAAGATGCAGTGGTATGGGCACCCTCGGCTGGTTATTACAGTGCAAGGGGCTCCCAGAGCCCTATACCTGCCTATGGGCAGTAGATGCCGCGACGGCATTGGTAGCTGGTCGAGGTCATCTATTTGAGGGCGGGACTCTGTTTTCACTACTGTGTCCCCATCGGCGAAGGCGATGCCAGCCACCTGTCTAATGTCATTGCCCCCTTCAACAGCCCTGGCCAGCTCCACCACAGTTCTATCCCCCTCGCCAATGGCTATGGCGTCGATCCATGGCGCACGAAGCAGGGTCTCATTCAGGGCGAAGGTGGCATGGGGGCCACCGATCACAGTCACGATGTTGGAATCAAAGTCCTTACA